>MDTB01030079.1_pt1 | contig 12821 bp, 8 predicted proteins | sample 811161 | NCBI WGS metagenome assembly MDTB01 (sample SAMN05326650, study PRJNA326480) | marine metagenome | isolation source: seawater | place: Mediterranean Sea | collected 2009 | reverse complement strand
TTTTTTTACTAACATAAAAAAACAAGTTCATAAAAGATTTAAAAATCCAAAATTAAGATCAATCCTAGAATTCCCTGTATTGTTTCTTGGTGCTGAATCTTCAAATACTCCCGCCTTTTATAATTTTATGAATTATGCAGATTTTGGATTAGGAACTTGGCAACCTAAAAATGGATTTTACGATGTTGTAAAAGCTATGATTAAAATTGGCGAGTCTTTAGGGGTTAGGTATCATAATAACTCAAATGTTAGTCAAATAATAACAAAAAATAATTCTGCAATAGGGCTTATGATAAATGATAAAATAATGAATAGTCAATATATTTTATCTGGGGCAGATTATAATCATACTGAAACATTATTGCCTGAATCTCAAAGACAATATTCACAAAAATATTGGTCAATTAAAACGCTAGCTCCATCGTCACTTTTATTTTATTTAGGTTTTGATAAAAAACTCAAAAACTTAACTCACCATAATTTATTTTTCGATACAGATTTCGATTTACACTCAAAAGAAATTTATAAAGATCCTAAGTGGCCTTCAAAACCTTTATTTTATGCAAATTTCACTTCGATGACTAATAGTCATACTGCACCTGAGGGATGTGAAAATGGTTTTATATTGGTTCCAATTGCACCTGGGCTTGAAGATAATAATGACTTAAGAGAAAAGTATTATGACATAATTATTAATAGAATTGAGAGGATAACTAAGCAAAAGATTAAAAAAAATATTATTTATAAAAAGTCGTTTTGTGTTAATGACTTTATAAGTGAATACAATTCTTATAAAGGTAATGCATATGGTTTAGCTAATACTTTACTCCAAACCTCATTTTTGAGACCTAAATTGAAAAGTTCTAAGGTGAAAAATTTATTTTTTACTGGGCAATTAACTGTTCCTGGACCAGGGGTCCCTCCTAGTATTGTTTCTGGAAAATTAGTTGCAGATTTAATTGAAAAAACTAATCCTTAGGATTTAAAACCCACCAAATAAATTCAAATTCACTATCTCTGACAGCAATTACAGAGTCTAACATTTCCGTACTCTCAACTAGGGATTTTTTATAAAGTTGCAATTGATCTTTAATACTGTACTCCCATAAATCTAGTCTTTTGTATAGGTTATATTTTATAAATTTATCATCTTGGATATATTTTCTATTTTCTATCCAAAATTCATTATAATCAACATCCACCCAGGGCAAATCATAAACCCATTTATTAGCAATTCGATCTACGAATTGTCTTACAAATCGTTCTTCAGCTTGTCCTGTATTCTCAATTAGATATCTTAGTTCAGTACCATCATAAATTTCAGTCATCTTCAAACCAACTTCTTTTGGCATTAGACGAAATGTCCCGTCTAATTTTATGGCATCAAAGTTTACCCTTGGAGGGTCAAAAGGATCTCTATTTACATACATTCCCATTGGTGCAAAATAAAATTTTCCACCCTCCTCTTCTTCATCGTCCTGATAGTCAATAAAAACACTGTCATTATCAACTTCCCATTTGTCATATTGTTTTTGATATAATTCTGTTACCCAATCTACTTGCTCAATATAAACATCCGTATAAGCTATCATCTTATCAATCTCCTCTCTCAAGTTTAGAAGATTCTCTATCCCATCTTCGCGATTATCGGAATCGCCACCTTGCTGCTCAATTCCAAAAGATACAGTTACACCAAAAACTAAAATAATAAACTCAACAATAGACTTTTTTAATCGATCCCAAAAATCTCTGATATCGAAACGATCACCTAGGGTGATTAACCTTAAAAACCAATTAAGTTTTTCTTTTTTTACTCCAGCAGACTTATCCGCATTAGCATATTCTTCTCTTGAAATAAATCCATCTTTATTCGAATCTATTTTATCAAAATCATCTTTTTTAGCCATTGTTTAAATTTGTAAAAAAATGAGATACTTTTTAGCAAAAGTAAAAAAATGAAATAAAACAGTTTATAAACTTTGTGTTTAAGTATTTTTAATTCTTTTCAGTGAAAGGGATTGATGGGTCAAAAATTTCACAAATTAATTTAAATAATTCTTTTTCAAAATTTGGAAAAACTTCTCCTTCTATTTTTAAATTTTTTCTTTTCTGTTTATTTTCTTTTTGTGAAACTGCTAAGAAATTATTTTTGAAGGTCTTTAATGGAATTACTCCTGCAATAATTTTATCATAATGAAATTCATTTTTTAATAAATATGCATATAACATAACTTGAAATAATGGGTTTTTTTTAGGATAAATCCTTAGCTCCTCCCAGTTGCTAAAAGTTAAATCTGATTCACTGATATTTCCTGTTTTATAGTCAACAAATCTTAAAGTATCATTATATATATCAATTCTATCAACAGCTCCTTTAAACTTGATTTTTTTGTCCAATTCTTTTATGAAAATATTCTTCGAAAATTCATGCTCTAATGCTAAGATTTTAATTTGATCACCATTTATAACCTTAAGTTTTTCAGAAATTAAAAATCGCTTTAGAACTTCCTCCATAATTCGAAATACCAATGCATTTTTCCCTGTTTTATATGCCTCTTTTTTGTTTATCTTATTAAATAATTCCTTTAATATTTCTTGAAGGTTTTTAAGCATTTCATCATATGAGTTTGAAATCATAATATCTGAAATGTATGGTTGGTATAACATTTGAAGCGCTTCATGCATTAGAGTCCCTTTATCTAATGCACTGAGTTCGTCATTGATTTCAACTTTAGGATTTACTTTTAACATTCGCTGCTCATAAAATTTATAGGGGCTTCTTATATATTGTGTAAGAGATGAAGGAGAAAACCCTTCAACACATATAAGTTCGAGGTGATCCAATATAATTTGAGATTTATCAATTTTTTTTGGTTGAATATTCTGAATTGGAATTTCTAACTCCATATTACTAATCTTTATGTCATGCAAAGGTTGTTTAAAGTAATCTAGTTGGATTAAAAAGCGACTCATTTCAGCTGAAAAAAGGCCTTCTGTAGTTGAATTGTATAATAAAAAAATATTTTTTGCCCTCTGTAATAGCCTGAAAAAGTGGTAGGCATATAAATGATCTTTTTCGATAAAAGTTTTCATACTGAACTTTTTTCGAACATCGAATGGGATTATTGAAAAAGGAGTATTACTGATAGGTAAAGTTCCTTCGTTAACATTTGTTATTATTACATTATCAAAATCTAAAAGTCTGGTTTCTAAAACTCCCATTATCTGAACTGAACTCAATTGATCACCAGTAAAATTGAACTTTTCTTGCTGAACCAAGAATTCAAAAATTATTTTTATATCAATCAGAGAATTTATAAAATTAGATTGTTTTAAACGATCTAAAATAAACTCAAAAAGCTTAATAAAACGAATACATGAATCTAAGAGAAGTATTTGCATACCTTCATTTTCATATTCCTTTTTTAAGCTTTCAGTAATTTTAATAAGCCGATCTAAAAATTCTGTAGCTCCTTTATATGGCGAGAATAATAAAGTCATTATTGAACCCTTAGAACTTAATTGTTCAAACGTGATATAATTTTGATTAAATTTCTCCAGCCAGTATTCAATATTATTGATAGATGATTTTAAAATTATTCTGACAGGTCCTAACTTAATAAACTCATGAATTTTTTTAATGGGAAATCCATATTCCCCACAGATATTGTGTAACTCAAAAAACAATTTAAAAAAACTACATAATGTAGTCTCTTTAAGGGGGTATCCCATAGTAATATTCCAAGGGAAATCTTTTTCAGGCAGAACAGATAATACAAGTTGTAAAAGGCTTTCATCTCCTAATACAATTGCAGTTGATTTTTTTGGGTTTTCCTTATGGAGTTCAGTTGCAATTTGAACTGCAATTTTGGCTTGAATACTATTCTTAGCAGAGCTTATAATTTCAATTTTTTTTGCCCCTGAAAAAAACTCTTGAAGTTGAGGTTTACCCTCTTTCTTAAGAACATTCCATTCCCTGAAATATTGACGAATAAAATATCCTGCACTGTGATATGGATCTTGAAAAAAAGTTTTATCAATATCCCAAATTATATCAGCTTTTCCTTCAGAAATTAATTCTTGAATAATAGTTTCCTCCGCTTTAGTCAAAGCATTAAAGCCTATAAAAAGGTGATGAGGAAGTTCTTGCTCTAGATAAAAAGCTAGATTTTCAACTGCTTCTCTTGATTGTAAACCAGAATAGCCCTTTTGTTTTTTCACCAAGACCTCATAGAGACCCTTATAATAATCGACTAACTTTTCTTTTCTTTTAAAATAAATTTTATTTTCTTCTTCTTTTTCAGATGTCCCCCATAGTTCAATAGATTCAATAGCTCTAATGTAGCTAAAAAGCTCCTCTGCATTTACAAGCTGAGTGTCAATTTCATTAAACTCTTGAAGTAGTAATGGAGCCCAATTAAAAAACTGATTAAAGGATTCTAATTTAGCTTTTGGCGTGTGTTTTTTATAGACACTATAAAAAGAAAATAGTAAATCTATTTTTTTGATAGAGGATATTCCCGAGAGATCAGCTATAAATTCAGAAATACTTATTATTTCTGGGGATAAAAATGGTTGGTTAATAACTTTTTTCAATGATCCCTTTAAAAAATTTATAGATCTATTGTTAGGAACAATAATCTTTATCTTATCCATTTCAAACTTGGAGGAAATCATTTTTTTGGCTACTTCATCTAAAAAAGTTTGCATTTATAAATTTTAAAATCAATCTATTTTTATAACTTTAATTTTATTATTGATATAGACCAAATAATTATCAATTTTATCATACCCTAAGTCTTGTAAAACCATTCCGTATTTTTTGATTTGCTCAATATCACCTTTTTTTGGATTCCCTGTTTTATAATCCAAGACACTTATCTTACCATTATTTGAAAAATTTATTCGGTCAGGTCTTAAAATAGGTCTATTTGGAATCAAAATATCCTTTTCACATAATGCAAGCTCTGTCCCATCAAAAAATCTACTTAGTTTAGGATGTTTGACTAAATCCAATAGTTTTTCCTCTACTGATTCTTTATCCCTTTCTAGAAGAATTTCGTCCTTTAAAGCTTTTTGAATTACTTCTGGTATCAAATCTACAGAAGTAATCTTTGACAAGAGGTCATGAACTAAAACTCCCCAATCCCTTGCATCACGTGTTTCATCTTTTCCATGAGAATCTAAAATAAGTCTCTTCTTCCATGATGAATTCAATGGTAAATTGAAATCCCATTTTTTAGATTCATGGTTAATATTATTTGATTTAATTTGTTTTTTTAATGGTAAAACTCCTAGTTCAAAGGCATTTAAAATATTTAATGTTTTCCCCTGACTCTCAAGATAATTTTTAAACCAGTGAGAATAGGTTTTATCTCCTTTATTTACCTCTTGAGTAATTATAAATAACCCCTCTATAGATCTTGTTAAAGCAACATAAAGTACGTTAAAAGCGTCTAACTGCTGATTCAAACGGTATTTGTTATAGAGTTTTAAACCTTCCGAACCAAAATGTCTTAATTCTTTTGAGAAATTAAACCAGCCCCATTTAATATTTTCTAATTTTCCCTCACGAAATGGGTACCAAATTTTTTCAGTTATTGAAGGATAAATTGAAGTATCCATAAAAGGTAAAATAACAATTGGAAACTCAAGTCCTTTTGCTTGATGAATAGTCATTAGTTTTATAGCTTCTAGCCCTTCGGGCATGGCAATACTTAACTTTTCTGAGTTAAGCTTCCAATAACGAAGATATGATTGTACAGATGGGGTATTTGTCTTTGAAAACTCATGTACATCTTCTATAAAAAAATGAACATATGCGTCCTTAGGGTCAATTTGTGGAAAACATAAAAGAATATAATTTACCGCATCAAAAACAGACTGATTTTGTAAATATTCCATTTTAAAAGTAAAATCAAAATAAACTTCTAGGGCTTTTAAAAAAGATGGAGTTTTAAGGTGAAGATTCTTCAAGGCAAATTCATGATACTTTTCGTCCTCTTTTTCCCATATTTCCCATAAAATATCTAAAATGGATTTATGGTATTCAATTCTACTAGGGTTCAGGCTCAATTTTAAAAAGGTAATGAAAAGTTGAACTTTTATTGACTTTGAAACTATTACAGAATCAGAAGAAATAAAATTATAATTCGCTTTCCCTAATGCTTTTCCTATTTCTTCTCCTTGTTCCTTTTTTCTAACTAAAATTGCAATGTCACCTTCTAAATAGCCTTGAGATATGATTTTACTTACAAAAGTTAGAGTTTTTGAAATATATAGTGGTGTAGTGATGTCCTTCACTCCATTTAGAATTGTTTCTATACGAACATAGCCACCCTTATTCTGAGCTTTTTGTTGACTTTTTTTACCATACATATTTTGATACTTTAACTTATCAAAATACTTTGAGAGGAATAAGAAAAAATCATTATTAAATGATACAATTTCCTCACCTGATCGAAAATTTTTATTTAAAGAAAAAAGTTCTGCTTCAACATGAAATGGATTTTTTACTTTATTAATTAAATCTATATACTGTTCCATATTACCACCCCTCCATCTGTAAATGGCTTGTTTAGGATCACCAACTAAAAGCAGTGAACCATTAAATCCTGAAAAGTTTTGACTTTCTAAAGAATTTGCTAAAAGTGGTATTAGATTTTCCCATTGTAATTCAGAAGTGTCTTGGAATTCATCTAAAAAAAAATGTTGATACCGCCCCCCTAGTCGCTCATATATAAATGGGGCAGGTTGATAACGAACTAGACGACTAATTTTTGAATTAAACTCACCTAATAATCGAACCTTTTTTTCATTCTGCAAGACATCTAATTGATTTTCCATTTTTTGAAGTAACATTCTTGGTGTCCATGATTTTAGTGTTCGCTCAATAACTAAATAATACCCTATATAATTTTTGATTTTAAAAAAAAAATATTGAATTTGAGGGAGAATTTCTTCAATCAGAGACTTTTTACCTTTGGATAAGGTCTTATTGTACAGAGGTTTTTCTCCTGATAAAGAAGCTTCTATTTGATTGTCATAAAGATTGTAAAATGATTGTTTATGAACATCTTGAAAGTGTTTATGAAGTTGGCTTCGTGTAAAATCACTTGGTTCTAACCCTTTTTCAGTTAAAAATGATAATGCGTTTTCAGCGTATTTTATTGCGGCTTTTTTTGTTTTTGATAATTCAATTTCTAATAATTTTTTATCAGCTTGTAATGCTTTAAAGTTTTTATTTTTAATGTTATTTACTGGTCTACGATCATTTTCATTTAATAATAGTCGAATAAAATCATTTAAATCTTTCTGAATATCCCAATCTTTGTCGTTTAAAACTTTATTAATACTAAAATCCAATAATAATTTTGAAATTATGACATCTTTTCCTACCGTGTCAATTATAGAGTTAACGGTTTCATCCAATAAATCTGAGGGATCTATAACAATTTCAAATCCATAAGGAAGTTTAAATTCTCTAGCAAAAGCTCTAACCAATCTATGATTAAATTTATCCAAGGTAAGTACATCAAAACTAGCATATTCTAAAAGTATTATTTTTAACATCTGATTAGATCTTGAGGAAAGCTCTTTTTCAGAAATATTTAAAGTGTCACATAAATTGATGACAATATGCCTCTCTTTAGAAGGGTGGTTTGAAAGAGAAAGTAAAGTCTTGAGAATTCTAGACTTCATCTCATTTACTGCTTTATTGGTGAAAGTAAGAGCTAATAAGTTTCGTAATGACCTTGATGAAACGCTCTTTAGCAAGATCTTTAAGTACTCCAAAACCAAACTATGGGTTTTTCCTGACCCTGCTGATGCATTTATTATATGGAAACTGTTTTTATTCAAAAATGTTTAAAAAAAGCCTTCTAAAAGTAATGCTTTTCGAAACTTTGTCTTTTAATAAAAAAAGAAATTTTATTTTTGTGGAAACTTAAATTATAATTATGGCTTTTGAACTACCCTCTTTATCCTATGCATATGACGCAATGGAACCAAACATAGATGCTCTTACCATGGAGATTCACCACAGTAAGCATCACAATGCATATACTACAAATCTTAATAATGCTATTTCAGATACTCCACTAGCAAACCAAACTATTGAAGAAATCCTTAAAGGGCTTGATATGGAAAATAAAGCTGTTCGAAATAACGGAGGAGGTTTTTATAATCACTGCTTGTTTTGGGAAATAATGTCACCTAAAGGAGGTGGATTACCCTCAGGAGATTTAGCCAATGCTATTGATAAGGGATTTGGATCTTTCGATGTCTTCAAAACTGAATTCGCAAAAGCTGCAGCTACTCAATTTGGCTCTGGTTGGGCATGGCTTTGTGTTCAAAAAGATCATTCTTTAGAAGTTTGTTCAACTGCTAATCAAGATAATCCCTTGATGCCTGGAATTAGTTGTGATGGTATTCCAATTTTAGGAATTGATGTTTGGGAACACGCTTATTATCTTAATTATCAAAACAGGCGGCCTGATTATATAAATGCTTTTTTTAATGTTATTAATTGGTCTAAGGTGAGTGAGTTATTTACTGTTGGAGTTTAGTCTTTTATTAATGAATGAGATTAATCACTTCTCTTTTCATTTATTATTTTATCCCTAGCGGTTTAATAAGCCCTTTTATTATTTTTTTCTACAAAATTGATAAAAGCTTTATTAACAACTTTACAACCACCAGGAGTTGGGTAGTTTCCAGTAAAATACCAATCTCCTAAGTTTTCAGGACAGGCCATATGTAAGCCTTCAACTGTTTGAAATATAACTTCAACGTCAGCTTTGATGTTATCAAATTTTAGAATTTCAGCTATTTTTTTAGAAATTTCCTCATCTTTAAATGGATCATAAATCGCTTTGACGTAATTTGGAGGAATTTCTATATTCTCCTCAATACTACTAAGACATTTTTGATAGATCTCATCAATCAGTTTTTCTTTGGTACCCTTCTCATCGTGTAATGCCAAAGCTGCACGAAAGGCTATAAAATCTTCAAGCTTTGCCATATCTATACCATAGCAATCTGGATATCGAATTTGTGGTGCACTAGACACCACAATAATTTTTTTTGGTCCCAAACGATCCAACATTCTTAGGATACTTTTTTGTAAGGTAGTGCCCCTAACAATACTGTCGTCAATAATCACGAGGTTATCAGTTTTACGAACAACACCATATGTTATATCGTATACATGAGCTACGAGATCGTCACGATCATTATCCTCGGTTATAAAAGTTCGGAGTTTTACATCTTTAATAGCAATCTTTTCAATTCTAGGTTTTAAGTTGAGCATTTTAATTATTGCTTTTATATCAGAACCTTTTGAATTGTTTAACTTTTCTGTAAGAATTTTCTTTACATGATCTTGAACAGCCCCTATCATTCCGTAAAATGAAGTTTCGGCAGTGTTTGGTATAAAAGAAAAAACTGTATTCTCTAAATCTCCCTTAATTGATTTATGAACTTGAGGAAAAAGAGCTTTTCCCAAATCTTTTCGCTCTTTATAAATTTCTGTGTCTCCTCCTCTAGAGAAATAGATTCTCTCAAATGAACACGACTTTTTTTCCTGTTTGTCAAGAATTTGCTTAATAATTGTTTCTCCAGCCTTTTTTGTGATCAAAGCGTGTCCAGGTTCAAGTTCTTTAATCTTTTCATAAGAAACATTAAATACCGTTTGAATTGCAGGACGTTCAGAAGCAACTACTACTATTTCTTCGTCTGAATAATAATATGCCGGTCGAATTCCTATAGGATCACGCAGCACAAAAGAGTCTCCGTGACCTAATAAACCAGCAACAGCGTAACCTCCATCCCAGTTTTTTGATGCTTTTCGTAAGATTTTAGAAAGTTTTAAGCGTTCTGCAATCAGTGGAGATGCCTCTGCTTTTGTAAAACCCTCATGGCGTAAATTCTTATAGATTTTTGAAACAGCATCATCTAAAAAATGTCCAATTTTTTCCATTATTGTAATTGTATCAGCTCTTTCCTTTGGGTGCTGACCAAGATCTACAAGGTTGTTGAAAAGCTGAGTCACATTTGTTAAATTAAAGTTTCCAGCTAAAATCAGATTTCTGTGCATCCAATTATTTTGTCTTAAAAATGGATGAACGCTCTCTATACTGTTTTTACCAAAGGTCCCATAGCGAACATGTCCTAACATTAACTCTCCAATATAAGGTACTTGCTTTTTTAATTGCTTTGGATTATTCAAGAGATCTGGAGTAACTTCTAGCTGATTTTGTATACGTTCATTTATAGTTTTAAAAATCTTTAGAATAGGTTCTGACTCTGCTGAACGAACACGGCTGATATATCGTTCCCCAGGTGACATGTCATATTTGATGCTTGCAAAACCTGCTCCATCTTGACCTCGATTATGTTGTTTTTCCATTAACAAATACATCTTATTTATCCCATAAAGTAAGGTTCCATATTTTTCCTTGTAAAAGGATAAAGGCTTTTTAAGTTGTAGAAGTGCAATTCCACATTCATGCTTAATTGGATCGCTCATTAGTATAATTAAGTATTATGTTAATTCTATTTCAAATTCTGTTAGTGATTTAAAAGCTATTATACGTTGTTGAAGTCTTTCAGGTGTTAATTGCTCTAAAGATTCAGTTCCAAATTTTTGAACTGTAAAAGATGCCATTGCTGAACCCATAATTGTAGCTGTTTTCATCTCTTCAAATGTAATTTTTCGAGATTGTGATAAATAGCCAGCAAAACCTCCAATAAAACTATCTCCTGCACCCGTAGGGTCAAAAACCTCTTCTAGAGGAAGAGCCGGAGCATAAAATATTTTTTTTTCATTAAAAAGCAAAGCACCGTGTTCTCCTTTTTTTATAATAATATACCTTGGACCCATAGTTTGTAATTTCTGTGCTGCTTCAACAAGCGAATGGGTCCGAGTGATCTGACGAGCTTCTTCGTCATTTAAAGAAAATACGTCAACTCTTGAAATTACCTCATCTAATTTTTCTCTGTAGCTATCAATCCAAAAGTTCATCGTATCCATTATGACTAATTTAGGATCTTCAATTTGATTCAAAACTTCTGCTTGCAAATTTGGGTCTAAATTACCCAAAAGAACTATACTAGAATCTTTAAAATTATCTGGTACCATGGGCTTAAATTTTGTCAAAACATTAAGTTGAGTCTCTAAGGTGGTCCTTAAATTTAAATCATTGTGGTATTTACCGCTCCAAAAGAAGGTTTTTTCTCCTGGAATACACTCAACTCCTGAGAGATCTAATTTTTTGCCATTTAAAAGATCTATATATTCTGACTTAAAGTCACCGCCAATGACAGAAATTAACCCACAATGTGTTTTAAATAATGAAGCTGCAAGACCAATATATGTTGCACATCCTCCCAAAATTTTTCCTGTTTTTCCAAAAGGTGATTCGATAGCATCATAAGCTATAGTTCCAATCACCAAAAGTTTATTATTCATAATACAAAAATAGAAAACTCTAAGTCCCTATTCATATTTTATAAGAAACATTTTTTAAAGAGTGTAAACAATTTTCCACCTTAAGAAGATACATTTTCAGTTTTCTCAAAATTAACATCCAAAGGTAAATTTTTCCCTTTGGCAGCCTTCACAGCCATCCTGTCACAGCGCTCATTTTGAGGGTGATTATTATGTCCCTTAATCCATTTGAAATGTATTCTGTGAGTTTTATATATTTTTAAAAATCTTTTCCAAAGATCAATGTTCTTTTTCCCCTTAAAGTTTTTTTGTTCCCAATTAAATATCCAGTTTTTTTCTATCGCATCGATCACATATTTAGAATCTGAATATACTACCACTTCCATTCCTGGTTTTTTTATTAACTCTAAACCTATTATTACTGCTAATAATTCCATACGATTATTTGTAGTTCTAGCAAAACCTCCCGAAAATTCTTTTACATGGGACATCCCAACCCATTCTAATATAATACCGTAGCCACCTGGTCCTGGATTCCCAAGGGAAGATCCGTCTGTATAAATATTTACTGCCTTAGCTTTCAATGTGAATCTTTATATAACAGGCTTTGAATAACTTTAGGGAAATTCGCATACTCTAGACTCTGTACTTTAGAGGCAATTATATCTGGTGTATCTTTGTCATCAATGTTTACTTTGGCTTGGAAAATTATTTGCCCCTTATCATAGGCTTCATTTACATAATGAATAGTTATTCCCGTTTCTTTTTCATCGTTTTTCTTAACCTCTTGATGCACTCGATAACCATACATACCTTTACCTCCATACAATGGTAAAAGAGCTGGATGAATATTAATTATATTCATTGGAAACGCCTTCAGCCAATCAATTCCTATTTTCCATAAAAAACCTGCCAGAATAATTAAATCAGGTTTTTTTGATTTAATTTTCTCAAGTAATTTACCATTTCTAAAAGCTAATCTTCCAAAAACTTCTACTTTAACATCAAAGGGGACAAGGCGTTGGATTAGATATGCCCTTGGGTTATTTGTATATACTCCTGAAACTTCTATATCTTGATTTTTTTTAAAATAGCGACAAATATTCTCTACGTTAGATCCATTTCCAGAAGCAAATAATATAATTTTTTTTACATTATTTTTCATGAATCCATGTTAAGATTATATATAGCATTCGAAAACAAAATTTTAATTAATATAGTTTTAAAAAATTTAATCCATAATTTATCAAAACGAAAACCCAGTATTCGTTTAAAATTTTTATTTTTGTTCCAACAAATTTAAAACAATAAATTATGTCTGACATTTCTTCAAGAGTGAAAGCAATAATAGTTGACAAATTAGGCGTTGACG
>MDTB01236597.1_pt1 | contig 12822 bp, 11 predicted proteins | sample 811161 | NCBI WGS metagenome assembly MDTB01 (sample SAMN05326650, study PRJNA326480) | marine metagenome | isolation source: seawater | place: Mediterranean Sea | collected 2009 | reverse complement strand
TTAAGAAATATTATTAGTAAAAATAAAATAAATAAGATTAATCGAATATTAATTTCTTTGGAAAAGAAAAAAGAGTCTGAATTACCTCATAATGTTTTATTTGGTAAAAAAAAAAATAAATCAGAGGCATATTTATCCAATATCCTTGCAGCAGATAAGGAATTTGAAAAACTAGCAACTATACCTAAGATACTAAGTATCATGAAACATGTTACATCAAATTTTTTTAGATTAAATCATGCAGTTGCCATGACAAAATTTAAAAAAAATACTTTTACTTATCTACATATGGGAAATTTACCTAATCATCCCAAAATATTTTATTTTGTAAAAGATGGAAAAATATTTTCTAATATTACAAAAGTTTTATTTCCAATATGTAATAACACAGAAAAAAACGGGGGTTTTGCTGTGATTCCAGGATCTCATAAGGCTAATTTTAATAGACCATATACCAATAACCCAAAGGATAATAAACTTCTCAAATATATTGATGCAAAGCCCGGTGATGCAGTAATATTTACTGAGGCATTAGCTCACGGAAGTATGATTAATAAAACAAATAATGTAAGAAGAATTCTTAGTTATTGTTATTCTGTTGCCTACATGCCTGATTGGACAAAGCTTGGATTAAAATACTCAAAAGAATATTTTAAAAAATCACCAGCAAAAATTAAGAATTTAATAAAGGTTTATAAAGATTAAATGTATAAAGTATTTAAAAATCTTTTATTAAAAGATAATAGAGGTTATCTACAAAAAAATGTACTCATAAATATAAAAAAGAAAACAGGATTTAAAGTTGTTGAGTCTTTTTTTTCTTTTTTTTCAAAACCTAATGTTGTTAGGGGAATTTATATGCAGACTGGTGCTGCTATTGAAGCAAAACTTTTGACACTGATTGAAGGCAAGTTAACATGGATTATAGTAGATATGAGAAAAAATAGTAAAAATTATTTAAAAAATTATCAAATTAAACTCAAAAAATATGAGACAATATTTATACCAGAAGGTTATGCCCATGGATGTATTTCTCAATCTAAATCTTTATTACACATTTTTGCTAATAAGAAATATAATGACAAAAATTCAATAAATATAAATTGGAAAGATCCAACTTTAGATATCAAATGGCCAATTAAAAAGAATATAAAAGTCACGATTAGTAAATCTCATAAAAATTTTAAATTTTTAAAATAAAATCAATAATCATGAATTTACAAAATCTAACAATAGTAATTATTACATATAATAGGCATAAATATTTAAAACGAACTTTAAACTATTGGTTAAACTATGATGTGAAAGTACTCATAATTGATGGAAGCAATACAAAGTTCGAAGATATATGTCTTCAGAAAAAAAATGTTAAATATATTCACGACCAAAGAAGTGTTGATGATCGTTTCCTAAGTTCAATTAATTTTATTAATACTGAATTTATGATTGTATCTTCTGATGACGAATTTTTTTTACCATCTACTTTGTCAAAATGTGTTGATTTTTTATCAATAAACCCCAGTTTTTCATGTTGCGGAGGACGTGCAGTTGGATTTCGCACTAAGGAAAAAAAAATATTGGGTATCAGGCAGTATCCAAAACTAAAAAATCTATGCTTGGATAATGAAAATGCCGCTGATAGAGTTTCTAAACATTTTTTCTCTTATGTCCCAGCACATTTTTATTCAGTAATAAGAACAAAAAAATGGAAAACAATTTGTTCATATGTTTTTGAAAAAAAATATAGTTTTGGATCTTCCTCTGAATTACAAATGGAATTTTTGATTATGGTATCTGGTAAATCTAAAATAATTTCAGAACTAATGTGGATGAGAAACAATGAAGTAGCGCCTATAAATACTGAATTGGAAACACCATTACAAAAATGGTGGTATGATAAAAATTATGAGAAAGAAAAATTTTCTTTTTTACAAAGAATGAAAAAAGCATGTAATGAGCTCTCTACAAATATAAATCCTGAGCTAAATGAGCAAGCTATATCAAAGCTATTTGAAGTATATGTAATAAAATTATTAGAGCACCGAAAAAGAAACGTATTAAGAAAAATCCTAAGTTTATTGCCAATTAAAATAGAAGCAAAGTTATCTAAGTTCATTCATAAATTTTATAAAATTTTTACTGCAAAAGAGAATAGTCTAGAAGGTGAAATTAATATACTTAAAGCAGAAGGAGTTTTAGTTAACGCTGAAGAGATAAAACAAATAATATCAATTCTTAGAAATTCAAAGCATAATGATCCCAATATTTATTAAAAAATTTAAAAAGCTTATAAAAATCAAATTTCTTTTTAATTTTCCAGCTAAAAAAAAAATACTACTTTATGATGAGTCTAATTCAGAAATATTGAAAGAAATAGTTAGACAAGATTTTAATATTCTTAAAATTCGTGAGATAGAAATTTATTTTTGGATTTTTATTAAACAAATTATTTTTTTAGATTTTAGTTATACAACTTATTGTAAGAATTACATCAATTTTACGTCACCAAAAGTAGTCATTTCAATTAATGATTCAAAAGTACGTTTTTTTGAACTAAAGAAAAATTTTAAAAATATAAATTTTATTTCAATGCAAAGTGGAGGCCGTTACCCAACAAACTTTAAAAATAGAGAATTTTTAAATAAAAATTTTAAGTGTGATCATTTTTTTGTTTTCAGCAAATACTATATTAGACAATATAAAAAACTCATAAATTCTAATTTTCATATTTTAGGAGGTTATAAGAATAATATAGTTAAAATTAAAAAATCTAGTAATAAAAATTTTTTACTTATTTCAGAATATGATAAAAATGGTCGAGATAAAAAAGTTATAAGATCTTTTTGTAAGTTATTGGAGTTACTAAATATATATTTTTTAAGATCAAATAAAAAGATTCATATTCTTTTAAGACGTAAAAATTCAACTCAAAAAGAGGAGATGGAATTTTATAATAAATTTTTTAAATCTAATTGTGTTTTTCACAAAATTTTTGATTGGAAAAAAAGTTATCAAACAGTAGATAAGTTTGAAAATATAATATTTATGCAGTCAACACTGGGGTATGAGGCAATTGCAAGAAAAAAAAAAGTTGCATGTTTTCCAACAAGATTGAGTGATTGTAAATTTTGGTTTGGATGGCCAAAACCTTTTGAAAAAAAATATAATTTTTTTGTATCTAGAAATTTATCTTATACTGAAGTTAAAAGAGTTATGGGTAATGTAAATAATTGTAGTCAATCATCTTGGGAAAAAAAATTTTATATTTCTATAAAAGACATGGTATTTTTAGATAAAGATAATTTTAAATTTAGAAAAATTGTAACTAATATATTGAAAAATTCGGTTTAATATAACTTTTATTTCAAAAAACTGAAAATTGAATTATTTGGCATTTTTTTTTATTAAATTTTTGATAAACAAGTAATATATTTTTAGAATAATAATGCAAACTGTTAAAAAAATTTTATTTTTGCTCACACCTAATGAGATCAAAAAAGCAATTTTATTATTGATGATGATTTTGGTAATGGCTGTATTGGATATGTTAGGTGTTGCATCAATTTTACCTTTTATGACAGCTCTTTCAAATCCTGAAATTATTGAAGCTAATATAATTTATAATAAGATGTTTCAGATCTCAAAGAAATTTGGAGTTGAGAATACTCAACAATTTATTTTCGCTTTAGGAATTCTATTATTTTTGACATTAGTTACCTCTATTTCTTTCAGGGCTCTCACACTTTATGTGCAAATAAAATTTGTTCAGATGCGTCAATACAGTCTTAGCAAGCGATTGGTTGAAAGATATTTACATCAACCATATAGTTGGTTTTTAAATCGTAATAGTGCTGAACTGGGAAAAACTATTTTAACAGAAGTAGGTCAGGTAATTGGATCTGGTGTAAGACCTTTATTGGATCTGATAGCTTCAATTTTTGTAATGATAGCGATTATATTTTTATTAGTCGCAACTAATCCTAAACTTTCTATGATAATCGGTTTCACACTAATAGTAGCTTATGGACTTGTTTTAATATTGTCACGTAAATATCTTTTTAAATTTGGGGAACAGCGTTTAAAAGCAAACGAATTAAGATTTATTTCAGTTAGTGAAGCTTTTGGAGCTGCAAAGGAAATTAAAACTGGTGGATTAGAGAAAATTTATATAAAGCGTTTTTCTGACCCTGCTTATACATTTGCACGAGCTATTACAAAAGCAAGTATTATTGCTGAATTTCCTAGATTTGTTTTTGAAATTATAGCATTTGGTGGAATTTTGTTAGTAATACTTTATTTAATGACACAAACAGGTATTTTTAGTGAAATTTTACCTGTCCTAAGTTTATTTGTTTTGGCTGGATATCGTTTGATGCCAGCATTACAGAAAATTTATGCATCTATAGCCACTCTTACTTATGTTGGTCCTTCACTTGATAAGTTATATAACGATATCAATAATTTAAAACCAATTGAATTAAGTCAGTATCAAAATACTTTATCAATCAACAAATCAATAAATTTGAAAAATATTCACTTTAATTATCCAAATACATCAAGAACTGCGTTAAAAAATATAAATATTTCAATACCTGCAAAATCTACTGTAGCTTTAGTGGGTGCCACAGGAAGTGGCAAAACAACAACTGTCGATATAATTCTTGGATTGCTTGAAGCTCAAAGAGGAAGCTTAGAGGTTGATGGGCAAATTATAACAAAGCAAAACCTAAGAGCTTGGCAGCGATCTATTGGCTATGTTCCACAACAGATATTTTTAGCTGATGATACAATTACTGCTAATATAGCTTTAGGAGTTGATGCTAAAGATATTAATCAACTAGCTATTGAAAAAGCATCTAAAATTGCAAACTTACATGAATTTGTTATTAACGAATTGCCAAAAAAATACCAAACTTATGTTGGTGAACGTGGTGTAAGGCTATCAGGTGGACAAAGACAACGTATAGGAATTGCTAGAGCTTTATATCATAATCCTAGAGTGCTAATTTTAGATGAAGCAACAAGTGCTTTAGATAATCAAACTGAAAAAGCTGTAATGGATGCAGTAAATAATATTAGAAAAGATATCACTGTTATCTTAATTGCTCATCGATTAAATACAGTTAAAAATTGTGATATAATATTTAAACTTGATAAAGGCCAACTTATAAGTAAAGGAACTTTTGACGAATTAATTGATCTTAACAAAAACTTGTAAATCATAATTTAATTTTGTTTAATTTTAACTAATTATATTTATGTGATGTTATTTACAAGTTAACGAGTCATATCTATTAAGAGAGACATAAAGTATAAATTAATGACAATTTTATATATGAATGCTAAATATTTAAAAATTTAAAATGTTAAAAAATTCAAGCATATTAATAACTGGTGGAACAGGCTCTTTTGGCCATAGTTTTGTACCACTCACGCTTAAAAAATATAACCCTAGACGTTTAGTAGTCTTCTCGCGTGATGAAATGAAACAATGGGAAATGGCAAAAAAGTTTAATAATGATCCTAGAGTACGTTTTTTTATTGGAGACGTGCGTGATAAAGAACGATTACACCGTGCTTTACATAATGTAGATTATGTCGTTCATGCAGCAGCAACTAAGATAGTGCCAACTGCAGAATATAATCCATTTGAGTGTATTAAAACAAATATTAATGGTGCAATGAACTTAATTGATGCTTGTATTGATCAAAATATAAAAAAAGTGGTGGCACTCTCAACTGATAAAGCCAGCAGCCCGATTAATCTTTATGGAGCAACTAAGTTTGCATCTGATAAATTGTTTGTGGCAAGTAACTCATCTTATGCAAGTGGCAATGAGACAAAATTTTCAGTTGTGAGATACGGAAATGTAATGGGTTCAAGAGGTTCTGTAATACCATTTTTTATGTCTCTAAAAAATCAAGGGTTTCTGCCTATCACAGATAATAGAATGACACGTTTCATGATATCTTTGGAACAAGGTGTTGAATTAGTATGGCATACTTTTAAAGATATGTTGGGAGGTGAAATTTATGTTAAAAAAATTCCTTCAATGAAAGTTACAGACATCGCTAAAGTGATTGCTCCTAATGCAAAGCATAAAATTATAGGCATCCGACCAGGAGAAAAATTACATGAACAAATGATAGGTAGTGAAGATAGTAGTTACACTTATGAATATTCTAATTATTTCAAAATTTTACCACAGATTAACGAGTGGTGGAAGGATAAGTTACGCATTAAGAACGGAAAAAAGGTACCAGAGGGATTTGTTTATAGCAGTGATAATAATTCCAATTGGGTAACAAAAAATGAACTTAAAAAATGGCTTTCTTCTAATAAAAATTTCATAGGTAAATTATAAATGATCATCAAATCCAATATACTTATAAAATAAAATAGAAGATGAAAGACACAATATAAAAAATATTGGTATAAATTGTAAGAATTCAGCTGATTGGTTTTTTGGTATTTGGGAGCAGTCTCTTATAATTGCCAAGTAGTTTAATTAAAAATGGTGCTCCAAAAAATGAACTTAATAAATAGATTAAAACTGGTAAAAATAAATTAGGTATAATTTAATTTTGATTTTTTTAATTATTTTTTTTCTATCTTATCTTTAAAAAAATTAAATAATACTGGATCACCTCTTTCAACATCTTGATTAACTTGTTTACCAATTATTGATTTAATATATTTAGGAGGAATTCCAAATCCAGGACGAATAGCTTTAACGTCTTCCGATTTAATAATATCTCCTTTTTTTAAATTTTTGATAAAATATATAGACCTTCGGTATTTTCGTGAGTCTTTTTCAGCAGAAGATCTATGAAATCCAGTGTTACCAAGGCTTTGCCATGCATTATTGCAATCATTTACCAGTAAATTCAATTGACTAGGTGTGATTGAAAAGTTTGAGTCAGGTCCAATAGTATCATCTTTTGGTTTAAAATGTTTTTCAATAGCTACTGCCCCTAAACCAATTGATATTGTTGAGGCTAAATTTGACATAGAATGATCTGACAACCCTACCTCAACATTAAATTCATTTCTTAAAAATTGTATATTTTTTAAATTAGATTCAACTACTGGCGCAGGATAGCTGCTAATACAATGAAACAGGAGTACATCGCCACATCCATATTTTAATGCTACCTCTAAGGCTTCTCCAACCTCGTTTTTGTTCGCCATGCCTGTAGACATTAGAAGAGGCTTTCCACATTCAGCAGCTCTTTTAATTAAAGGTAAATCTATGAGTTCAAATGAAGCAATTTTATATGCTGGTGCATCTAAATCCTCAAGTAAATCAATAGCAGTTTCATCAAATGGAGATGAAAATATTGTAATTCCTTTCTCCTTTGCAAAGTTAAATAATTCTTTGTGCCATTCATAGGGTGTATGTGCTTCTTTATATAAATCATAGAGAGTAAAACCCTTCCATAAACCACTAGTAATTTTAAAATCTGCTTTTTCTGAGGGAATTGTCATAGTATCAGGCGTATAAGTTTGAATTTTGACTGCACTTGCACCATTTTCTTTTGCTACATTAATTGCAAGTTTAGCCGACTCAATAGATCCACCATGATTAGCTGACAATTCTGCAATAATATATGGCAAATGATTAAGACCTATATCTCTATTATTTATTTTAAACATTTTATTTTTTTACACTTTTAAAAAGATAATCTGGCAAAATATAAGAACGCTGTATTTCTTTACATTTAATTGAATTTAATTTTTTTTGCAATGAGATATTTGAAGATGGTAAATTTATGAAATACTTATCACCTCTAGATGAAGGTTTTGATTTTAAAGGCCGTAATTTTGAACAAAATAAATTTAAAATTTTTTGGATTTCATGCGAGTTAATATTTTCATCTAGACTCAGCCCAATAGAGTTATCAAACTGAGCATAAATATTTCCAATAACTTCAAATTTCCGTCTAATAACAAACCATACTCTATAAGGATTATTTTTGACAAAATATTCATGTTCTTTGAATTGAGGAAAAACTTTGTGACTTATATTGTGCAAACGTTTTTCTAATTGATGGTAAAGTATATTAATTTGATCTTTACTTGGTATAATTTTTTCTAATTTTATATTAATTTTAGTATCTATAAAAATTTTATTTTGATTAAATAAACGTTTTTTTTTCGTTTCTGGTTTTATTATATATTCAGTATTTCCTCTATATATTTTAGTTCCTTCAATAACATCTTCATGGTGTAGAAATTCAATATTTAAATATTCACTGATCCACCATTTAAGATCATAAAATCCTAGTTTATCTCTAAAAACTACAGTACTAGAAAATCGAGGGTTGATTTCAAAAATACGTGGCCCTTCTTTTGTTAAAGTTAACTGAATATTGTAGCAACCAGGTTTATTGAAAGCTTTCACTATTGAGGATATATAGTCCCTAATTTTTTTATTTTTAACAACAATCGCCTTCTCCGTATAACCATTAAGTAATGACCTTTTCATAATTAAAATTTTCATATCAATATTTTTTGATACATATACCGCACAAGTATATTCCTGATCATATGGTCTAAGACAATCTTGCCAAACGTATTTTTTAGAACATTTTTTGAATTCTAACTTGGTTTTAATTTTTTTTAGACCCTTGCTTCCTTGTCCTCGACGCGGCTTAACAATAACTGGAAATTTTGAAGGCATATCTTGACCCACAATTCCATTAGATGGTACTGCAATACCTTTTGAGGTTAAAAAATTTAGTGTTTCCCACTTGTCGAGTGATTTGTTTACAACTAATTTATCATTTATAAGTACCTTAGTATGTTGATTTATCTTTTGCAGATTACGATTAATTACGAATATTTCAGCCTCACTTGTAGGTACAAATAAATTAATTTTTTTTTTTAATAAGAAATTACAAAGCCAATCTATATAGCTAGAATTATCTGCTTTTGGACAAATTTCTATTTCATCAAAAATAAGCTTTGCTGGATGGTCATCGTAAATATCAATACCATAAATTTTATCAAAAAGACTCCAGTCTTTTAGAATTCTACCAATACCAAGTCCAATATCACCTGCTACGCCACTAACTAATATTTTCATCTTTGTCATCTAATAAAAACATTTTTGAGATAATTCTTATTTGGATCATTTTTGATTATTTCTTTAAATAATTTGTCTAATGGAAATCGTGATTTTCGTGGCTGTAAAGTTTTGTTTTTTAAATCAAGATAGAAAAAACTTGCCAAAGCACCCTGGTCACGTGGTTGGCCAACCGAACCAGGATTGACTAACCATTTATTTTCTTTACACCAAAAAAAAGGGTAATGAGTATGACCAAGAACTGTATATTCGCTGTCAGATAATTGATTTATTAGTTCTGTATTAGTTTTGCTTGGATAAACATACTCATCTTCAGAATGTATTGAGCCATGAGCAATAGTGATTGATACTTGTTCAACTGTAAACTCAAGTTTGGATGGTAAATTTCTTAGCCAATTTATTTGTTTCTCAGAAAGTTTTTCTTTTGCAATTCGGTATGATGAACCATATTTTTCTATCATTTTTGTCATGAAATCCTCATCACTTAAACCTTTAAGAAAATTTTGATCATGATTTCCTTTAATACAACGGATGTCGTCTCTAGCCATACAAATATCAATAACTTTATCAGGATGATAGTAGTAACCAATTAAATCTCCAGCTATGTAAATTTTATCAATAGTTTCTTTGTCTATAACATCCAAAACAGCTCTAAATGCGTCGATATTTGCATGAATATCAGATAAAAAAGCAATTCTCATATCAGATATTTTTTAATTTTATTCATTATCTCAATAGCAGCTAATTCAGGTTTCTTTAGTAATTTTCGTTTATGTAAATTCGTAAAATATTTTATCTTTAACATATTTTTTTTTTCACTAAACCTAATTTTCTTTTGCATATTTGTATTCATCGAAGCAGGGTTAATATGATCTACCGTAACATGATTGTTTTCTGTTGCAATACAATCTAGAGCCATTTTTATTGCTGCTTTAGAAGAGCAATAAGGTGACCAACCTGCAATTGCTTTCGATGAAGCACCTGAGGAAATATTTATGATGTGTAACTTTAACTTCTTTAGTTTACTATTTTTTGCTAATTGACTTGCGATTATAAATGGTGAGAAAAAATTTATATTATAATTTCTTTTCAAAAGTTTTCTATTAATTTTATCTGCTGAATTGATTGGATCAATTATACCTGCATTTGATAAAAAAATAACTTTTGTCGCATTCTTTTTAATTTTATTTTTAAATTGAATATTTGATGATAAATCGCTAAACAAAAAAAAATCTTTTTTTTTCAAACTATTAGGTAAATGTCTGCCAATAACTGTAATTTGAAAATTTTTGCTATTAAAACCATTATTTAAAGCATTATAAAGACTTAAACCCAATCCAGTTGATGCACCGGTTATAAATATATGTATCAAATTTTTACCTTTTATTTAAATATAATAAATTAAGCTATTGTACACTATTTTAATAATTCTCAATAAATAAATCGTTTAAAGTTTAAGATAATTAAGTTTTTTCAAAAGAGTTTTGTTTTAATTAAATATAAAATTTTGATTATATTTTAAAATATAAGACTATTTAATTTCAATTAGAAAAAATTATAAAAATGAAATTAGTTTATATATATTTTTTTTAAATTCTATACGATATGATATTTACTTATAAAATATAAAATAATGAAGAACAATCATCATATTGCAATTTTTTTAGCAGCAAGATCAGGCTCAAAAAGATTACCGAACAAACATTTTTTGAAAATAAATTCAAAATTAAAAGCAATAGATTTGTGTATTTTAAGATTAAAAAAAACAAAATTAGTAAATAAAATATTTTTATGTACCACAAAAAAAAAACAAGATGATAGATTTAAAAATATATGCAAATTTCATAATATAAAATTATTCAAAGGGAGTACAAATAATGTTGCAAAAAGATTTATTGATTGTGCTAAAAAAAATTCTATAAAAACAATTGTTAGAATTACAGCTGACTGTCCTTTAATAGATCCAAAAATTATAGATGAGTGTGTTAAATTACATCTTAAAAAAAAAAGTGACTACACTTCTAATGTATTAAAACCAACTTTTCCTGATGGTTTAGATGTAGAAGTTATTGAATTGAATAAATTAATAAAGTCACAGGCAATCTCAAAAAGCAAAGATAATAAAGAACATGTTACTTTATTTATAAGAAAATCAAAATCATTTAAGAAATATAATTATAAAAATAATATTAATTATTCGAATAGAAGATGGACATTAGATAATAAAATGGATCATATTTTTTTGAAAAAAGTTTCAAATTATTTTTTGCCTAAAATTTATTTCACTTGGAAAGAATTAATCAAAGCTGAAAAACAAAATGAATCTTTAATTAACATAAAAGAGAGATAAATTGAATAAATCTCAGTTCAAATCAAGAATTGTCATTGGATCAGCTAATTTCACACAAAAATATGGAGCCGATTTTGTGAAAATAAAGAATATTGAAAAAAAAAAAATTATTAAATTAGCAAAAAAAAATAATATCTATAAAATTGATACTGCAGAAGCATATTTAAAAAACAAAAAAATTTTTAAAAATCTTGATAAAAAATTTAATTTTTTTACAAAAGTTCTTCCGGATAATAGATGGACATCATTAGAATTCTGTCAAAAAAAAATAAGTAGTCATTTTAGAATACTAAATAATAATAAAGTTGAAGTATTATTTTTACATGATTTTAAAATTTTATTTACAAAAAATGGAAAAAAAATTTTTAAAAATTTAGAAATATTAAAAAAAAGAAATTATTTTAAAAAAATTGGAATATCAATTTATGATACCAGGTATTTAAAACTACTAATTTCAAACTTCAATTTTGATGTTGTGCAATGTCCATACAATATTCTCGATAAAAGAATACTTACAACTGGTTGGTTTGATAAGTTAAAGAGTAAAAATATAGAAATACATGCCAGATCAATATTCTTGCAGGGTTTGCTAGTAAATAAGACTATTAATAAAAAAAAATATTTCCAAAAATGGCAAACTTCTTTTATTAAATGGTTTGATAATTTAGATAGAAACAATATTTCACCAATTGATTACTGTTTAAGTGATTTATTGAATTATGATTTTGATAGAATAATAATTGGCATTAATAATTCAAAAAATTTAGATGAAGTTATAAATTTTAAAACTATAAATAAAAAAAAAATGATTAATTTTAGTATAAATGATAAAAAATTAATTGATCCAAGAAACTGGAAATAAAATGAAAATTAAGAATGGAATAAATTTATACAAATATGCAAAAACTCTAATTCCAGGGGGTACAACCTTATTTTCTAAGAGATCAGAGTTATATTTGCCAAATAAATGGCCTGCTTATTTTAAAAAAGCAAAAAAAATAAATGTCTGGGACTTAAGTGGAATTAAATATCTTGACATGTTTTGTGCAGTTGGAACCAGTATATTAGGTTATGGTAATGAAAGTGTAAATAAGTCAGTTCTGAAAAATATAGATAATGGTAATATGTCAACTTTAAATTGTCCAGAAGAAGTAACTTTAGCAAAAACAATTATTAATCATCATTCTTGGTCATCAATGGCAAAGTTTACAAGGGGTGGTGGAGAAGCGAATGCTTTGGCAATAAGAATTGCAAGATCTTTTACTAGAAAAAAAAATATTGCATTTTGTGGTTATCATGGATGGCATGATTGGTATCTATCGGCAAATATAAATTCAAAAAATAATTTAGATCAACATTTAATGTCAGGGTTAAATTATGATG
>MDTB01132827.1_pt1 | contig 12823 bp, 13 predicted proteins | sample 811161 | NCBI WGS metagenome assembly MDTB01 (sample SAMN05326650, study PRJNA326480) | marine metagenome | isolation source: seawater | place: Mediterranean Sea | collected 2009 | reverse complement strand
AACTCCAATTACAGTAAGTTCTTTTGGAACTTTTTGTGATATTTCTTCGGCTAACGCGTCTACTCGTTGGTTGATTGTTTTTTTGCTAAAAAGTCTCGTTATGTTGCTCACTGTTGTCTCCGTGCGAATTTATCATTGTTTTTGTAGGTCACTTTACATTAATTTTTTCAAAATGAATTATTAATAAATTACTATTTTCTTTAAATGTTATAAACAAGTGACTAATTAGGGTTAATTGTGAGGAAAATTCGTTGCCTGGTAAAGATATGCTAAAAAAAACATCTAATTGGAATGACCCAGTATTTGATACCATTATTGACGTAAGGGCTCCATCTGAATTTGCGGAAGATCATATAATCGGATCAATAAATTGCCCGGTATTAAATGACGTTGAAAGGTCGGAAGTTGGTTTTATATACAAAAACATAAGTGGTTATAGGGCCAAGCTAAAAGGGGCATCGCTTACAGCAAAAAATATAGCAATGCATATTGAGAGCCAATTTTCTCAATTTTCTGGTGCTTGGCAACCATTGGTTTACTGCTGGAGGGGAGGGCAGCGTTCTCGGGCGATGGCTTTAGTCATGCAAGAAATTGGTTGGCGGGTGACGTTATTAGATGGTGGGCACAAAAAGTACCGTGAAAACATAATCGATTTAGCATCATCATTACCTAAAAAACTGAGATTTGTTTTAATTTCAGGAAAAACCGGATCAGGAAAAACGATTCTTCTTAAAAAATTAGATCAGCTTGGTGCTCAGGTATTGGACCTTGAGGCTCTCGCTAAACACCGAGGTTCATTATTGGGTTCATTTCCGAGTAATCAGCAACCTAGTCAGAAATATTTTGAGTCGCTTATTGTTACTAAACTACTTGGATTTTCTGGATCACGAGTTATTTTTGTGGAGTCTGAGAGTAGTAAAGTTGGAAACTTGCATATTCCAGCAGGACTATGGCGCGCAATGAAAATAGCGCCTTTTGTCGAATTAGTTGTTCCTCCGCAAGTTCGTGCAAATTTTCTGATAGAGAACTACTCTGACCTTAAACAAGACAGTGAGCGTTTTAAAAAATTGTTTCTGCGTGCAAAATCACGAATTAATTCAGAAGTTATATCTAATTGGGAGGTTCTTTTGGAGCAAAGAAATTGGGGATCTTTAGCACTCAGCTTGATTAAAAATTATTATGATCCTTCATATAAGCTGCACCAAACCAGACGAGATAGGACAAAAATATTAAATATAAAGAGTGATAGACTTACAGATATTAAAATGAGAAACTTTGCGGAGCAAATTATCGATTTTACAAATGATTCTTTTTAATTATTTTAAAAAAATTGCATATGATGATCATATTTCTTGATAAATCTGAAATGATTAAAAATTACTTTGAAAAAAAATAAAAGAGGTCTCCATGATTCCCCGCTACTCAAGGCCAGAAATGACAGAAATTTGGGATTCAGCGAATAGATTCAGAATTTGGTATGAGATTGAAGCTCATGCATGTGATGCTCAAGCAAAACTTGGGGTAATCCCGAAGAATGCTGCGAAAGCAGTTTGGCAGGTCAGCAATAAAAAATATACGGCAGCCAGAATTAAAAGGATAGAAAATATTGAAAAGAAGACGAAACATGATGTTATTGCATTTTTAACTGAGTTGGCAGAGCATATAGGTGAATATTCGCGTTTTGTGCATCAAGGAATGACTTCGTCAGATATTTTAGATACTTGTCTGAGTGTTCAATTAACTCAGGCAACAGACATTTTGTTGGAGGGGTTGGAAACGCTTCTTTCTTGCATAAAAGAACGGGCATTTGAATATAAACGGACACCATGTATGGGCCGCACGCATGGAATTCATGCAGAGCCAATAACATTTGGGCTAAAACTGGCTAGGTTTTACGCCGAATTTTTGAGAAACAAGGAACGACTTTTGAATGCTCGCGCTGAAATAAATATTTGTGCAATTTCAGGTGCGACAGGAACTTTTGCAAATGTTAGTCCGGAAGTAGAGGCGTACGTCGCGTCAAAATTAGGTTTGCAAATTGAGCCTATATCATCCCAGGTGATCCCACGAGATAGGCATGCGATTTTTTTTGCTACCTTAGGTGTGATTGCTAGCTCGATTGAGAACCTAGCCACGGAGGTAAGGCACCTTCAGAGAACAGAAGTGCGCGAAGCGCAAGAGTTTTTTTCACATGGGCAAAAAGGTTCCTCCGCAATGCCTCATAAACGAAACCCCATTTTATCTGAGAACTTGACAGGACTCGCAAGAGTTGTGAGGTCCGCAGTAGTGCCAGCTATGGAAAATGTTGCTCTATGGCATGAAAGGGATATTTCTCACTCTTCTGTTGAGAGAGTCATTGGGCCAGACACAACAATAATTCTTGATTTTGCAATTCATAGATTGAGTGAACTTGTAAAAGGTTTAGTTGTTTATCCCCATAACATGAAGGATAATTTGGACAAATTCGGTGGGATACATGACGCACAGCGCATTCTATTATATCTTACGCAAAAAGATGTAAGTAGAGAGGATGCGTATAAGATTGTTCAAACGGCTGCAATGAATGTTTGGCGTAGTTTTGGAGTTGATCCAAATAGCTCAGAAACTATAACGCCTCAGAGTTCAGACAATTTTGAGAATACAAAGTTTAGTGAGAATCGATTAATATATTTTTTATCATTAGATCCGAAAATAAGAAATGTCCTCGATCAAAAAGACTTAGATTTTTTGCTTAATGAAGACACGCTACTTTACCATTTTTCGCATGTTGACGCAATATTTGATAGAGTGTTTGGCTAATTCTTGTAGAATAATTTCAGGAGCCTTTTTTTATTTCCTGAGTAGCTGTTTTTTCAAGTGAACTAATCTTGTCTCTGACCTCTTCCTCAGACAATTTTATACCACGTGCATTTATATCTGCCATAACTTTTTTTATAACATCTTCATCGCCAGGCTCATCCATATCGGCAATTATAACTTCTTTTGCATAAGTTATGGTTTTATCTTCATCGAGACCAAAATGTTTAGCTAGCCAAAGCCCCAACAATTTATTTCTTCTTGCTATGATTTTAAAACTTGTTTCTTCATCAATCTTGAACTTTGTTTCAAAACCTTTCTCTCTCTCATCAAAAGCATCAGACATCTAAATAGCCTTTAAAAAATGTATACAGTTTAGTTACTGTATTTATTTTCTTTTTCTGTTGAAAGCAACCTTTTGCATGTATTAAATTTAAGATAATAATGTAATAGTGTATTAAGGAAGTCTCAAACCTATATGTGTATTGCCTTTATCCTGCGACGTCTACAGTGTGATTGGCCCTTTTTAATAGCATCAAATCGTGATGAAATAAGTGCTCGTGAGTGGACCAAGCCAGCACGTCATTGGGTTGATAGAAAAAATATTCGAGGAGGTTTGGACCACCAGGCTGGGGGTACATGGTTAGCATTAAATGACAATGGTGTTATGGCAATTGTTCTCAATAGAGAGGGTTCGCTTGGTTTCTTAAAGGGCAAAAGAAGCCGAGGAGAATTACCTTTGGAAGCACTGGATCATGCTGAAGCAAGAATTGCTGCAGATGCACTTTCAATGATTAAACCAGAGAGTTATCGTACTTTCAATTTAGTAGTCGCTGACTCAGTAGATGCATTTTGGCTTAAGTCGACTGGTGTCAGAGGCTCTAAGGTAAAGACATACGAGATACCATTTGGATTTTCTGTTATTACGGCTAATGATTTAAATGATCGCAACTGTACCCGAATAAATAAAGGCTTGTTAGAACTCGAGAAATTAGAAGTGCCAGCCCCTGAGAAAAATAATTGGGGCGATTGGAAGAAGTTGCTGGCCTCAAATGAATTGGGTATAGAGCTATCTGCGAACGTTACTAATAATGAGAGGGGTGAGACGACCTTCGGTACAGTTTCTTCTTCTATCATAGGTATTCCGAATATTGAATGCATCAATCTTAAGCCAAAATGGTTGTACGCAGATCGATTTTCTATTGAGCGAGAGTATAGTCTTATTCCATTTTGATTTTGTTTTGTGACCGGAGTTTTACAATTATTGCTATTTACAATTACGGAACGAAGCCTATCCTTATCTTTCTGTAAAGATTGATTTTAAAGCAATGATGAAATTAATTGCCGGACGCGGACAGGTATATGAAAGCCTCAGAGAGTTTTAATTTGAATGGTTAAAATCAAATGCAATTATATAACCCCCTGATTGCTTGATATTGATGTAATGGCTTGGTTGAGATATCTATTAAAAAAATAAGGATTTGTGGTGAAGGCAAGAATTCACATTACATTAAAACAGGGAGTACTCGATCCTCAAGGAAAGGCAGTTAAAAACTCGCTGGTGGCACTTGGTTTTGAGGGCGTAAAGAACGTAAGACAAGGAAAATTATTAGAATTAGACCTTGAATGTATAGACCCTGAGGAAGCAGAGAAAACTATAAAAAAAATGTGCCAGCAGCTTCTTGCTAATACGGTAATTGAAAACTTTCATATTGAAATATTGGGTTGAAAAGAAGTTGCAGATGAAATCTTGCGTCATTGTATTTCCTGGATCAAATTGTGATCGTGACATGGAAGTTGCCCTTAGAGATGTTTTCGGCTCAAACCCGCAGCTTGTTTGGCACGCAGACAATAATTTTGACGAGGTTGACTTAATCACCTTACCAGGAGGGTTTTCTTATGGTGATTATCTTAGGTGCGGTGCCATAGCTTCCAAATCACCTGTTATGCAGGAGGTTGTTCGGCGTGCAAAAAGAGGAATTCCGGTTTTGGGCGTATGTAATGGGTTCCAGATCTTAACGGAGACGGGATTATTGCCGGGGGCACTGATCCGGAACTCAAATTTGAGATACGTATGCAAGAACGTCTATATCAAAGTAGAATCAGCTGATTCAATTTTTACAAATGAATACACAATGGGTCAGATAATTAAAGTTCCAGTCGCACATGGTGATGGCAATTATTTTGCTGACAATGCGGTTTTGGATCATTTGGAGGATAAGGGCCGTATACTTTTTCGTTATTCTGATGTAAATGGAAATCAAACAAATGCCTCAAACCCAAACGGATCACAGCGAAACATTGCCGGTATTTTAAACGAAAAATCTAATGTTCTTGGGATGATGCCTCACCCTGAACGCGCAAGTGATCGTTTGCTGGGGGGGAGTGATGGAGCGTTAATGTTCAAAAGCCTGCTCTCAGCCTTGCCGTTGTGATTTTGTATTGGATGTATTCAGTTTTTATTTAATGTGACAAGTATGAATCAAAAAAATGTAAAATTAACAAGTGATCAAATTAGGTCACATGGGCTCTCAGCTGAAGAATATAAAAAAATATTAGGTATCTTGGGTAGAGAGCCCAATTTGACTGAGTTAGGTATTTTTTCGGTAATGTGGTCAGAACATTGTTCATACAAATCTTCTAAGCAATGGCTTAAGACCCTTCCTACATCAGCTCCCTGGGTTATTTGTGGCCCCGGTGAGAATGCTGGGGTTGTTGATATTGGGGATGGTCAAGCTGCAATATTCAAAATGGAAAGTCATAACCACCCATCATATATTGAGCCATATCAAGGAGCTGCCACGGGGGTTGGCGGCATCCTTAGAGATATCTTTACGATGGGCGCGCGTCCGATAGCAAATTTAAATGCATTACGGTTTGGTGATCCCAGTCACCCCAGAACAAAACATTTAGTGTCCGGGGTCGTAGCAGGAATTGGCGGTTATGGAAATAGCGTCGGAATTCCGACTGTTGGAGGCGAGTGTGAGTTTCATGCGAGTTATAATGGTAATATTTTAGTAAATGCAATGACAGTTGGTGTTGTCTCAAAAGAAAAAATCTTTTATTCATCTGCGTCTGGGATCGGTAATTCAATTGTTTATGTTGGGTCAAAAACAGGGCGAGATGGTATTCATGGAGCAACCATGGCTTCCACTGAATTTTCTCTAGATTCTGATGAGAAGCGACCTACTGTTCAAGTGGGGGATCCCTTTACTGAAAAATTGTTAATAGAGGCTTGTCTAGAATTGATGAAAACTAATTGTATAGTGAGTATTCAAGATATGGGTGCTGCAGGCTTAACGTCTTCTTCTTTTGAAATGGCTTCAAAAGGTGGTGTTGGAGTTAATATTAACCTTGACAAAGTTCCTCAAAGAGAAGAGGGAATGACACCTTACGAGATGATGCTATCTGAGAGCCAAGAGCGCATGCTAATGGTATTATATCCGGGAACTGAAGGTTTAGCCGAGTCAATATTTAAAAAATGGGAATTAGATTTTGCAATAATTGGAGAAGTTACGGATACAGGGCAACTATGTTTGACGCATGGTGGTGAAATAGTTGCAAACTTGCCGATTGATCCTTTAGCTTTAGCTTCACCGGAATATGACCGCCCTTGGGTTTTGAGGCCAAGCGCAAATAAAATTGATATTAAGCAATGCAATTTAACAGTTAATACAATGGATACTCTTAAGCAATTAATAAGTTGTCCTAATATGTGCTCTAAGCATTGGATATGGGAGCAATATGATCATATGGTCATGGGTGATACACTCAATATTGGTTTGCCCGGCGGAGACGCCGCATTAGTTCGAGTGCATGGCACAAATAAAGCGATCGCGATGACAAGTGATAGCTCACCAAGGTATTGTTTTGCAGACCCAGTTGTTGGTGGGCAGCAAGTAGTCGCAGAGGCATGGCGAAACATTACTGCAACTGGCGCTACTCCTTTGGCGATAACTGATAACATGAATTTTGGGAACCCAGAGAAACCAGAAATTATGGGCGAGTTTGTTGGTTGTATTCAAGGAATGAAAAACGCATGTCTAGCCCTAAACTTCCCTGTGGTGTCAGGAAATGTATCTTTTTATAATGAAACAAATGGGCAAGCAATCTTGCCAACGCCTACTATTGGGGCAATTGGTATCATAGACGATTTGTCAAAAGCAGTGGGTATCGGGTTTGGTAAACAAAAACAGAGCATTGTTTTGATTGGTGAAACAAAAGGGCATATTGATTGTTCTCTATTTTTAAAAGAATTGGAGGGTCGGGAAGATGGACCCCCACCACCTGTTGACTTAAAGGTTGAACGAATTAATGGTGATTTTGTTAGATCGCTTATAATGAGAAATTTGGTCTCTGCATGTCATGACGTTTCCGAGGGGGGGGTGTTGTTAGCAATTACAGAAATGGCACTTGCTGGCGGCAAAGGTTGTAAGCTTAAAGATGATACCAATGGTCTTTCACCACTTTTTTGGGCATTTGGAGAGGACCAAAGCAGATATATTTTAGTTACACCGCTTCCAACTAAGATCATGGACGAGGCAACTAAGAATGGGATCCCAGCATTTTTAATTGGCGAAATTGGAGGAGACACAATCGATTGGGGTGTCAATGGGCAATGTCTTTTGTCAGATTTGCGAGAGCTTCATGAAATGTGGTTTTTAGATTACATGCAAAGTAATTAAACAATTAGTAAAATCGTGGTGGTTCTATGTATATTCTGTGTGTAATAAAAATTTAGTCTTGTTTGTCTAATTATGTTTAATTAAAAAGGTTTACAATCTAAACTGTAAATAAATACGTAAGGGACTAAAACCTATTTTTATAAGATATTAAAGGATATTTATAATGGCAATGGATGCGTCAGAGGTTGAACGCCTCATCAAGGAGGGAATTCCCGATGCAGATGTCAGAATCGAGGATTTAAGAGGTGATGGTGATCATTATGCAGCTTATGTGGTTTCAGAAGCTTTTAAGAAAAAGTCTCGTGTGCAACAACACCAAATGGTATACTCTGCGTTACAGGGAAAAATGGGGGGAGAACTTCATGCATTAGCACTTCATACTAGCTACCCCAAGAGTTAGTATTACAATTTTATTTAGTATAGGAAAGGACTCGGTAATGACTGAAAACCCAGTAACTGTTCGCATTAAGAATGAAATCGCAGAAAATGATATTGTACTCTTTATGAAAGGGTCTCCAATGTTTCCACAGTGTGGTTTTTCTGCAGCTGTATCAGGAGCTTTAACCTCGATGAAGGTTAAGTTTAAAGGAGTTGATGTTTTAGAGGATAGTGAGTTAAGGCAGGGTATAAAAGATTTTTCAAATTGGCCTACGATACCCCAAGTTTATTTGAAGGGGGAGTTTCTTGGTGGATGTGACATTGTAAGAGAAATGCATGAGTCTGGTGAATTACAAGAATTGTTTGCTGAGAAGAATATCGAGTTTTCTGCCGATTAATTAGATTCAACTTTCTTATGAATAGTAACAATTTAATAAATCGTTCTATTCTAGAGGGGCTGAGTTTAGCTGTGGCGGTATTTGATAAAGAGATGCGTCTTGAGTTGGCGAACGATGCTTTCTTGAAGCTTTGGAGTTTAGACAAAAACTGGGTAGATTTGCATCCTAACCTTGATGAAGTTTTTGAAAAATTGCGAACAAAGCGACTTCTGCCTGAAGTTGAAGATTTTAAATTATTTAAGCAAGAAGAAATAGCAAACTTCACTTCACCGGTTAGAATAAAAACCGATATGATGTATTTGCCGGATGGACGGTCTCTTCGAAGAGAAATAAAGCCAAATATAAATGGGGGCTTAATATATTCTTTTGAGAACGTTACTGAGCAACTTAAATTACATAGATTAGTAAATGAGCTCGGCGCTGTGCAAAGCGAAACTTTGGACAATCTACATGAGGGGGTGGCTGTTTTTGGTAGTGATGGGAAACTTAAACTTTCTAATCCCAAATTTTCAAACTTGTGGAGTTTCGAGGATGTTTTCTTGCGTATGAATCCTCATGTGACTGAAATTATTGAACTGATGCGAGAGCTGATTTTACCTGAAGCGGCAGATCAAACTTGGGATGATTTAAGTTGGATTGCTTATAAAAATTCAGTGATTTCTAAAATTCTAAATCGGACTCCAAATAAGGGTAGGATGCAATTGGTATCTGGTTTGGTGATTGATTTTGCAAATACCCCCCTTCCTGATGGGGCAACACTTCTGTCGTATTTGGATGTTACAGACAGCGTTCAAATCCAGCAAGCGCTGATGGAGCGTGCAAAAGCATTAGAAGATGCAAATCACATGAAATCAGAATTTATTGCGAATGTCTCGCGAGAGATTAAGTCGCCGCTCGATATAATATCGGGACATGCAGAAATGTTAGAGCAAGGTTATTTTGGAGTATTAAATTCCCGACAGGAAGAGTATGTATGCGGTATTAATGTCACCTCAAAAGGCTTGGTGAATATTGTAAATGATATTCTTGACCTCGCAAAAATGGATGCTGGGCAAATGGAGCTTATTATGGCTCCTATCGATATACATGAATTATTAAGTTCTGCACTTGTTCTTATAAAAAATAGGGTTAAACAAAAACAACTTCAAATTGAGTTTGATTGCGCAATTGATATAGGGTGGATTATTGGTGATAAAGAAAGATTAAAACAAGTATTTTATAAGCTGTTATCAAATGCAATAACGTTCACACATTCACGCGGAAAAATTACTTTAGGTGCAAAAAGAGCTAAGGGGTTTGTCCGTATATCGTTGGCAGATACAGGAATAGGAGTTCCTAATCATGAAAAAGCCCACGTTTTTGAGCCATTCTTTCAGTCAAGTGCAAAACGAGGAGAAAGCAAAAACGAGCTGGAAGAAGAATTTCCTGAAGAGTATGGAACAGGGCTGGGTTTAACTATAGTGAAACAGTTTGTTGAACGGCATTCTGGGACAATTGAATTAAAATCGCTAGTTGGTCGCGGAACAAAAATAGTTTGTCAATTTCCTGAGATGGATCCAAGTTATTTATGAACGAAGTTACGTTATTGGAATTTATCTTATTATGGATGATTTAGTTGAAGCGCAATTTTGTTTTAATATTAATAATGAATATGAAACTTGTAGACTGGCAGCTCAACTTGCGACCTGTGCAAGTAAGGGTCAGATTATTGCGTTGACAGGTGAATTAGGTGTTGGGAAGACTGCATTTGCGAGAGCTTATGTCCAAAAGCTTATTGGAAAAAAAGAGGAAGTAATCAGCCCAACTTTTACCCTAGTTCAAATTTATGAGACGGCTAGCTTTCCTATATATCATTTTGATTTCTATCGTATAAATGACCCAGAAGAGGTGGGGGAATTAGGGTTTGAAGAAGCTGTTGAAACAGGGCTTGTATTAATTGAGTGGCCATCTCGTTTAGGCAATTTACTCCCTGCAAAGAGATTGGATATTGTTATAAAACAAGGGCATCTCTCACATTCGCGGAAGGTTGAAATCTCTGTACATGAATATTGGTATGATAAAATATTCGAAACTTTGAATTAGGATTTTCTATGGTTTCTCGGCAGAAATTAATTGATAATTTTTTAAACTCTCAAAAATGGTCTGTTGTCTCGCGTAAAACAATAGCTGAGGATGCCTCTTTTAGGCGTTATGAGAGAATTATTAATAAAAAAGGCTCGGTTGTATTAATGGATGCGCCCCCTGAAAAAGAAAATGTGCATGCGTTTGAGGTTGTAACAAAGATTTTAAAAGCATATGGGCTTAGTGTGCCAGAAATATTGGAGAGAGATCTCTCAAATGGGTTGTTATTGTTAGAAGACTTTGGAGACCATACTTACTCGAAAATACTTGACTTTGATCCTGATAAGGGGCGGAGCTTATATTGTCTTGCTGTTGACGTATTGATACATCTTCACAAAGTTTCAATGAAGTCTGAATTGATGGTTATGCTTCCGAATTATTCAACAGAGCTGTTATTACAAGAGGCTAATATTTTTTTAGATTGGTATCTGCCTCAATTTTCAGAAACAGTAGTTTCTAAAACAATGAAAGAGCATTATAACAAGTTATGGGAAGAGTTATTGAAGGAGAGCTCTTTCGCTGATGGAGTGATGGTTTTGAGAGATTATCATGTTGACAATTTGATGCTTTTGCCTAAGCGCAGAGGTTTAAGCGCTTGTGGATTACTTGATTTTCAAGATGCCGTAATTGGGTCGGGTGTATATGACCTTGTATCTCTCCTTCAAGACGCGCGGCGGGCTATTGATTCGGAATTAGTGATAGAGATGAAAGAGCGGTACTTTGAGGCTTTCAAAAAAGAAAATGATCTAAAGTTTGGTTCTCGCGATCAATTCGATCTCACTTTTTCAGTTTTAGGAGCTAATCGGCATGCAAAAGTCCTAGGAATATTTGCTAGATTAGCAGTAAGAGATGAGAAACCAGGTTATGTGGCCCATATTCCACATGTTTGGAAACTACTCGATCAATCTTTAACACATCCTAGGTTAAATGGATTGCGGTCATGGTTTGATGACGTGATACCAAAAAACGTTAGGCTGATATCCAAAAATATAGTTAGCTAATGAAAAAAAATGGGATTGATAGGAAAAGATCTGCACAGATTAACGCGGCAATTGTGCTCGCTGCAGGTTTTGGAACGCGAATGTATCCTTATACTAAGGAACTTCCAAAACCTCTTATAAAGGTCAACGGACAACCACTTATTGATTATGCTATCAATCATTTAGAACATGGAGGCGTGAAAAAAGTAATTGTCAATTTGCATTATCTTGGAACTCAAATTGAAAGGCATCTATCAGCAAGAAAAGGTTTAGATATATTTTTTTCGTGGGAAACGGGTATTCCCCTTGAAACTGGTGGAGGCGTTAAAAACGCGTTGCCTATTCTTGGAGAAAAACCTTTTTGGGTGGTGAATAGTGACTCAATTTGGTTAAATGGTCCATTTGATATGATGGCTCGAATGATTTCAATTTGGGATGAAAATCAAATGGATGTATTGGTGTTATTACATTCAACGGTTGAATCATATGGCTATAATGGTGTTGGTGATTTTATTTTAGATCCTGATGGAAAAGCACGAAGGCCGGATGAAAATGAGGTCTCTCCTTGGCTATTTACTGGAATCCAGATAATCCACCCAAGGGCTTTTAAAGGTGCTCCAGATGGGCCGTTTTCATTAAACAAAATTTATGACAGCGCTATCAGTGGAGGTAGATTATTTGGCATAGTTCATGATGGTGAGTGGTTTCATATTGGTTGTCCTGATGGATATGCTAAGGCGGAGAAATACATGAGATTGCCATTCTCTTCCGTGAAAAGACGTTAGATTATTTTGGAGGGTTACTATAGTCTTAGATAAGAAACCAAGAGTTTTTAATATTCCCGCGTATCGCTCGTTTCTTCACAGTCTTGCATATGGTATTATTGAACGTGCAGGTCCTGAACCTGAGAGCATAAGTGCTGTTCAGATTTTTCTTCCCACACGTCAAGCTTGCAGGAGTTTAAGAGAAGTATTCTTAGGCATTAATGAGGACAAGGCGATATTTTTGCCCCGTATAAGTCCTCTTGGGGATATAGATTGGGATGACGTTAATATCGGAGATGACGCTGATTATGATTTAGGGATTGATTTGAATGAAAACCTAACAGTTTCGCCTGCGATTACATCCATAAAACGACAACTTTTGTTAGCTAAGCTTGTTATGGCTCGGGGTCATATCGAAGTTGATCAGGCTATTCAATTAGCTGCTGAGCTTGCTTTTCTTTTAGATCAAATTCAGACTGAGCGTTTATCTTTAGAGGACCTCTCTGATCTTGTCCCAAGTGAGTATACAGTGCATTGGCAAGAGGTCCTCTATTTTCTCAAGATAGTGATAAGTGAGTGGCCTTCCATTTTAGAAGCAGAAGGTATTTTAGACCCCATTCAGCGGCGTAATAAAATTGTAGAGTCGACAACAAAATTATGGGAACAAAGTCCGCCCAAAACCCCTATTTATGTGGCGGGTT
>MDTB01044000.1_pt1 | contig 12823 bp, 12 predicted proteins | sample 811161 | NCBI WGS metagenome assembly MDTB01 (sample SAMN05326650, study PRJNA326480) | marine metagenome | isolation source: seawater | place: Mediterranean Sea | collected 2009 | reverse complement strand
TAGAATTATTAATATTTGACAAACTGTCTCCTAGAGCATCTATAAGTAATAATTCCGCAGGCTTATCTATTTTAAGATTAAGTTTAGAAAGGCGTATTTGAATCCATGAACCCAGTTGATTTTCGTACAACTTTTTACTTTCAAACAATATCCCATTTTTTTGCAATATTTTTACCCATTTTTTTCTTTTGTCAACAGTTTTACTATGATAGCATAAAACTAAAACAGTAGTTTGTACCGGATTTTTAAAATAACTTTCTAGCGCTTCAATATTATCTAATTTATGAGCTTCTTTTAACACTACTAATTGTCTTTGACCCATCATAGGAAATGACTTTAGAATAGTCATTAATGAAAACACATTAGTGTCCTTACCGTATAAAATTTTCTGATTGAAACTTTTTTCAGACTCCGCAATAAGGTTATTTAAAAAACAAGAAGATATCTGATTTATAAAAAACTCCTCTTCTCCAAATAATAGATAATTTGAACTTAATAAGTTATCACTTTGAATAGATTGTATAATATTATTAATATTCATTGCATGTTAAAAATATGAAGATAAAAATAATTAAATTAACAATATTACTTAATCGTCATGAAGATAAAATTGATTAATGGGAAAGAATACTTGTTTGACACCATAAGGAAGCAGTATGTGCAGAAATTACCTGAAGAATGGGTTCGTCAACACATTATTGAATACTTAAATAAACAAAAAGGATATCCTCTTTCATTGATGTCTATCGAAAAAAAAAATGAAATCAATAAAATCAAAAAAAGATGTGACATAGTATGCAATAATAAAAACGGGGAACCTTTATTACTAGTTGAATGCAAGGCTCAAAACATCAAAATTAATGTCAATACTTTCAATCAAAGTATTATTTATAATAAAACTTTAAATGCTAAGTATATTGTAATTACTAATGGTAAAAAACATTATTGTTTCTACTTTCAGGATGGTGAAATAATCATTTTAAAACATATTCCAACATATAATGAATGCATATAACTCTAACAACCAAATTATTCTATGCTTAAATTGATGTTCTTGGAATAATTTAAGTACAATTGCGCTGTTGCCAACCAGCTTACTGGGATAGCCACTAAAAGTCCTAACACAAGACATAGCAAGCCAATTAATATTATAAAAAACATTGCAAACATAAACCCAATTAAAGTTAAAGCATCATCTTTCGATATTTGAAAACTTTGATTGATAGCATCTCCAAAACTTAAATCCTTATCTAACACTAGATACTGCACAAATATCAATCTCGCCATAATATAAAATCCTGGTAGAATAAAACAGAGAAAACCCAGTAACATAAGTATAGTAGATATCATCACAGCAATGACATAGTGAATAAACTTATTAAAACCTATCGCCGTAATATCATTAAAATTGACTTCTTCTCCCCTCATATACTTCACAGACATTAAAGTAATTGACGCGCTTATATACAAACTTAAAATCCCCATTATTAAACCTAAAGGATTAAATGATGGATCAAAAGTTTCAGAATCAAATTGCAAACCATAATCACCTAGTGAACTGATCGATATACTTAAAAGTGCAATACATACCCAAAATAATGGACGATGCTGAAATCTGTACCAAGCAGATTCTATTAATTCTGAAATGGAAAATGTGATTTTTGACATAATTATTTAATTAATCACCAATTTAAAATGGAGAGTTTATTTATAACCAAATATAATATATATAATGAATATGATAACTTAATAATCGTTCCAAATACAAAGCCCAATAACGCACCAAAGGCAATTTTAAATGCATGCCTATTACTGTTCTTTTCTAATAAAGCTCCCATAAAAGCTCCTATAAAAGGACCTAAGATTAAACCTATTGGTGGGAAAAACAAACCAATAATAACTCCTATCATAGTTCCATAAACAGCATACTTTTTACCCCCCATTTTATTAACACCTAAAAATTGAAGAATGTAGTCTGATGCAAAGACTAAAACCGTAATAACACCATAACGTACTAATTCGTTATCTGTGAAATTTAAATCTGTAAAATAATGAATTAATAAAAGACCTATATAACTCATAATAGGGCCTGGAATAACAGGTATAATTGAGCCAATAATGCCAAGAATCATAAAGCCAAACGCAACAAAAGAAATAATTGTATAATCTATCATATTTATAGTTTAAATATAACATATAATAAATTAATTCTTACATCGCTAATTTTCTTTTTATTAAATTTGCAATTAATATAAATTACCCATGATTAACAGCCTAAATAATATTTCTCCAGTTGATGGAAGATATGCAAAAAATACCGAAGAGTTAAATCAATACTTCTCTGAATCCGCATTAATTAAATACCGTGTATATATAGAAATTGAATATATTCTTGCCTTATCAAAAATAGGCTTATCTGAATTAAAAATAAATAAAAAAAATGCGCAAAAAATAAAAAATATTTTTAAAAATTTAAATAAAAAAGATATTCTAAAAATTAAAAAAATAGAAAGCACAACCAATCATGATGTTAAGGCTGTTGAATACTTTATAAAAGAGAAATTTGATACTCTAAAATTAGAAAAGCAAAAAGAATTCATTCATTTTGGGCTAACCTCACAAGACATTAACAATACGGCAACGCCATTATTACTAATGGATGCATTTAATAATTGTTTATATCCAAAAATAAATGAACTAATTGAAAAACTATATAAACTAAGTACTCAGTGGAAAAATATTTCAATGTTGGCAAGAACACATGGACAACCCGCATCTCCCACAAAAATGGGAAAAGAAATACGTGTCTTTAAAGTCCGAATAAAAACTCAATTAAAACAATTAATGTCAATTCCTCACTCTGGAAAGTTTGGGGGAGCTACCGGCAATATGAATGCACACTATACATCTTACCCTAAACAAGATTGGCATAGATTTGCAAAAGTATTTTTAAATAAAGTTGGACTACAAAGATCTTATCCCACTACACAAATTGAACATTATGATAATTTAGCAGCCCAACTAGATGCTATCAAAAGAATTAATACTATCATGATTGATTTATGTAGAGATATTTGGATGTATATCTCCATGAATTATTTTGGACAGAAAATCAAAACAAAAGAGGTGGGGTCGTCTGCTATGCCACATAAGGTAAATCCAATAGATTTTGAAAATGCAGAAGGGAATCTTGGGATTGCTAATGCATTATTATCACACATATCGGAAAAACTACCTGTTTCAAGACTACAAAGAGATTTATCAGACTCTACGGTTATGAGAAATCTTGGAATGCCAATTGCACACTCTATAATTGCATATAAAGCTATTATAAAAGGATTAGATAAGTTAGTTTTAAATGAAAATAATATCTCAAATGATTTATATTCCAATTGGGCTATTATTTCCGAAGCTATTCAAACCATATTGAGAAGAGAGGGTGTTAAAAATCCATATGAACAACTAAAAAAACTCACTCGTAAAAATAAAACGATACAAAAAGAGGATATTTCAAAATTTATAAATTCACTGAATGTGAGTGATAAAATTAAATCAGAGCTAAATCAAATTAACCCTGGTAATTATACTGGAAAATCTTAATCTTGTAATCTCAAAAGTTGATCGGATATAGTATCTCCTATAGCCAAACATGCTGTTGCCGCAGGTGAAGGAGCATTTAACACATGTATACTTTTATCATGGCAAACAATTTTAAAATCATCAATAACTTCTCCATTTGACCCTAACGCCATCGCTCTCACCCCTGATCTTCCAACAACAATATCTTTCATGTTAAGTGAAGGTATTAATTTTTGTAAATGAGTTAAAAAAACTCTTTTTGAAGATGCTTTAATAAATTCATTTAATCCAAATCTCCAATGATTTTTAAATAATTTCCAAGTTCCTAAATAACTTAAAGCATCAAAAGTATCACGCAAATTAAAATCAAGTTTTTGATAACCTTCTCTTTTGAATGTAAAAACTGCATTAGGTCCACATTCTATTTCACCATTAGTCATCCTAGTAAAATGTACTCCAAGAAAAGGAAATTCTGGATTAGGAACAGGGTAAATTAAATTTTTTACTTTATGTCTTGCTGATTCTGACAAACAATAATAATCTCCTCTAAAACCAACAATTTTTAAATCTAAATTTAAATCATCTTTCTTAGCTAATCTATCAGAAAATAATCCGCCACAAATAATAATATTTTCACATTCAAATTTATTGTGTTGAGTAATAACTAAAGATTTATCTAAATCTCTTTGGAAATCTATGACCTTAGTATTTGTTAATACCTTACTTTTTGAATTAATTTGTGTGATTAAAAATGCTAATTTTAAAGCAAGTTGCCTATAATCAATAATACCAGTTTCTGGAACAAGAATAGCGCCTAATCCAAATACATAAGGCTCAATCTCATTCATTTCATTAGGGTTAAGAAGAGAAAGGTTTTTCAAGCCATTCTCTTGACCTCGTTTTAAAAGACCAGGTAATACATCTAATTCCTTTTGATTCGTAGCAACAACTAGTTTTCCGCAAACATCATGTTGAATATTGTGTTGCTTTGAAAACGCAACTAACTCATGTCGACCTAATACACAATTTTTAGCTCTTAATGAACCAGGTTTATAATAAAGTCCCGAATGAATAACACCCGAATTTCTACCACTTTGATGTAAGGATAACTCTTTTTCTTTTTCAAGAAGTAGTACTTTCTTGTTTGGGAATTTTAATTGAGTTTTATATGCCGTTGCCAGCCCTACAAGTCCACCGCCAACTACTATAATATCATACATTGATTGTCTCATATCACAATGAGGTTTATATATGTTCCGTTTTAAGAGGCTGAAAAATAAAAATACCAATTAAAAAAAGAAGCACAACTACCATTAATCCAGCCTGTTGACCCATTACTATTATAGATTCATAACTTCCAGGCAAATTTATTTCACAACCATGTTGACATTCTTTTGTAACAAGACCAAATAACAATGGACCTAAAAAAGCGGTAGCTTTACCTGAAAAAGCATAAAATCCAAAAAATTCATTCTTTTTTTCTTCAGGGGTTAATCTCGCCATAAGCGATCTACTACCAGCTTGATTAGGACCCTGCATCAAACCAATAATAACACCTGCAAACCAAAACAATGTTTTAGGAGTAACTAAATGTTCATAATTAGTTAAGAAAGGAGCCAAAAAAGCCAACATAGTTGAAAACAGCAAACCCCACAAAGTTATATTTAACATTTTTTTTACTCCCACCTTATCTTCAACAGCTCCAAACCAAAAAGATCCTATACAAGCTGATATATTAAGTACAACGCCTAATAATAAAATCTCATTAAAACTAAAATTTAAAGTACCAGCAGCATATATTCCACCAAAAGCAAAAATGGTAATTAGTGCATCATTATAAAATAATCTAGCAATTAAAAACCTTACTATTGACTTATGTTTAGAAATATTCTTAAAAGAAAATACAATAGAATTTAAAGATTTTTTAAAATGTTTTCTCATCCCCTTTTCTGGTTTTCTGTCTTTTAAAAAAAGAAAAGTAGGAATACTACACAGTAGAAACCATATAGCAACTATTAAACTAATTAACCTAATATGGTCAATCATCGTTAAATCTAAAAACAAGAATGCAAATCCCAAAGAAATTAAACCACCAACAAAACCCAGTCCCCAAGCATAACCTGATATTCTTCCAATAGTTTTATTGCTCGATAAATCTGCCAAATATGAATTACAAAATACTGTGCCAAATTCAAAACCAATATTAGCAATTACAAACACTACAAGGGCTACAACAGATACATGTATATTTGATCCAAAAAGATGAAAAGTTTGATCGGGTTCAAAAAAATATAAACAAAAAGTGGCAATAATACATATATATGTGAAAATCATAAGAAAAGCTTTTCTATAGCCCCCGGAATCTGCTAAAGCGCCTAAAAAAGGAGATGTAAGTGCAACAACAATAGCAGTTATAGAAATCCCTAATGACCACAGATAAGTTCCCTGCTGATTGTCTTGCGCTAATGATTCTGTAAAAAAAGCACTGAAAATAAAAGTTACAATAAGCGTAGTAAATGGTTGATTCGCAAAATCATACAATGACCATGCTATTATTTCTTTCTTATTTTTTAATTCTAACATCATCTCCACTTTACTATAAGACTGTCATACATCAAAAGATTATTATAAGTTATTAGCTTATGTATATCTTCTACATATAAATCCCTCCTCTCAGAATAATTTTTTAAATATGGAATCATGTTTATTACACTATCTTGACTTGCCCTTTTCATTCTAAATTCACTATAAGCATAGCCTGTTGCTAATGTACGTAAGTAATGCGATATAGAACTTAAAATACAATTATACTTATGAACAAATACTGGCAAAGAATCATGTGAGCCTAGAGCTCTAATACTATTTGAATTATTCACACTATGTATGCCAAATAAATTAGAACCTTCTAAAAAAAATCTAGATGTCCCCCAACCCGTTTCAATAGCTGCCTGTGCAATAATAATAGAATTAGGCTGGTCTGTCAAACATACCAAAAGCTCCTCAGCAGTATTACAATTACAATAATCATATAATGGCTTTGTCTGTTCATTTAAATAAATATTATCAAAATTATTCAAGACATAATTATATGCTTTTTTAATTTTACTTTTTTCAATTAAAATAGCGGGCAAGATAAAGTCTATAAACTTTGATTTTTTTTCACTAACCGTCAAATCTTCAAAAATTGGATTATTTATATATATAATGGGAAGTATATTATCAAATTTAATAGAGACTATATCATTAATATCCTTGTTGTCAACATACATATAATCTGTAGAATTTTCGAAGAATGGTTGACAAAAAACAGGAAATGAAATAATCAAGAAGATTAACATCATTATTAAAGTGTTTTTAGTTACATGTATTTTTTTCAAATAATATGATTATTTAAAGTTAGTAAAACATATTAGCTACAATAATTTAATATGAGAGCAAATGGCCTGGCTTTGAAGTCATGTCATTAAGTGGAGGGGCAAATCGAGTGAGTTTTATCCCCCTCACGGCTGTCGTATATTCTTGAATTGTAGGAGTTCTACCGAGAATTGCTGATAAAACAACTACTGGAGTAGAAGCTAACAAGGATTCACCTTTTTTACGATTAGAGTCTTTCACCACTCGTCCTTGAAAAAGACGTGTAGATGTAGACATTACACTATCTCCCTTTTCAGCTTTCTCTTGGTTACCCATACAAAGATTGCATCCAGGCCTTTCAAGATATAAAATGTTATCATATTCCGTACGAGCGATGGCCTTAGGTAACGTATCATCAAATTCGAAACCAGAATATTTCTGAAGAATTTCCCAATCACCTTCTTCTTTAAGTTCATCAATAATATTATAAGTAGGTGCAATTAAAACTAATGGTGCTTTAAATTCAACTTTTCCAGATTTTTCTTCTAAATTTTTTAACATCTTCGCAACAATCTTAATATCTCCTTTATGAACCATACAAGAGCCTACAAAACCTAGATCTATCTTCTTTTTACCTTCATAAAAAGAAAGGCCACGAATCGTATCATGAGTATAGCGTTTAGACACATCCTCATTATTTACATCCGGATCTGCAATCATTGGTTCATCAATAACATCTAAATCAACCACAAAATCAGCATAATACTTGGCATTTTCATCCGGTTTTAAAGGGGGTTTTTCCCCTGTATTTATTTGGTTGATTCGCTTATTTGCTTTATTAACAAGACCCTGAAGAACTTGGCTATCATTATCCATGCCCTTTTCAATCATGATTTGAATTCGATCTTTAGCAATATTTAAAGATTGTATAAGTGTATTGTTTTGAGAAATACAAATAGAAGCCTTTGCCTTCATTTCAGCTGTCCAATCAGTAAAGGTAAAAGCTTGATCTGCTATAAGAGTTCCAATGTGAACTTCAATAATTCTGCCTTGAAACACATTTTCTCCATTAAATTTCTTAAGCATTTGACTTTGAGTAGCATGTACAACATCACGAAAATCCATATGATCTTTCATAGTCCCTTTAAAAGTCACTTTAACAGACTCTGGTATTAGCATTGAAGCTTCACCTGTAGCTAATGCCAATGCTACTGTGCCCGAGTCAGCACCAAACGCAACACCTTTAGACATCCTAGTATGAGAATCACCACCAATAATAATAGCCCAATCATCAACCGTAATATCATTCAAAACCTTATGAATCACATCTGTCATAGGTTGATATTTATGTTCTGGATGACGTGCCGTAATCAATCCAAATTCATTCATAAAGCTCATAAGTCGGGGAATATTTTCTTGAGATTTTTTATCCCATACAGAAGCGGTATGACAACCCGATTGATACCCAGCATCTACTGCAGGTGAAATCACGGTAGCAGCCATCATTTCTAATTCTTGAGTAGTCATTAACCCAGTAGTATCTTGAGAACCTATAATGTCTACCTTGACACGAACATAAGAGCCTGCATGAAGTGTTATCCCAGAAGTTCCAACGGCATTTTTATTAAAAATTTTCTCTACAGCAGTTAATCCTTGATTTGCAATAGAAATCTCTTTGGATTTAGCAAAGATAGGGGGGACGAATTCTAAACCAAGTGTATTTGCTGCAAATGCTTGTAATTTTTTTCCAAAAACAATAGCATAGGAACCTCCAGCTTTCATGAATTCCATTTTTTGTGGGGTAAACGCTGAAGAAACATCTATTAATTCATTTGTTCCATTATAAAGTTTTTTTGTTTTTGTGTTTATAGTAAGAACTGTTCCAGTATCTACAGAATATATTTTCTCTAACACAGGCTCATCATTTTCATCGAGAATAAGATTTCCATCTACATCATACTTTTTCTTCCAATTTTTTAAATCTAATCCAATACCACCAGTAACTCCTACAGTTGTAAGAAATATAGGAGATATTCCATTAGTCCCTGCTACTACTGGAGCAATATTGATAAATGGAATATATTTACTCGATTGTTTGCCAATCCATAATGACACGTTATTGACACCTGACATTCTAGATGAACCTACCCCCATAGTGCCCTTCTCAGCAATAAGCATTATTCTTTTATCAGGGTGTTTTTGTTTTAAATCTAATAGTTTCTGTTGTTGTTTCTTGTTATGCTCAAACATGCATTGACCATGCAACTGACGATCTGATCTTGAATGAGCATCTCCTCCTGGTGACAATAAGTCTGTTGATATATCTCCTACTCCAGCAACAAAAGTAACAACCTTAATTTCTTCAGGAAGATCTGGCAACTTTGTAAAAAATTCTGCATTAGCATAACTCTCTAGTATTTCTTTAGAGATATTATGACCCTCCTTGAATGCTTGTTCCAAACGACTTGTGTCTAACTCATAAAGAAAAACCTGTGTCTTTAAAACTTTTGCAGCTTCTTTTGCTATAGAATCATTTTTACCCAAGGCCAGGTCTAATAAAACTTCAATAGAGGGGCCCCCTTTCATATGAGATAATTGTTCAAAAGCAAAAGCAGGAGTAATTTCTTCAATAGAAAATTCTCCTAAAATAACTTCCTTTAAAAATTTAGCTTTCGAAACTGCTGCAGTTGTAGTGCCTGGCAACACATTATAAATAAAAAAATTTAAAGATTCAGCTCGAAATTTATGATTTAAATCCTTTATTTGAGTAATAATTTCGCTTAATAAATCAGCACTATCAATGGGTTTGGGTGCAAGGCCTTGACTTTTTCTTGCTTCAATCTCATGTAGGTATTCACTATATAAACTCATAAATTTTCGATATCTATCTGAATCTAAAGTAGTAAATAAAAATGAAAGATTATGCAGCTACCACTTCAAATGATAACTCTGCAATTAAATCTCTATGTAGTCTTACTTTTGCTGAAAATGATCCTGTATTCTTAATAAGAGTAGCACCATTAATGGCAATACATTTCTTTTCAATTGAAATACCACTTTCCTCCAGAGCACTTTGTAAAGAAGCCGAATTAACAGAACCAAATAATTTCTTGTCCTCTCCAACTTTTGATTTTATCTGTAAAGTTAAACTCTCAATTTTCTTTTTAGTAGACTCTAATTCTAAAACTAACTTTTTATTTTTTTGCTCTTTTTGCCTTAGGTTTTCTTGAAGAACTTTTTTATCAGATGGTGTAGCAATAATTGCTAATTTATTAGGGATAAGATAATTCCTGCCATAACCTGGCTTGACATTAACTATATCATCAATAAACCCCAGATTTTCTACGTCTTTTTTAAGTATAACTTCCATAAATTATTATTTTAATAAATCAGCAACATAAGGAAGCAGTGCTAGATGTCGAGCTCTTTTGATGGCTGTTGCAACTTTCCTTTGAAACTTTAAGGAATTACCTGTAATTCGTCTAGGTAAGATTTTACCTTGCTCATTTAAAAACCTCATTAGAAAATCTGGATCTTTATAATCCACAAATTTGATTTTCATTTTTTTAAACCTACAATATTTTTTCTTACTAACAACCTCTACTTTAGGGGGTGTTAAAAATCTAACTTCGGTAGATGTTTGCTTTGTTATCTCAATCATTTTTCTACTACTTCTTTTTTTGTTTTTTTATTTCTTCTTTTTTCTGAATAATCAACAGCATGCTTATCCAATTTAATTGTTAAAAACCTCATCACTCTCTCATCTCTCTTAAGCTCAATTTCTAAATTTGCAATCACATCTGACTCTGCCTTAAACTCAAAAAGAACATAAAAACCTGTTTTTTTATTTTGAATTGAATACTTTAACTTCTTTAAACCCCACAATTCTTCTGAAACCAAATCAGATTTCATAGAACCCAATAAACCCTTAAACTTATCAATTGATTCTTTTACCTGATCTTCAGACAGAACAGGGTTTAGAATTAAAACTGTTTCATAATTACTCATAATACCACATTAATTTTTTAAAAATGGACTGCAAATTTAACAATTAGTATGTAATAAACAAAGTTAATTGATAAATGATGATAATATATAATTTTTCATTAATTTGTAGATGTTATTATTATTATAATATTTTTTTAAAAAACCATATGGAAAATTACTTAGTTTCAGCAAGAAAATATCGACCATCTAAATTTGAGGAAGTAGTTGGTCAAGAGCACATTACAAGAACATTAAGCAACGCTATTTCAAACAATCAAATTGCTCACGCATATCTTTTTTGTGGACCAAGAGGAGTTGGAAAAACAACATGTGCTCGTATTTTTTCTGAACTAGTTAATAATAATACTAACTCCGAATATAATATTTTTGAACTAGATGGAGCATCTAATAATAGTGTAGATGATATTAGAAATCTTATAGATCAGGTAAAAATACCTCCTCAAATAGGAAAATATAAAATTTATATCATTGATGAGGTACATATGTTATCTAAATCTGCATTTAATGCATTTCTGAAAACACTAGAAGAGCCTCCAGCACACAGTATATTCATCTTAGCTACTACAGAAAAAGAAAAAATTATTCCTACTATTCTTTCAAGATGTCAAGTTTTTGATTTTAAAAGAATTAATCCGGAACAAATTAGTGATTATCTTACAAAGATAACCCAAAAGGAAAACATAAAAGTTGAAACAAAGACATTGCTATTAATTGGAGACAAATCAGATGGCTCTTTGAGAGATGCTTTGTCAATTTTTGATAGGGTCTATACTTTTTTTAATACAACTTGGGAACATGATGAAGTCGCGAAAATACTACTCTCTTTAGATGTAAACTTTGCAATAGATATCGTAGATTTTATTATAAAAAAAGATATTGGAAAATGCCTATTAACCATAGACCAAATAATAGAAAATGGTTTTAGTAGTCATGAAATCATACATGTATTAATATCTCATTTTAGAAATTTAATGTTAGCTAAAGACCCTAACACCTTAACTTTAATAAAAGTAAAAAGTGATATATTAAAGCATGTATCTAAGCAATCACAGCATTTTTCAGCTCAACAAATCCTATCAATATTATCCTGTCTCAATAATTGTGATCAAAACTATAAAAAGGCTGTTAATCAGCGATTCTCTGTAGAATTATGTATTATGCAATTATGCTCTTTTGCTCATTTGGATGATAAAAAAAAAACTCTGATTCCATTACCTCAAAATAATGACGCAAATCTAATCTTAAGCATCCAAAAAAACACCCCGCCTGAAACAAATTTACCTATTAATCTAGACAATAATACAGTTAAAAACATAAAAGAAGAGATCATAAAAAATATTGAAGAAAAAAAACCAAATGCACATAAAGGTATACAAGAAAAAACTACCATCAAATCTGATTTAATTAGTATATCTGAAGAATTAGATAATACTACTAACATAGAAAAATCAACTATTAAAGAGCAAAATTTGAATGAAGTGTGGACAGAAAAAGAATTAATCCAATGCTGGAGCGAATTTGCAGAGCAACTTATAAAAGATCAGAAAACGAATTTATATAATATGTTTGAAAGATACATTCCGACAAAAAAAGAGAATATAATTAATATCGAACTAGTCAATTTAACAGAGAAATATGAAATTGAAAGTGTTAAATTAGATTTATTGACATTCATAAAAAATAAGCTTAATAATGATTTTATCAATCTCAATATTATTGTTAAAGAAAAAAACGAAAAAAAAATGCTATACACTAATGATGAAAAGTTAAAACATTTAATAGACAATAATGAAGACATTAAATTATTTAAAAATACATTAGATTTGCGAGTAATATAAATAAATCATTTTATGAAAAAAATTAAAGTATATAATCCAATAGT
>MDTB01113436.1_pt1 | contig 12824 bp, 10 predicted proteins | sample 811161 | NCBI WGS metagenome assembly MDTB01 (sample SAMN05326650, study PRJNA326480) | marine metagenome | isolation source: seawater | place: Mediterranean Sea | collected 2009 | reverse complement strand
TATTGGTGGGCCCGCCAGGATTCGAACCTGGGACCAATACATTATGAGTGTACTGCTCTAACCAGCTGAGCTACAGGCCCAATACAATGGTTCTACTATACAAAGTTTTATTTTTCTAGGAAACTTTTTAATTGTTTTGATCTGCTTGGATGTTTAAGTTTTCGTAAAGCTTTAGCTTCGATCTGTCTTATTCTTTCTCTAGTTACTGAGAATTGTAAACCAACTTCTTCTAATGTATGGTCGGTATTCATACCTATTCCAAATCTCATTCTTAAAACTCTTTCTTCTCTTGGTGTTAATGAGGCTAAAATTTTAGTAGTAGACTCACTTAAATTAGACCTAATGGCTGTGTCTAAAGGCTGAAGCGCATTTTTGTCCTCGATAAAGTCTCCTAAGCTGCTATCTTCTTCATCACCAACTGGTGTTTCCAATGATACGGGCTCTTTGGATATCTTTAAAACTTTTCTAACTTTTTCTAAAGGCATAGCTAATTTTTTTGCCAATTCTTCTGGTGTTGCTTCTCTACCAAATTCACTTAAGATTTGTCTTTGGGTTCTGACTATTTTGTTAATCGTTTCAATCATGTGCACAGGAATTCTTATGGTTCTAGCTTGATCAGCTATTGATCTCGTGATTGCTTGCCTTATCCACCAAGTTGCATATGTAGAAAATTTGTAACCACGTCTATATTCAAATTTATCAACTGCTTTCATCAAGCCAATATTTCCTTCTTGGATAAGATCCAAGAATTGAAGTCCACGATTTGTATACTTTTTGGCAATTGATATTACTAGTCTTAGGTTTGCTTCTACCATTTCTTTTTTCGCAACTCTTGATTCTCTTTCGCCTTTTTGGATTCTTTTAACTAAATATTTAAATTCACCAACTGATAACTCAATTTTTTTACTAAATTCAATTAACCTATCTCTAATATCAAGGATTTCTTTCTTATTTTTTTTGAAAAAACTTTTCCAAGTTTTGTTTTCTGTGAGAAAACTTTCAAATTTGGGGTTAATTTCATTTCCCAGATAATATTTAATAAATTCGTCGCGCGAAATTTTACTCTCAATAGCTAACCTTAATAGGACGCCCTCTAATGATAGGATTTTTTTATTTTCCTTATAATGAGATTGTACTAGAGACTCTACCACCGCCGGGCTCAACTGTAAGTTTTTAAAATCTTTTACTAAAATAAGCTGAATTTTTTTTAGATTTTTATTTTTTGAAACGGATAGCTCTTTGGCGTTCAAAATACAATTAAGTTTTTCAATTTGATATTTTTTTAGTTTTGCATAATTTTTGGACAAGCTTTGAATTGAGGCTAAGACTCTTGGTTTTATTTCCTCCTCCATAGCTGCCAATGAAACATTAAATTCGTCTTCCTCTTCGGTGTAATTAGTATCTCCCTTTTTGTTTTCGTCCTTATTTTTGACTTTGGCCTCTTTGGCCTCTTTATTATTGTTGTTGTCTTTTTTGTCTTTATTTTTTTCTTCGTTGTTTTCAGCATTTTCGAAGTCTTCGTAAGTTGAATCTATATCAATTATATCTCTGACTAAAAGTTCACCTTTTTCAAGCTGAACTTGCCACTCAAATATTTTTTTTGCTACAAATGGACTTTGTGTTAAAGCATTAATCATAACGTCTTTTCCTGCTTCGATTCTTTTTGCTATAGCAATCTCTCCTTCTCTGGATAGAAGTTCTACGCCGCCCATTTCTCTAAGGTACATTCTTATTGGATCATCACTTTTATCTGATGACTTGTCGGTTTCGCTTTGTGAGTTCTCTTTCTTTTTAAGTGGTTGATAGTCTGATTTTTTTGCCACTAAAGAAATTTTTTTATCAAAAATTATAATTATTGCTTTTTCTAAATTTTCAACAGATTTTCCTCTTTTCCCTAATGACTTTCCCAGCTCTTCATATGTTATGAAACCCCTGTGTAAACCTTTGGTCAAAAGTCTTTCGAATGATTTTGTGATAAGTTTTTCTTTCATAGTTAATAAAAAAGATGATTGTATATTCTATATATAGGTAGAAATTATTAAAAATCTACAGTTAATTTATTCCTTGTTTATCTGCTTTTTTAACTCCATTAAATCGGAATAGGATTTCTCATCAAAATTATCCATGAGTTTTTCCTCTAATTTATCAATTTTTTTTGAAAATTTAATTTCATTAAGCTCTTTGAGTATCTCATTCAGCAATTCAATTTGTTGACTTTCGTTTTTCTTCAAAAAAATATTTTTAATGACAGAATTTTGGTTAATATCATTAATCAAATTAGAATATTTTTTCTTAAAAGTTAGAAGATTGTTTTCGTCAAACTTATCTAACGATATTAAATCTAAAAGTTCCGATTTCAGTGTATTTAAACTTTTTGAAGAAAATTTAATATCTTTAAAAATTTCAACTCTAGGAGAAATAATTTTTGGATAGTTATACATAATATACAATATAGAATACTCTTTTATTTCTTCTTTTGTTAAATGCTCTCTAGCAACCACAATTTTTTTAGTTTCTTGAAGAATTTTATAACTTTTTCTTTCTTTTCTTTTGCCAAATTTTTGTAAAGGAGTTAAATTTCTAATTTTTTCTAAATAACTTTCCAAAATATATTTTTTTAGAGTCTTGTCTTTTATCGATTGGCATAAATATTTAAATTTTTTTTCAAATTTTGTTATTGCAAATGGGTCTGATCTGTCTAAATTATTAAAATATATTCTCCAGATAAATTCCTCGATTGATAAGTTTGTGCTTATAAATTTCTCAAAATTATCTCTTCCTTTTTCTTTGATATAGTCGTCCGGGTCTACTCCATTTGCCAATGATACAAAAGCGATTCTATTATTTTCCTGTATAAACTGGATAAGATTTTCAGCTATACGCAAAGCCGCTTTCTGTCCGCTGGAATCTCCATCTAGACAAATTATTGGTTTAGAAAAAAACTTCCAAATTAAATTCATTTGATTTTCTGTCAAAGCTATCCCAGAATTTGATACGACATTCTTAACTCCGGAAGAATAAATGCTTATCACGTCCATATAGCCTTCGACGATGATCACTTCTTTATCTTTATTTATATTGGACCTTGCCTTATCAAGATTGAAAACATGTCTCCCTTTTTTGTAAAATTCAGTTTCAGGTGAATTTATATATTTAGCAGCTTTACTATTTATTATAGTTCTTCCTCCGAAAGCAATTACGTCTCCAACAATATTTTTTATTGGAAATATTATCCTTGAATAAAATCTATTTACAAATTTATTATAGTTTTCATTCTTATAAAATAAACCTGTATCTAAAATTTCTTTTTCCTTAAATTTTTTAGATAATTCTGCATAATAATCTGAGTTACTTGGAACAAAGCCTATTTGAAATTCTGAAATTGCTTCCTTAGTTATTCCTCGTTTTTTTAAATAATCTAACGCAGATGAATCTTTGTTAAAGATAATCTTATGATGATAGTCGGTATAATGTTTTAAAATACTCTTGTATGTTTGATATCTTTTTTCCTTTTCTAAATCAAAATTTGTGAATCTGTAAGGCTGCATTCCTGCTTCGGAAGACAATTGTCTTACGGCTTCACCAAATTTTAATGATTGTGTCTTCATTATAAAATCAAAAATATTTCCATGTTCTCCAGAGCTAAAACAGTGATAGAATCCTTTTTCATCACTGACTGTAAAAGATGGTGTCTTCTCACTTGTGAAAGGGGATAGGCCTACAAATTCCTTCCCTCGTCTTTTCAACTTGACTGTCTTTCCAACAATCTGTGAAACTTTTAATCTTAATTTAATTTCATCCAAATATTCTTTGGGATATTTCATCATTATTATTTTAAAATCTCCCTAATGATATTGCTCACTTTAGAAAAATCTAGAGCATCGGCATTGCTACCTTTTTTCAACTGGCCCATAACTTTTCCCATTTCTTTTATTGAACTTGCGCCAACTGACTTAATGGCGTCTTCACATATTTTCTTTGTTTCTATTTCGCTCAATTGTTTTGGTAAAAAACTACTTATAATTTCTATCTCTTTGGTTTCTGCTGCTAATAATTCTTCACGGCCAGCTTTTTTATAAGCTTCACAGGAGTCGTTTCTCTGCTTTACCATTTTTTTTAGAAGGCTAGTCAGATCAGCATCCGGCAAAGTGTTTTTATCCTTAATTTTTTTAGCAATAATTGTGTCTTTTATGGCCGCAATCACCAATCTTAAAGTGGGATAAGTTTTTTTATCTTGCGCTTTTAAAGCTTCATTAAGCTTAGTTTCTATTTTGGTCTGAAGGGACATATGATTTCTAAACTTACTTTAATCACATTTTATCTTCAAAAGAAAAAAGAATGGGGTTGACGACTGTTGACCTTTTTCATATAAAGCGCAAAACCTTATTAAAAAGGTTTTTCTTTAACTCATGAGTTGTATTTGAGACAGGTCATAAATAGAAAAAAAAATAATTCACATAATTTTTCGACAGGTATTTTAGTTTTTGAAGATGGCACTTGCTTTTCAGGTAATGGAATTGGTTATGAGGGTAATGCTATTGGAGAGGTTTGTTTTAATACCTCAATAACTGGTTATCAAGAAATAATAACCGATCCGTCTTATTCAGACCAAATTATAAATTTTACTTTTCCTCATGTAGGGAATGTTGGAACAAATCCAGAAGACAATGAAGCAGACAAGGCTTGGGTTAAAGGAGTTATATTTAATTCTAATGTCACTAAACCATCAAATTACAGGTCAATTAAAAAGCTAGATAAATGGCTAAAAAAAAGAAAGATAGTTGGTATAGTTGGATTGGATACAAGGGTTATTACAAATTACATAAGGGACAAAGGTGCTCCTAAAGGTGCTATTCAATTTTCAAAAAAAGGCAGACATGATCTAAAAGAACTTTTAGAGAAATGTAAATCATGGAATGGTCTTTTGGGTCTTGATTTAGCAAAAAAGGTTAGTTGTAAAAATATTTATAATTGGTCATCTTTAAAATCTTGGGACAAAAAGAAAGGTTATACAAAAAACAAAAAAAATAAATATAAAGTAGTAGCTATAGATTATGGTATTAAAAAAAATCAACTTAGATGTTTTTCAGACATTAATTGTTCGGTAACAGTTGTTCCTGCAGATTACTCAGCAGAAAAGATTATTAGACTTAATCCAGATGGAATTTTTTTATCTAATGGTCCCGGAGATCCTGCGGCTACAGGAAAATATGCGATTCCAATAATTAAAAAATTAATTGGTCAAAAAATTCCTATATTTGGAATTTGTTTAGGACACCAAATATTATCTCTTACTCTAGGGGCCAAAACAAAAAAAATGCAGCTAGGCCATAGAGGTGCAAATCATCCAGTTAAAGATTTAACGACTAGCAAAGTAGAAATTACAAGTCAAAATCACGGTTTTGAAGTAGATCCTGACTCAATACCAAGCTCAGTGACTGTCACGCATAAATCGCTGTTTGATGGAAGTATAGAGGGCATAGAAGTTAAAGGGAAAAAATTATTTTCTGTACAGTATCATCCTGAAGCAAATCCTGGTCCACAAGACAGTAAGTATTTATTTGATAAATTTTTAAAAAACATAATAACAGCTAAAAAAAATGGGAAAAAGAAAAGATATTAAAAAAATTTTAGTCATTGGTGCGGGCCCTATTGTAATTGGTCAAGCATGTGAATTTGATTACTCTGGAACTCAAGCTTGTAAAGCTCTAAAAGATGAAGGATACACTGTTGTATTAATTAACTCAAATCCTGCAACAATAATGACTGATCCCGAAGTTGCAGACAAAACTTATATAGAACCTATTACAACAGAAATTGTTGAAAAAATAATCAAAAAAGAAAAACCATGTGCAATTTTACCAACTATGGGAGGGCAAACTGCTCTTAATACGGCAATTTCAATGGACAAGAAAGGTATACTTAAAAAAAATAAAGTTGAATTAATTGGAGCAAAAGCTAAAGCAATATCTAAGGCTGAAGATAGGTACCTATTTAGAAAGTCTATGAAAGAAATTAATTTAGATTTGCCTAAATCGGAAATTATTAATTCTTTTAACAAATCAAAAAAAGTTTTAAAAAAAATTGGGTTACCAGCAATTATAAGGCCTTCTTTTACTTTAGGTGGTACAGGTGGCGGGATTGCAAAAAATAAAAAAGAATTCTTCGATTTGATAAAGTCAGGTCTTGCAGAATCTCCTGAAAATCAAGTTTTGGTGGAAGAGTCTCTTGAAGGATGGAAAGAATTTGAAATGGAGGTTGTGAGGGATAAAAAAGATAACTGTATTATAATTTGTTCTATTGAAAATGTTGATCCAATGGGAACGCACACTGGTGACTCCGTCACTGTCGCACCAGCATTAACATTAACAGACAAAGAATTTCAAATCATGAGAAATGCGTCGATTGAATGTTTAAGGAAAATTGGTGTTGAGACCGGCGGCTCAAATGTTCAATTTGCTATAAACCCAAAAGATGGAAGAATGGTTATTATTGAAATGAATCCAAGAGTCTCCAGATCTTCTGCTTTGGCCTCGAAGGCTACAGGTTTTCCAATTGCAAAAGTGGCTGCGAAATTAGCTATTGGTTATACTCTTGATGAATTAACAAATGAAATTACAGGAACGACTCCTGCATCTTTCGAACCAACGATAGATTATGTCGTTACAAAAATTCCAAGATTCACATTTGAAAAATTTAAATCGGCGAAAACCAGACTGGGAACATCGATGAAGTCAGTTGGTGAGGCAATGTCCATAGGAAGAAATTTTAAAGAATCTTTACAGAAAGGTTTGGTTTCTCTTGAGATTGGCTACACAGGACTAGATTCGCTCAGTAAATTATCTGACAAGGAATTAAAAAAGAAATTGCGTCAAAATTTACCTGATAAACTTATTATAGTTGCTGAAGCTTTAAGAAGAAAAATTAATATAAAGAACATTTACAAACTTACAAATATTGATCCTTGGTTTTTAGGGCAAATATCCGAATTAATTTTTGAAGAAAAAAAATTAAAAAAATACGGCATGCCAAAAACATTTAAAGAACTGTCTTACATTAAGTCTATAGGATTTTCTGATGATAAAATTGGAGAGTTAACTAAGACCAATGCAAATGCGGTAAAAAAACAGAGAGAACAATTAGGTGTATTTCCTGTGTTTAAGAAGATAGATACTTGCGCAGCTGAGTTCAAATCAGAAACTCCTTATATGTACTCAACTTATCAAAAATTAACAGATGACTTATCTGCATGTGAATCTAACCCCACAGATAAAGACAAAATCATAATATTGGGGGGTGGCCCAAACAGAATTGGTCAGGGTATAGAGTTCGATTATTGTTGCTGTCAGGCAAGTTTTGCTTTGAAAGAAAAATCATATGAAACAATAATGGTTAATTGTAACCCAGAAACAGTTTCCACTGATTATGATACTAGTGACAGATTATACTTCGAGCCTTTAATAGAAGAACATGTCTTAAATATAATAAATAAAGAGGTGGAAAACGGAAAATTACTCGGTGTTATCGCCCAATTTGGTGGTCAAACCCCTATAAAATTAGCAAAAACTCTTGCGGAAAATAATATTCCTATTTTAGGCACCCAGTTTGACTCTATTGATCTTGCAGAGGACAGAGAGAGATTTAAAGAAATATTAGTTAAAGAAAATCTAAGACAAGCAGATAGTGGAATTGCAACAAATAGGGATCAATCTTTTGAGATTGCAAATAAAATAGGCTTTCCAATTGTTATTAGACCATCCTATGTTCTTGGTGGGAGAGGCATGGAAATAATTTATGGCCGCTCAGATTTAAAAAAATATATAGATGAAGCTGTAAAAGTATCAGGATCAAACCCCGTTCTTATTGACAAATTCTTAAATGAAGCAACTGAAGTGGATGTAGATGCTATATCCGATGGAAATAAAATTTTTGTCGCTGGAATCATGGAACATATTGAAGAAGCAGGTATACACTCTGGGGATTCCGCATGCTCTTTACCGCCTTACACTTTGAGCAAAGAAATTATTAGCGAAATAGAAAAACAAACTAAACAGTTGGCTATCGCCCTAAAGGTAGTGGGCTTAATTAATATCCAATTTGCAGTTAAAGGCAGTGAAGTTTATGTGCTAGAGGTAAATCCTAGAGCAAGCAGAACCGTACCGTTTGTTTCAAAGGCCACTGGCCTTCCTATTGCTAAAATAGCATCAAGAATAATGGCTGGAGAAAAATTATCTGATTTTGATTTAAGAAGAAAAAATGAAAATACTTTCGCAGTAAAAGAAGCTGTGTTTCCTTTTAATAGATTTCCTGAGGTAGATGTGCTTTTGGGTCCAGAAATGAAATCAACTGGCGAGGCAATGGGATTTGATGAAAATTTTGGTTTGTCTTTTGCAAAAAGTCAAATAGCAAGTAATAACAGCATTCCTTTAAAAGGAACTGCTTTTATTTCTGTAAAAGATAAAGATAAAGAAAAAATATTAAATAATGCGGAAAAATTAATAAAATTAGGATTTTCTATATGTGCTACTTCTGGAACAGCAAAATATTTAATTTCTAATGGAATCAAATGCAAAAAAATTAACAAAGTTAGTCAAGGGTCTCCGCATATAGTAGAAAAGCTAAATAAGAAAAATATTGCTCTAGTAATTAACACTACAGAGGGAAAAAATTCGATATCAGATTCTTTTAGCCTCAGAAGGTCGAGTTTAATGAATAAAATTCCTTACTTCACTACAATGCCTGCGGCAAATGCCTGTGTAGAATCTATTGAGGCTTTGAAAAAATATCCGATAAAAGTAAGAGCTCTACAAGATAACTAGGTTCTACACGACATGTCTTGACCGCAGCATAATGGAGATTTTATTTTTCCATGATTATTCGGACATTTAGAAATTTGAACCTGTTTACCACCATCAAGCCTTAAGTTGTCATTGGCCAATGGAGCATTGCATTTTCCACATGTGGCATTGACTGACATTCCACATTTTGAACATTCGTATGTCGACATATTTCCTCCAGCACTAATCATATACAATTAAGATTTGACTTTCCAGTCAGTTTTAAAGGAAACATAATTTACCTGTACACAGCGTCTTTCTTTTTTTATCTCTTTTTTTTCCATACCATGCCAAGTATTTGGCCCACTAGTAAAGAAATAACCATAATTATTTCTATATGGAACAGTTTTAACTTTGTTGAGTTTTTCATCATAAAAGTCTGTTCCTAAGTTTTCTGATTCATTAAATGGATTTACGAATATTAATGATGACAATAGTTTTTCTTTAATATCGCAGTGTGGCTTAAGCCAAAATCCAGTTCTGTCACAAATTACTTCTACTCTTACAAAAGAGTTTGATAAATCTTTTTTTATCAGCTTAGCTATATACTCATGCACATCTTTCGAGCAAAGTTCATTAATAAAATTTGTTAACTCTGGAAAATTTTTTGAGTTTTCATTCGTTACAAAACATCTATATTTTTTAGCCTTCCCTCCGGACTTGATGCCCTCTCTATATTGCCCCTCTCCTCCATCAATCGCTCTTGTCCCATCGTACTGAAGACCATCGCTAATAGGATTTGCGATTTCAGCATTACAAACTTCCTTTACAGCTAATTCTGTCAAAGGCTCTCTCATTGACCAATGTTTAAAAGGTTTCTCATAAGTTTCCAATCTTGATTTTAATGAATTAAATAATTCCATTTTTTTTCATTTTTTCTCTTACCAACAAAGCAGCGCGATTGACTTCGTCTAGCCCGTTATAAGTCCAATGTTCAATTTTATCTTCTAGATCTCTAATTATACCAAGGTCCTTAAATAATTTGTAAAAATTATTAAATCTATGAACACTTCTTTTGTTAATCATTTGGGCAACATATACTGGTTTGCCTGTAATAGCGGCTTCTGAAATCATTGAAGTCGAATCGCATGTTACGATGATAATATTTGCCAGACCCAGTGAAGATAAATAGGCTTTTTTGTCTCTCTCTTTTATTACTAAATGATCCTGATTAAAATAATTAAAGGCAAGCTTTATAATATTTTCTGGTGTTCTATATGATGGGATGACAATTAGCTTATATTTTGAAGAAATAAACATATTTTTTATTTTCGCAAACATTCGATCCATCTGCTTTTCGGAAAAACTATAATATTTGTTTGGCCCACCAATTATAAAAGTGACAATTTTTTTCTCACCTTGTTTGGGTTTTAAGTAGTTAATGTTTTTCTGTATCTCATCGTTTGTGAGATAGTGTATGGCTCCCTTTGTATTTATTACATTGTCTCCATGTAAATTGTCATGTTCTGGGCAGATAATAGTATCAAAATTTTTTAAATTGACTTTTGGATCCTGAATATGAATGTTAAATATCTCTTGTTTAAATCTTTTCTTTAGGAATAGAGAAGGTATTACGCTTTTTCTACCACAAGAAATAATAACTCTGGAATCACAAATGAATTTATTTTTCAAAATATTCTCCGATACAGGGGTTAGTTTTGGTGGAAAAAAATTCCAAAATTTTTTAAGTTGTATTTTTTCGTGTTTAAAACTTAGACCTAAGGCTTTAGCCAGGCCCTCAACTTGACTTATCATACCATGCATACCTTGTGTCAAAAGAAGAGCTTTGATCTTTAACATAGGATACTTTATATATTTCTATATTTTATTTATCCACATATAAAATACAGAATGTCTTTTTATTTTAATAATTAACCTTTATACCTCCAACATGGAAATATGCGTATTGAAGAAGATGTTAAGTTGGATTACGCCGATGTCTTATTTCGGCCAAAAAGAAGCACCTTACATAGCCGTAAGGATGTAAAGCTCAAACGCACTTATAAATTTAAATACAGTAATCACGAATGGTCAGGAATACCTCTAATGGCCGCTAACATGGATGGTGTTGGAGAGCTTCAAATAGCAGAAAAATTAGCTGAACATGAAATCGTGACTTGCCTCACTAAACAGCATGATACTAAGGTAATAAAAAAATTTTCTTCGATTAAAAAAATCTTTCCGCATGTTGTTCTTAGCACTGGAACGAGCGATGAAGATTACAAAAGGTTAAATGAGATTTTAAAAGAATATAGTTTTTTTGAATTTATCTGTGTCGATATTGCAAACGGTTACTCTGATCATTTCAGTAAGTTTGTTAGTTCGGTTAGAAAGAAATACCCAACAAAAACTATAATTGCAGGAAATGTCGTTACAGCAGACATGACTCAAGAACTGATTTTGGCAGGCGCAGACATTGTAAAAGTAGGAATCGGTCCAGGAAGTGTTTGCACTACACGTATTCAAACAGGCGTAGGCTACCCACAATTGAGTGCTGTTATTGAGTGTGCAGATGCTGCACACGGATTAGGTGCTCATATTATCGCTGATGGAGGCTGTACGTGCCCAGGTGATGTAGCTAAAGCATTTGGTGGAGGAGCTGATTTTGTGATGCTAGGAGGTATGTTCGCCGGTCATGATGAGGGTGGTGGAAAAGTTTTAAAAAAAAATGGATCAAAATTAATAGAATTTTATGGTTCAAGTTCTGAAACAGCTCTAAACAAACATTACGGAGGTCATGCAGATTATAGAAGTAGCGAAGGAAAGAAAGTTCAATTAAAATATCGAGGAAAAATAAAAGATACAGTTTTAGATATTTTAGGTGGATTGAGAAGCAGTTGCACTTATGTGGGCGCTCCATCCTTAAAGCAGTTAAGCAAGTGCACAACTTTTGTAAGAGTTAATCAACAGTACAACGATACTTTTGAATAAAATTTTAAACTTTAAATTTTACTAAAAATACCTATATGAGCCTTATTGATGAAAAAGCACACTAAAGTCTTAATTCTTGGATCGGGGCCAGCTGGTTACACAGCTGCTATTTATGCTGCTCGAGCTATGTTAAAACCGATATTAGTTTTTGGTTCTGAACCAGGCGGTCAACTAACCACAACTACAGATGTTGAAAATTTCCCAGGATATTCAAAAGTAATTCAGGGACCATGGTTGATGGAAGAAATGAAAGGTCAAGCAAAAGCAGTTGGAACCGAAATGATTCAGGATCATATAAAAAAAGTAGATCTTTCAAAAAAAACTTTTACAGCTACAGGAGATAGTGGTCAGGTCTATACAGCTGACAGTTTTATAATCTCAACTGGTGCACAAGCAAGATGGTTAAATTTAAAATCTGAGCAAGAATTTAGGGGATTTGGCGTCTCAGCTTGTGCAACATGTGATGGTTTCTTTTTCAAAGAAAAAGAAGTAGCAGTTGTCGGGGGTGGGAATGCAGCTGTAGAAGAAGCAATGTTTTTAACTAAATTTGCATCCAAAGTTAAACTCATTCATAGAAGAAATGAATTAAGAGCTGAAAAAATGCTTCAAGCAAAATTAAAAGCAAACAAAAAAATTGAAATCATCTGGGATAGTGTTGTTGAGGATGTTGTTGGGGAAAAAAATCCTAAATCTGTTAAGGCAATAAAAATAAAAAACGTTAAAACAAATAAAGTTACTGAACTTAAAGTTGATGGTTTGTTTATAGCCATAGGACACGATCCTGCTACTTCACTTTTTAAGGGTCAATTAAACATGGATAAAGAAGGATATATAGTTACTAAACCAGACTCTACTGTGACTAATGTACCTGGTGTTTTTGCGGCAGGAGATGTTAAAGATAAAGTGTTTAGACAGGCAGTTACTGCAGCAGGAATGGGTTGTATGGCTGCACTCGAAGTAGAAAAATTTTTATCGTCAAAATAATAAATTTATGTGCCCGATTTGTTGGATAACTGGTTTTATCGCTGCCTTATTTGGTGGTTCACTTTTAGCAAT
>MDTB01240486.1_pt1 | contig 12825 bp, 10 predicted proteins | sample 811161 | NCBI WGS metagenome assembly MDTB01 (sample SAMN05326650, study PRJNA326480) | marine metagenome | isolation source: seawater | place: Mediterranean Sea | collected 2009 | reverse complement strand
TGAAGGTATATAGTAACAAATGTCAAAATTAAAAGCACTCCTTTTAACGCAAGGTATGCATGGTATGATAAGTCAGGTTGAAGGCTTAGCAAAAGCTTTGAATTTAAACTATAAACACCAAGAAATAAAACTTAAAAAGTTTTGGGAATTTATACCTCCATCGCTTACACCAGCCTCTATGAGAGTCCTAAAAACACAATTTGTATTTGATTCGCAAATTATAATTTCATGTGGAAGGAAGAGTGTTATACCGTCGATTACACTTAAAAAAAAATATAAAGAGCAAGTATTCACAATTCATATTCAAGATCCTAAAATTTCTCTAAATAAATTTGATTTAGTTATTTGCCCTGAGCATGATGGTCTAGAAGGCAGTAATGTTATTAAAACAAAAGGCGCCATACATTATGTTTCGGAAAAAGAAATTTTTAAGGAGAGGAATTATTTACCAATCGATAAAGAAAATAAAAAAGTGGTTGGGTTTATAATTGGCGGTCCGAATAAATATTACTCTTTTTCAGAAAGGGAAATTAATTTTTTATTCAATAAAATTAAAACCATTTTTACCAGAGATAAATACAAACTAATAGTCATCCCATCTTATAGGACTCCTCCTAATATTATCAAAAAAGCTTTCGACTCATTTAGTCACGATCATATTGTTGTAAAAGAGAAAGATAAAAAAGCCTATCTATCCGCTCTTTCAGTTTCTGATTATATCGTCGTTACATGTGACTCTACATCAATGATTTCTGAAGCCGCCATAACAGGAAAGCCAATATTTGTAGCCCAAATGGATCCAAAAAAAAATAATTTAAGATTTCAGAAATTTTTTACTCAATTTAAACAATTAAATATTATAAAAGATTTGACAGATAAAATCGATTTATGGTCTTATGACAAGCTAGATGAAGTAAATAGAATATCACCTTTAATAAATGAAAAAATAAAAAAAAATGGAATTATTTAAATCTTTAGAAAACAGAACCAAGTCTTACAACGATCCATTCAAACATTTTGAAATTAATCAACCTCTGACTGATGAGGCTATTAAAGAAATAAGCAATACAGACATTGCCGACCCGAAAAAAGAAAATTTAAGTTACGACGGCACAAGAGCACTTGATGGAGGAGATGGTAATTTCCGTTCAGGAATAAAGGAAGGTGGAAAAGCGAAAAAATTAAGGTGTTATGTCACAAAACAAAATGCAAGTCGGTTTCCTCACCTTATAAATTTCATAGAAGAATTGAGATCTCCGCAAGTTTACAAAAAAATAGGAAGTTTAATTGGAAAAGACTTGAACAATTCTTTTGTAAGATTAGAGGTTATTTGCGATAGAGAAGGTTTTTGGCTAAAACCTCATTGTGATATTAAAGAAAAGTTAATGTCGTCGATTGTTTTTATTAATCTTCATGATGAGTCTGAAAATTTAGGCACCGACTTTTATGACAAAAAACTTAAAAAAGTCAAAACAGTTCCTTATAAACATAATTACGGTTATTTTTTTACCAGCGGCCCAGATTCCTGGCACGGAATGGAAAAAAAAGAAATTAAAAAAGAACGCAGATGTATTCAAATCAACTATGTAACTTTCGAGACTGATTGGAAAGTAAAGTAATATTTTAGATGTCTTGTAGAGATATCACTTTAATTTCTTTATTTTTAAGAGACTTTATACCCTCTATACAGACTTGAGCAGTTGACATGTTTGTACAATACGGCACTTTATTTGCTAAAGTAGCTCTTCTCAATGCTAAAGCATCGTTTAGTTGTTTTTCACTATTTCCACCACCAGTATTAATTACCAAAGCAATTTTCTTTGAGTTTAATACATCGACAATATGGGGAGATCCTTGATTAACTTTATTTATTTTTTTACACTTGATCCCATGTTTGCTAATATAATCAGCTGTACCGCCAGTTCCACAAAGCTTAAAGTTAAGTTTTATTAATTGTTTCGCTAACAACACCCCCTCACTTTTATGACTATTTTTAAGTGATATAAACGCCAATCCTTTTGTAGGAAGAGAATTAGATGCAGCAATTTGACTTTTTGCAAATGCCATTCCAAAGTCTTTGTCAAATCCCATAACCTCACCTGTAGATTTCATTTCTGGACCAAGCAGAAGATCACTATCAGGAAATTTATTAAATGGAAAAACTGCTTCCTTAACTGCAAACATTTTTTTAGTTTTATTTTTCAAATTAAATTTGTATAATTTTTCACCGGCCATTACTCTAGACGCAATTTTAGCCAAGGCCAGATTCTTTGCTTTAGATACAAATGGAACAGTTCTACTAGCTCTTGGATTTACCTCTATAACAAAAATGTTATCTTTTTTAATCGCAAATTGCACATTCATAAAACCTTTTACTTTTAAAGCGATAGCTAACTTTTTTGTTTGTTCCTCGATTTCAGTTATCAAATAAGGTTTTATAGAAACCGGAGGAAGACTACATGCTGAGTCACCTGAATGAATACCAGCTTCTTCTATGTGCTGCATAATGCCAGCTACAAAAACTTGTTTACCATCTGATATTGCATCCACGTCTACCTCCATTGCGTTATCAATAAACTTATCTATTAAAATTGGATTTTTTTCACCGGCTTTAAAAGCTTCTTGCACAAAGTTTTTAAGTTGTTTTTTTTCATGAACAATTTCCATCGCTCTACCACCCAAAACGTATGATGGTCTGACCATTAAGGGTAAGCCTATTTTATCAGCTATTTTCAATGCCTGAGGGAAAGTTTTAGCTATACCGCTTTCAGCTTGTCTCAGATTTAATTTGTTTAAAAGTTTTCTAAATTTATCTCTGTTCTCCGCAAGATCTATTGAAGTGTATTGCGTTCCTAATATTGGAATTTTATTCTGATTTAAAAATTTTGCCAATTTTATTGGAGTTTGTCCTCCAAATTGAGCTATTACTCCAATTACATTTCCATTTGTTTGTTCCTTTTTAATAATATTAAAAATAAATTCCTCTAATAAAGGTTCAAAATATAATCTGTCGCTTGTATCGTAATCTGTCGAAACTGTTTCAGGATTACAATTTATCATAATTGTTTCAAATCCATTTTTTTTCAAAGCAAAACTTGCTTGACAACAACAGTAGTCAAATTCAATACCTTGACCAATTCTATTCGGTCCACCGCCGAGAATTATAATTTTTTTCCTATTAGATGGTACTGCCTCGCACTCAGTATCAAGCGAAAAACTTCTTTGGTATGTAGAATACATATAGGGAGTAAAAGATTTAAATTCGGAAGCACATGTGTCTACTTTTTTATAAACTGGAAAAATTTTTAAAGCTGATCTTTTTTTTCTAACAATATTTTCTGAGGTATTTGTTAATTTCGATAATTTCTTATCTGAAAAGCCAATAGATTTTACATAATTTAGTTCATTAAATGTTTTAGGCAAGCCATTTTTTTTTATAAGATTTTCATAATCTACAATATCTTTAATTTGATTTACAAACCAAGGATCAATTTTTGATAGTTTTTGTATTTTTTTAACGTTAATTTTTTTTCTTAGAGCTTCTCCAATAAGTAATATTTTATTAGGTATATTTTCTTTGAGTTTTTTCTCAATTTGCTTGGCCTTTAAGTTAAATATTTGGTCTAATCCAGAAAAACCAGTTTCAAGGGATACAAGTGCTTTTTGTAATGACTCTTTAAAATTCCTTCCTATTGCCATTGCCTCGCCAACTGATTTCATTGATGTTCCCAATACGGGGGCAGAAGTTGAAAATTTTTCAAATGTAAACCTCGGGATCTTAGTTACCACATAATCTATTGTTGGTTCAAAAGAGGCTGGAGTAACTTTTGTTATCTCATTTTTTAATTCGTCTAATGTATAACCTACAGCAAGCTTAGCAGCGACTTTAGCAATTGGAAATCCTGTAGCTTTTGATGCTAAAGCCGAAGATCTTGAGACCCTAGGATTCATTTCTATAATAACCATTTTTCCGTCTTTAGGATTTATGGCGAATTGAACATTTGAACCCCCAGTTTCTACTCCTATTTTTCTTAAACATGCAATCGATGCATTTCTCATTACTTGATATTCTTTATCCGTAAGAGTTAATGCTGGAGCAATAGTCACAGAGTCTCCAGTATGAATTCCCATTGGATCAATATTTTCAATTGAACAAATGATAATACAATTATCTTTTTTATCTCTTATTACCTCCATCTCAAACTCCTTCCATCCCTCTAAACATTCCTCAACTAATACTTGGCTAACTGGAGACTCACGTAGTCCATTTTTTATTATTTTCAAAAATTCCTTTTTATTCTTCGCTATACCTCCTCCGAGGCCTCCTAGTGTAAAAGCAGGCCTTATTATCGCTGGAAGGCCGATTTGTTTTAAAACCTTTGAAGCTTGACTTACATTATTAACTATTTTTGATTTAGGAAGATCTAAACCTATATCAAGCATACTTTTTCTAAATTTTTTTCTGTCTTCAGCGTTTGAAATTGCTTTAGAGTTTGCACCTATAAGTTCAATTTTGTATTTTTTTAAAATACCCTTTTTTTCTGCCTCCATTGCTAAGTTTAAAGCTGTTTGACCGCCCATAGTGGGAAGAATTGCATCTGGTTTTTCTTTAATTAAGATTTTTTCTAGAATTTTTAAAGTTATCGGTTCAATATATGTCTTGTCGGCAACATCTGGATCAGTCATAATAGTTGCAGGGTTAGAATTTATTAAAATAACTTTATAACCCTCATCTTTAAGTGCTTTACATGCTTGCGTTCCAGAGTAATCAAATTCACAAGCTTGCCCAATAATAATTGGACCAGCACCAATCACTAAAATTTTTTTAATATCTTTTCTTTTTGGCATTCTGTTTCATACTTTTTATAAATTCTTCAAATAAATATACACTATCCTGTGGTCCAGGATTTGACTCGGGATGATATTGTACTGAAAAAACTGGTTTAAATTTAAGCTTAATACCCTCTATACTTTTATCAAAAAGAGACTGATGGGTCACCTGAATTTTTTTGGGTAAATTTTTTTTTACAATTTCGAATCCATGGTTTTGACTTGTGATTTCAACATTACCTCTCATGAGATTTTTTACTGGATGATTAGCACCCCTGTGACCCAAGTTCATCTTTTGCGTTTTAGCCCCTAAAGCCAAACCAAGCAATTGGTGACCTAAGCATATGCCAAAAATGGGTAAATTTTTTTTTATAAATTCTTTTAATATTGGAATTGCATACTTACCTGTAGCGGCTGGGTCCCCAGGACCATTTGAAAGAAAAATACCATCAGGTTTTAATTTTAAAATCTCATCTGAACTTGTATTGCATGATACTATAGTAATTTTACAATTAAAGTCAGAAAAGTATCTTAAAATATTTTTTTTTATTCCATAATCAATAGCAACAACATGTAAAGTTTTCTTTTTATTCTTTTCAAAACCTTTACCTTTCTTCCAAGTTTTTAAATCTTTCCAAATATAATTCTTTTTTGTGGTAACCTTTTTTGCTAAATCTAAATTTTTTAGGCCTTTCCACTTTTTTGTTGTCTCAAGAAGTTTTTTAACATTAAATTTTCCATTCTTTAAAAAAGATATAGTTCCCTTAGGAGCTCCTTTATCTCTAATTAAATTAGTGAGGCTTCTAGTATCAATACCAGTTATTCCAACGATTTGATTTTTTCTTAGCCACAAGTCAAGATGTTTAAAAGATCTATAATTTGACGGATCAGTGATTTCAGAATTTATTATCACACCTTTAGTCCAAACTTTATCTGACTCGTGATCCTCTAAATTTGTTCCAACATTACCAATATGTGGAAAAGTAAAATTTATTATTTGATCTGCATAGGAGGGGTCTGAAATTATTTCTTGGTAACCAGTTATAGATGTATTAAAGCAAACCTCGCCTGTGGCCGAGCCCTGATAGCCCAATCCCTCTCCCATAAAAAATTTTCCACTTTGTAGAATTAAAATAGCGTTGGCGTTGATCTTTTTAAGATTTTTTTTAGAGTTTATATTTTGATTTTTAAGCTTCAAATACAACTCATAAGTTAAAGTAAAAAACTTATAAACATGATTTTGCGAAACATATGAAAAAGTTTAAAAATCGTCAAGAAAGATCTTTTCATTTTAGTTAAAATTTGTGATTAACATACCCAAACATGAGCTTAGAAAATAAGATTGATTTAAAACTTACTGAAGCGCTTAAAAATAAAGAAAAAAATATTTTTCCCACATTAAGACTAATTATATCAGCAATTAAAGACTTAAAAATATCAAAAAAAGTTAGAGAAGGATATTTAAAAGACAATGAGGTAATAGGCATTTTAAAAAAAATGATAAAACAAAGAAACGATTCATGCGAAGCTTATAAAAAAGCCGGAAGAGACGACCTTCTGAATAATGAGAAAAAAGAAATTGAGATAATCAATGAATTTTTACCAACCCAACTAAATGAAAATGAGACTGCAAAATTATGTGAAGATATAGTGAAAAATACCAACTCAAATTCAATGAAAGATATGGGCAAAGTTATGGGAGCACTAAAGACAAAGCATGGGGACATTTTAGATTTTTCTGTAGTAAATAGAATATTAAAAACGTTGTTAAACAAATGATGAAATACCCAAAAGAATATTTAAACGAAATAAAACTTAGATTAAAAGTTTCACAGGTAATAGGAAAACACGTGAATTTAAAAAAGAGAGGAAAAGAATTTATAGGCTTATCCCCTTTCAAAAATGAAAAAACACCATCTTTTACAATTAATGATGAAAAAGGCTTCTATCATTGTTTTGCTACAGGAGAACATGGAAATATATTTGACTTCTTAATGAAAACTAAATCACTAAGTTTTGGCGAGACAGTCAGATCTCTTGCCCAGGAAGCTGGAATGCCTATATATAAATTTTCTAGCTCTGATAAGATTAGAGACCAAAGATTTGAAACTTATAAAAGTATATTAAATGATTACTCTCAAGAAACTAAAATAAACCTTTTTTCAAAAAAAAATCCTCAAGCTTTAGAGTATTTACTAAATAGGGGACTTAAAAAAAATATCTTAGACGAATTTCAAGTTGGATTTGTAGAAAATAGATCTGGAATATACGAAAAATTAAAAACTCGTTATAAAGAAAAGGATCTTTTAAATTCAGGATTATTTAATCAAAATGAAAAAAATCAAAATATATTTGAGAGATTTTCGTCAAGAATAATTTTCCCAATTAAAAATTTATCCAACGACACCATAGCTTTCGGTGGCAGAATAATTGGAAACTCAAAATTTGCTAAGTATATTAATTCTCCAGAAACTGAATTTTATAAAAAAGGAAGAATACTTTTCAATTTGAATAAAGCTAAAGACTTTAGACATGTAAATAATGAAGTTATAATCGTCGAAGGTTATATGGATGTTATAAGTCTATATAATCATGGTATAAAAAATGTTATCTCAAATTCCGGAACAGCTCTCACAGAAAGTCAAATTGAGCTTATTTGGAAATTTTATTCTGACCCAAATATTTGTCTTGATGGCGACCAAAGTGGAAAAAATGCTGCGTTGCGTATTGCAGAAAAACTAATACCTTCAATTTCAGAAAATAAAAAGATTTTTTTTACCACTCTTACAGATGGAAACGATCCTGATGACTATATAAACAAAAACGGAAGAGATAGTTTTATCAAACTTATTAAAAACAAAAAAATTATTTTTGACTTTATATGGGACTCATTCTCGCTGGATCTAGACTCATTTGATCCATTATCTCTGTCAAATTTTGAAAAAAAATTAAAAGTCATTTTTCTGACAATAAGAGACGAAACTGTAAGAAAATATATAATTGAAGAATTTTTAAATAAGATCAGAGATTTAACTCCTAATCAAAAAATTTATCAGAATAAAACCTATAAGAAGAGGAATACCAAAATCCTAAAAGAAACTTCACAGATTTTTAAGAAAAAAAATGAATTTAGCAAAATACATTTAAAGGAGTTTTCACTCTTATATTTAATGATTAATTTTCCCGATAGCGCAAAAGAAAAAATTGAGGAAATCGCAGAAATCGTTCTTTCGTTAGAAAATGATAAACTCAAAAATAGTTTAGTTAACTCGATTCTTACAAATGACAGTAAATTAGAACAAGTTTTGCAGCTAAATCAAAGTTTAGTTAATAAGATCAATGAAAACTGTATCATTAAGAATATTACTAAAAATAAGAATACCCAAATAATCACTGAGATGATGTATGATTTAATACTCGAATTAAAAGAAATTCAAAAAATAAACAAAATCGAAAAAAGCGAAAGTGAATTATTAGAAAATTTAAATGAAAATTCATATAATGAATTTTTAAGGCTTAAAAACCAATTAAATAGTGAATAAAATAAACATAGATTTTTAAAAAATAATTATTATATATATAGTCCCTAAATGCTACAAAAATTAATTACAAAATCATTTGAGAGACTTCTTACTAAGGGTAATAATCGTGGTTTCATAACTTATGATGAACTAGGAAAATCATTAGGTAAAAGAGGGGGCTCTCTCGAAAATGTTGAGAAAGCATTCATTATAATCGCTGATAATAAAGTATCACTTGTAGAAAATAAATCACAATTTCAATCGAATAAGAAAAAAGAGAGTCAAGTTGAGACTGAGGACAAATCTGCGGATAAAAGCGATGATCCAATTAGAATGTATCTTCGTGAGATGGGTGGAGTTGAATTACTCTCAAGAGAAGGAGAAATTGCAATTGCAAAAAGAATTGAAGCAGGAAAAGAAGTGATGTTAAATGCACTTACTCAAAGTCCACTCGTAGCAAAAAAAATATTTGAGTGGAAGGAAGAAATCGAAAACCAAAAAATTTTAGTTAGAGATATTATAGACATAGATTCTACTTATGAAGATTTCGAAGAATCTGATGAGAATGAGGAAAATGCAAACTCAAAAACTAGTGATAAACAAAAAAATGAGAAAAAGGAAAGCCAAGACAAAAATGAAGAAAATATTAGTAACGACGAAGATGAGTTTAATCTTTCATTAGCAAAAATGGAGGAAGAAATAAGACCTAAAATAATTAGTATTTTAGAGCTTCTTAATAAAAATTACGCAAAGCTAAAGAAATATCAAATTGAACAACTTGAGTGTTTATTGAGATCAAAACAACTCTCAATTTCTAAGAATAAAAATTTTAAAAAAATACAATTAGTTTTAGTTGATAGTTTCAAAAATCTTCAACTTGCGCCTCATATTTTAGAGGAGCTTGTTCAAGGGCATTATAAAGAAAACAAAAAGATAGTCTCGCTTGAAGGCATTCTTCTTAGATTGGCTATTGATAATAAAATATCAAGAGAAGATTTTTTAAAATATTATCTAGGTAATGAAATAAATCCAAAATTTGAGACATTTTTGAATGAAAGTTCAAATTGGAAAAGTTTTTTTAAAAAACATAAAAAAGATTTTTCAGAAATAAGAGATAGACTTGTAGAATTTAGTAAGAAGATTGGTCTCTCAGTTGGTGAATTTAAAAAATTAGTTAGTAGAATTCAAAAGGGTGAAAGAGAGTCTAGATTAGCAAAAAAAGAGATGGTCGAGGCTAATTTAAGATTAGTAATATCAATAGCAAAAAAATATACTAATAGAGGACTCCAGTTTCTAGATCTAATTCAGGAGGGAAACATTGGATTAATGAAAGCTGTAGACAAATTTGAATACAGAAGGGGTTATAAATTTTCGACATACGCAACATGGTGGATTAGACAAGCAATTACAAGATCTATCGCGGATCAAGCAAGAACAATAAGAATTCCAGTTCATATGATCGAAACAATAAATAAAATAGTTAGAACACAAAGACAAATTATGAGTGAGTTTGGGAGAGAGCCAACTCCTGAGGAGTTAGCAAAAAAATTGGCTATGCCTTTAGAGAAAGTTAGAAAAGTTCTTAAGATAGCAAAAGAACCTGTTTCTTTAGAAACACCTGTTGGAGACGAAGAAGATACAAATCTAGGGGATTTCATTGAAGATAAAAACGCTCTTCAGCCTTTGGATACTGCTATACAATCCAATTTGAGTGAGTCAACTACAAAAATATTAGCGTCATTAACGCCTAGAGAGGAAAGAGTATTAAGAATGCGTTTTGGAATTGGAATGAATACCGACCACACTTTAGAAGAGGTAGGATTGCAGTTTTCAGTAACCAGAGAGAGAATAAGACAGATCGAAGCCAAAGCTTTAAGAAAACTTAAGCATCCTAGCAGGTCTAAACAATTAAAAAGTTTTCTAGAAAAATAGTTAAAACTATTGTACAAGATTTTGAGGGCCTGTAGCTCAGTTGGTTAGAGCAGTACACTCATAATGTATTGGTCCCAGGTTCGAGTCCTGGCGGGCCCACCAAATTAACGCGAAATAAAGTAATAATTAATTTTCTGTAAATTCTTTGAGCTTTATAAACAGAGCATCTATATTATTATTATTAGATTTAAGAATGGAGGCAAATTCTTCTTTTTGCGTTTTCGCCAAACTTAACCCCTCGACGATAAGATCTCTTACCAAGGGTTTGTCTGGGTTTTTAGTGTATATACGCCAACTTATATTTATTTCTGGATTTTTATCATTTGCTGCAATTTTAGAACTTACAATTGTATAATTCGAACTTTTTTGTTCTTCGCCTGTTACCTCAAATTTTTGAGACGAGTAGTCAGTTAACCGAGAAGTTAAGCTTTTTAAAAAATATTTTTCAAAAAGTAAATTATATTCCTCAAGTTTGCTAGAATCTAAACTTTTTCTCATCTTCCCTAATGTGTATAAGCCCAATCCGGGTATATCTACATTCTCTAGAGCTATTGCCTCTATCTTAAGATTTTTATTCTTAACCGAGGTGCTATTATCACTTAAAATAAGAACAATGTCCTTAACAAGTTCGTCAACAAAAATTTTAGGTTGTGGAGAGTAAGCACTTACAAAGTTAAATTTTAAAAAAAAAAATAAAAATAAATAAAAAAAAAGCTTTTTCATTCAAATATTAATTATCTAAATTTCCCCAGTCTTCATCTTCTACAATATCAGTATTTTGTATTTTTTTAATTTTGTTTTGAAGATAAACACTTTTTGTTGCAGAATATAAGTCAATCGAGTTTTTTTCTAAACTTTCAAAGTTTTGATCATTATCTGCTCTAAAATCTATGGCTTCAGCTGACTTAACGCCGATATATTCTGATTTTTTCCCCGTTCGATTAAAAACTTCTTTTTGCCTCCAAGTCATTGTGGCAAAAGGATCTAAAAAGGTGTCTCCAACCATTGCAATTGAGTCTCTAACAGTTGTAGGTCCAAACACAGGAAGCACAAAATAACATCCATTTTGAACGCCATATACACCAAGTGTTTGACTTAAATCCTCTTTAGAGTCTTCTAATCCTAGTCCAGTTGCTACATCAGCGAAACCTAAGATTCCAACGGTGCTATTTATTAAAAAACTGCCAAAAGCGTCACCTGCGCCGTCTAAATTACCTTGTAATAAGTGATTTGGTATACTCAAAAGGGTTGCAATATTAGAAGTAAAATTTCCAGTGCCTTTCTTTATTGGCTCAGGTAATTTGTTATAACCTCTAGAAATTGGTCCTATAATAGCGTTATCTAAACCTTTATTAAATTTAAAAACTGATCTACTCACTTTTTCAAAGCATTCTTTCTCTGTTTCTGCGTTTACAACTGAAGCAGATAAAACTAGATAAGTAACAATAATTATAAATAACTTTTTCATAATGTATTAATTGTTATATATCGAAAATTTGATCTATTACTAGATATAAAATACTATTAATGAATAAATATGAGTAAAAATAGATACTTTAAAACCATTGATTTTCAATTGTTAAAGCATGACAATAAAAAAAGACTTATTAAAGATATTAAATTTGTAGTTATTCATTATACTAATTTACAATCTGTGCTAGAATCTCTTAAAATTTTAAGTAACCCTAAAACAAAAGTAAGCGCTCATTATTTGATTTCAAATGATGGAACTGTATTTAATCTTGTACATCCCACTCATACTGCTTGGCATGCCGGCAAATCCAAGTGGTTAAATTATAAAAATCTTAACAAACATTCTATAGGAATAGAGTTACAAAATAGAGGTATTGAATTTGGTTACCATACATTCCCATCAAAACAAATAACAAGTTTGATAAATCTTTGTTTAATTTTAAAAAAAAAAATATAATATTAATACCAAAAATTTTCTTGGTCATTCTGATATTGCACCTTTGAGAAAAGTCGACCCCGGTAATAAATTTCCGTGGAAGAAACTAAGCGATAAAGGATTGGGTTTATGGCTTAATAGTAAAAAAATTTCTTTAAATAAAAAAAAACTAAATCAAACAAATAGAAGATATTTTTTTTTCTCCAATCTGCATAAAATTGGTTATCGATATTTTTCCATAAAAAATAGATCTTCAAAGGACAAATTTATAATAAGGGCTTTTAAATCTCACTATAACCCCTCAAATCAAAGCTCGGAAATTGATCGAAAAAGTCAGATAATAAGCGATATTTTAGCTAAAAGTCTTTAAGGTTGATTTTCAATTCAAAAAGTATAAAAACAGTTTGCCAGATAATTGGATTGTCGCTGTGAATATTACAGAGGAAAGTCCGGGCTCCGTAAGGACACAGTGCCAGTTAACGACTGGCGAGGGTGACCTCAGGGACAGTGCCACAGAAAATAAACCGCCTAATCAAGGCAAGGGTGAAAAGGTGTGGTAAGAGCACACCGGTTTTTTGGTAACAAAAAACGCATGGAAAACCCCACCGGGAGCAAGACCAAATAGAGATGGCT
>MDTB01137509.1_pt1 | contig 12826 bp, 14 predicted proteins | sample 811161 | NCBI WGS metagenome assembly MDTB01 (sample SAMN05326650, study PRJNA326480) | marine metagenome | isolation source: seawater | place: Mediterranean Sea | collected 2009 | reverse complement strand
TAACTTTTTTTTCAGATAAGTTTCGATACCCTTTTATCCATATTTTCTGTATCATTTACAACTAATTACTCAAATCGGTAAAAACTTTGGGAACCGGGATCATTCAACCGTTATGCATGCTTGCGACAAAATCAAAAACCTACTAGGTGCAGATTCTGAAACCAAAAACAGTATTAACACACTTGTGACAGCAATAAAACAAGGAGGATAACCCTATAGAAAACCTGTGGATAACTTACGGATAAGATGATTATAAAAAAGAGGCCAATAAAGTACTTAAATAATCCATCAACTTATCAACAACTTTCTAAACTTAATTAACAGGCATTTAAAGTAAAAAAAGTAGTTTTCCACATATCCACAAGTATTACTATTATTAAATATATTATATATATATAATTAATAATAATAGCCTGTATATATAAAGGAGATAAAAAAATGAAATTTACATGCAACACAGCTATCTTACAAAAAGGAATTAATATTGTAGAAAAAGCTATATCACAAAGAACATCTTTACCTATTTTAGAAAACCTTTATGTCGAAACAGCTGGAGACAAGTTGAAACTTAGAGGTAACGATTTAGAGATTGGTATAGAAGCTAGTATCGATATCGAATCTATAGAAAAAGATGGTACTTGTTTATTAAATGCAAAAACCATATCCAATATCGTATCTAAGTTACCTAATCAAAACATAACAATCGAGGTATCGGAAAACAATCAAGTATCAGTTAAAGGTAATAAAAATGTAGATTTTGATATTTTATCTTTATCCACAGAAGAATACCCTGTATTCCCTGAAATTACACAAGGCTCAGAAATAACGGTTGATATTCAAGAGTTAAAAAACCAAATAAAACATACGATATTTGCTGTATCGTTTGATGATACAAAACAGTTTTTAAAAGGAATATTGATTGAATCCGAAGCGTCTAAGTTAACATTTGTGGCAACAGATGGGTATCGTTTAGCTATGAGACAAACCAAGATTGACTCTCAAAACAGCAAAGTCTCCGTTATAGTTCCCTTTAAGGCAATGAATGAGTTAAACAAAATTATCCAATCATCTAATGCTGATGAGACCGTAAAAATTATATTCTCAGAAAACCAAGTGGCCTTTTTAAAAGATGACTTTGTGCTAATATCCAGAGTAATACAAGGGAAGTTTCCAGACTATAGCCAGGTTATCCCTAGTGAAATTAATAACCAATTTAAATTACCAAGACGATCATTACTGGAAGCTGCGGAGAGGGCCTCTATCATCGCTGTAGCATCTAATAATGTAGTTCGTTTACACTTTGATTCTAATTCATTAGAGATCAACGCTGTAGCGTCTAGTTTAGGAGAATTTAAAGAGGCTATAGATATATCTCAAGAAAAAGGGAGTGATGTATCTAAAATAGCATTTAATGTACGGTTGATATTAGATTCTGTTAAAAATCTAGAGACTGATGACTTAATTATAGAGTTCAATAATGAATTGAGTCCCTGTGTAATACGGCCTATATCTCAAGATGATTACATCTATGTCATTATGCCGATAAGAACCAGTGATTTCCAAGATGTGGCTGAGCAAAGCGACTCATCTACTGAACAAAGTATTTAGCATTGAGTAATTAGTTGTAAATGATACAGAAAATATGGATAAAAGGGTATCGAAACTTATCTGAAAAAAAGTTAATTCTAGAGCCAGGTCAAAATTACTTTATATTTGGGGAAAACAACCAGGGGAAAACTAATTTTTTAGAGTCGCTATATTTATTGGGTAATGGACGTGCACCAATAGAAAAGGACTTAAGTAAAATAGTCGGCTTAAATCAACCTGAAACAGTTGTTGGTGCAGATTATTTATCAAAACAAGGAAGTAAACGAATATATATTAAACTAGATACATTAGGTAAACGGTTTATTAGTATCAATAATGAACCTATTAAAACAATAAAAAACATAGATAATGACTTGTGTATTGATTTTATATCAGCTGATATACTTCATATTTTTCAAAACTACTCTGATTTTAGACGCAGAGATTTAAATAAGTTTGGGGGGAAGTTAACCCCTAGTTATAACCTTTTAAATTCAAAATACGATAAAATTATCAAACATAAAAATAAATTATTAAAAGAAAAATCAGATAAAAAAAATATATTGATATGGACAGATCAACAACTAGAGCTTGGTACTCAGTTGGTAAATGAACGATTAAGTATACTCAGCACTTTAGAAAAGAAGCTGATTGAAATTAAAGAGAAATTAGATGGTGTTATACCAGGATCTTTAACGCTAAATTATAAAATAAAAGGTAGTGACGCGCCAATAAATTTAGACAACGAAAGATATTCTAACTGGCTAGAATCAAAATTAAAAAACAACATCGATAAAGAAATTTATGCTGGTATGACACTTTATGGCCCTCACAGAGATGATTTTGAGATATACATCGATAAAAAACCCCTAACAAGCTGGTATTCTAGAGGGATAAATCGGAGTTTTGCAGTGTTATTAAAATATGCTCAATTATTATGTTTAAAAGATAACGGGAATCCATTACCTTTATTATGTATAGATGATGCCTTTGCTGAAATTGATCACAAAGTTAAAGCTAAGTTATTTGATATTATTCAAGAAGATATACAGGTGTTTTATACCTCAGTATTAGAAAGTGATTATACCTTTATAAAAGATGGGGTTAAATTAAAAATGACCAACGGGTGTTTAACAGATGTCTAGTTTATTTGATATTTTATCTAACAAAAAGGACAGTCGGTCTATTAATTGGTATGTAAAAGAAAAACAGATTGAAAACTTAATAAAAAGCAACTGGGACACTGTGCTAGGCAACTTATCCAAATACTTGTTTTTTTCATTTTATAGAAAAGGTTACCTATATATGAACACGCAAAACTTTGCTTGGGTGACTGAACTAGATTTTTATAAAAAAGAGTTGATACAAAAATTTAATACAATCCTAAAAGGAAAGGGGAAGGTTTTTGATATCAAGGTGAAGTACGAATTAAATAAAACAGAAACAAAAAATAAGTCTGTCGAGAAAACCCCCCTTCCATTTGATCAGAAGATAAAGGCGCTAAATGAACGTAAAGAAAAAGATGGGCAAAAACTGTGTTCAAATTGCCACGTTGTTTTAACAAAGGATCCTATTTGTACCTTTTGTCGGTGTGAAAAGCAGAATATATAAGACATTGTAAACACAAAAACAAGTGTGGTAGTATAGATCTCTTAAAAAGGTATTTTAAATTGGAATAAGGAGTGTATTTATGGGGAGTTTAATTAAAAAACGACGTAAAAAAATGAGGAAGCACAAGTACAAAAAGTTTGGCAAAAGAATGAAAGCCAACAAGAAAAAGTAACCCCTTAAGTAACTTTTCTAAAGATTTTAAACGAATACTTAAACTTATCATTAACGTAGTCTTGTGACGTAGATATTTCTTGATATAGAGACTTATATTCTGGAAAAAAAGTATCACACTCAAAAGAGTCTAATACTTTTGTTATATACAGGGTTTTACATAATCCCAAAGCCATTGCTTCTTTATATAGTTGGCCACCACCGATTATAAATATACTTTCTACAGAGTCATTTCTTGAAGAGTCTATAGCCTCAGTTAAACTATGTTTTAAACGAACGCCATCAGGCAACACTTTGTCTTGTTGTCGAGAAATAACCACATTTATTCGTGAAGATAACGGTTTATATTTATCTGGGATAGAGTCCCATGTTTTTCTTCCCATTATAACAACATTTTTAAGGGATGGGTTTGAGACTGTACTGGTAATATCCTTGAAGTATTTCAAATCGGCTGGTAAATGCCATGGAATTTGATTATCTTTACCAATGCCATTAGATTGATCCAAAGCAACAATAATATGAACAGGAATCATTTATCTAGCAACCTTTCTTAATTTATTTTGAGATTCAAAGTAATTAATGAGTCCATCTTTAATTGATATAGACATTTTTTGTCTAAAAACAGGGGATTGGAGCTTCTTGAACTCAGCAGGATTGGTAATAAATAGAGGCTCTAGTAAAGCTGCTGGAACAGTTGAGTTCGTAAGAACGTACATTCGAGATCGTTTTAAACCAAGATTTTTAAACCCTAAACTTTTATTCAGTTCAGCATGAATAGATCGAGCAAGTGGTTTATCAATTGTTTTATAGTAATAGGTTTCAGTCCCTTTGGCACGTTGGTTATAAAATGAGTTGATATGGATACTTAAAAACGCGTCGGCTTTATTTTTATTAGCAATATAGGTTCGTCTTTTTAAACTTGGGTTTACATCACCTTTTCGGCATAAAATAACAGTAGCACCTTCTTTTTTTAGTAACGATTCAAGCCTATAAGATATATCCATAGTGTATTTTTTTTCAAAGTTTTTTCTAGGTCCAATTGAACCTGGGTCCCGACCGCCATGACCAGGGTCTATAACAATAACTTTATTCGCTAAAATACCACGTTTATGGGCAATCTTCTTTTCTGATAAAAATGTGTTTTTAGATGTAAGAGTGATAGCGATACCACCTTGAGATTGTTTAGTCGTAAATTGAGTAGATGTATTATTTAGCCCAATCATAATTCGAGTTCCTGTTTTAGTTTTATTTTGCATCGCTCGGATTTGATAAATACTATTAATACTAGAACGTGAGACCTGAGGGATAGAGAAGATAGAGTTAGGGATATCGATAATAATATGTTTAGAGTCCTTAGATTTGAATGATTTATATTTAAATGGACCCTTTATACCAATAAAGGCTTTCTCTTGAGTCGGCGTTATAACAGTTTGTTTAACAGATGATATATTACTTTTAAAAGATATAGATAACCCATAGGCAGTGTCAGTTATTAGAGCTGGGTGATCATTCGTTTTTAAATCAATTTCAAATAATGTATTCTGATCGGGGCCTTTTGTTATTTTTATATTATTAAACAATTTATTATAAGGGTTTGAAATAAAAGATGAGGTTTGTTTCTTAGAGTAAGGAACACTAAATGTAACTTTTTGCTTTTTTTGATTATGGAAAATATCTGTCGCTTTTATTTGTGACGATGACAGTATATCTATGGTAACACCATTAGTGATTGATCGAACACTTACATCTTCTATGTTACTTAATAATAATAAGGAGCGGTCCTGATCTTTCCATGTCGCACTGAATCCAACAAAACTTAAAGACGAAATAAGAGGGAAATAAATGCCATCATCTGTTTCTATGACTATATTTTGGAGATAGTGGGGCGTCATTTTGTTACTAATAATGGACTGAGCTTTTCTAGAGTTAATATTAAAATAAAAATGTCTTTTATGTTTCTTAAAAATCACTTGATTCTCTTTTAGATTAACGTCATAGCCTTCTTGTTTAAAAACATTGATTATTTTTGCATAAATAATACCATCTTTTATTATTAGATTATCTTTGAATCTATATAGATTTTTTCCAATAGATAAGGTTAGATCTTTTTGAGTTGTTGATAACGGGACATGGATGTCATTAGGGGTAATTTTACTTTTAACAATCGGTGTTTGTTTTTTTTCTGGTAAACTAGCCTCCCCGTCAATAGTTGCATCATTAAGTATTAACCAACTTTTTGACTTCCGATTAAAGGAAACACTATATCCCAGCATAGTGAAAAACTCATTAACAGGAACATAAAGTCTAGACCCCCAAATGATAGGCTGATATCTAAAATGATGAGGCTTGTTTTTAATCCAGAATTCATTGGAATATGGAATAATTAAGCAAGATATATTTTGCTTTTGAGATTTTAATTTGTAAGTACTTTGTTTTCTATTATAAGAAAGAAACCCATCTAAAACAGAAAGTAGGTCACGCATAGGAACATAAGTAGTTGTTTCTTTTGCAATTAAAGGGGAATTTAATATAATAGAGGTATCATTTATTTTAATTGCATGAGAAGGCAATTCATATATAGAGGCTAAAGGACTCGATGAAAGAGATATAAAAGATAAAAGAACAAAAGTATAGAACAAACGAAAACTTATAAAACGCATATATATAGTCTAAATTGAAATAATAAAAAATAAAATAAATTTAATATTTGGATAACAACATGAAATTAAAATCATTAATCTTACTCAGTATTGTAACGGCTATATTAGCTGTCTACTTAACAATAAGTGATCAAAGCAAACAGGCGATTAATCACACAGTAAACACCCTATATATCAAGTATTTACTTTCAGATGCATCAACTATTCAGCTCCCAAACAAAACACAGATTGGCACCGGTAGTAAATCACACTTTATTGGAATTAATGGCCCATTTATTTTGGTTGGAGAAGATCAAAGCTCGTTGCGTTACAAGCCCCAAGAAGGTGGGAAAACCATAAAGCAGCTAGCCGTAGGGCAGCGGCTTACAGTTGTTGATCAGTTTACAGATGATACAGATATTGCCTGGAGTTGTGTGACTGATGTAAATACCCGCAAAATACTAGGATGGGTAGATTCAGATAATTTAATTGGTATAGGCGATTTTCAAGAAAACATAGATCTAACGATAAAGACAATAGACTTTTGTAAGGATGATTATTGCTCTAAAATTTATATAAAAAACAATAATCAATTTAGGTCTGAATGGAAAGCTATTGGGGGAGGGCTTGAGTTGAAGGGACAAAACAAAGGGGTTATATTGGGCTACAAAAATGATATTATATGGGCAAAAAAGAAAACAAATGATAAAATTTATGATTTTTTTATAATAACTAATGGTGTTGTTGAACAAGAGCCATTATTTGAAAATCATTATATTTTAACCGAATGATAAAAAAGAATAGGAGTAGTTATGTCTAATATTAAACGCATTGAAGGACTTCAAGTTTTAGATTCTAGAGGAAACCCAACTGTAGAGGTTTCCGTTGAGACAGAATCAGGACATATAGGAAGAGCGATTGTTCCATCGGGAGCATCTACAGGATCTTTAGAGGCCTTAGAGTTAAGAGACGGCGATAAAAAAGTTTATTTGGGCAAGGGGGTTTTAACGGCAGTCAAACATGTAGAAACACAGATTCAGGATCAGTTAATTGGGATGGATGTATGCAACCAGGCTGGTATTGATCAGGCACTTATTGATTTAGACAACACTAAAAACAAGTCTAAGTTAGGAGCCAATGCTATGTTGGGTGTATCAATGGCTTGTGCACAGGTTGCAGCTCAGGTGAAAAACCAACCCTTATTTAAATATTTAGGTGGAGAAGATGCTCAGGTGACACCTGTTCCAATGATGAATATTTTAAATGGTGGAGAGCATGCAAATAATAATCTAGATATTCAAGAGTTTATGATAATGCCTACAGGGGCATCGACATACAGCAAAGCCTTACAGATGGGAACAGAAGTCTTTCATGTGTTGAAGACAATTCTAAATAAAAAAGGCCTGAATACAGCTGTTGGAGATGAGGGTGGTTTTGCGCCTGACTTAGATACAAATGAAGCTGCAATAACCTTAATTTTAGAAGCTATTGAAGGTGCAGGCTATAAGGCTGGCACAGACATTGTTTTGGCTTTAGATGTAGCCGCCTCAGAGCTGTATAAAGATGGAGCTTACGTTTTTAAAGGTGAAAATATTTCTAGGTCGAGCCATGAGATGGTTGAATACTATGCTCAACTATGTCGCAAATATCCAATTGTCTCTATTGAGGATGGGTTGGATGAAGGTGATTGGGATGGGTGGAAAGCGCTAACAAAGGCGATAGGCAGCCATGTTCAACTTGTCGGCGATGATCTTTTTGTAACTAATACAGAGATTTTAAACCGAGGCATTTCAGAGAATGTTGGAAACGCAATTTTAATTAAAGTGAATCAAATTGGAACAATTACTGAAACTTTAAGCGCCATTCAAATGGCTAAAAATGCAAATTACAATGTCGTTGTATCTCACCGATCAGGAGAAAGTGAAGATAATTTTATTGCAGATTTAGCGGTAGCTACTAATGCTGGCCAGATAAAAACAGGCTCATTATGTCGAAGCGATCGGACAGCTAAATATAATCAGTTATTAAGAATAGAGAAGAATCTTGGAAGTAAAGCTCAATATTTAATTGATAAAAAGTTAATTCGAACATAGACGTGAGATATTTATATATTTTAGTCTTTTTTTTCACGATGCTATTTTTTTTTAATATATTTGGTATTGGAATAACAAATATTATTCGTTATAATAACTATAAATTAAAATATAAAGTAACTGTTAATAAAATTAAAAATATTAAACAAAAGAAGAGTGAGTTAGTTACCATTTTAAATCAAAAAAATAATAATGCGTTTTGGGAGCTGTGTGCAAAAACAAAGCTAGGTTATAAAAATCAAGAAGAAAGAGTATATCTATTTAAACATGACAGAAGAAAGTAAATCTGTAGAACCAGGCGATGTTATCGCTGGTGAGGTAACAAACGTTACTAATTTTGGCGCCTTTGTTAAATTAGAAAATGGCGAGGAGGGCCTTGTCCATATCTCTGAAATAGCGAATTCATATGTTAAAAACATTGAAGAGTTTGTTCAAGCGGGGAATCAAGTATCTGTGACTGTTTTAAAACGCAATAATAGTAATAAATTAGAATTGTCATTAAAGGGTAAAGAAGAGACTGAAGAACCTAAAGAAATTTTTATAAAAAATAAAACTAAAGACAATGATTTTGAGGATAAATTAACAACCTTTATGAAGCGATCAGAAGAAAAATTGATCGACATTAAACGTAACTTAAAAAACAAGCAAGGTATAATGAAACGTAAAAAATAAGCGTTAAAATAACGATACTAACCTGAATGATGTTTGTGTTTAATTCAGTATTACGCTAAAATTATTCCAAAATGAAGTCTCAGATTATAAATAAAAGGTATCTTATAAAAGAGGTCATCAACGAAGACCTAATTTCTTATTTGTATCAAGCAGAACACATTACAACCAAAGAGTCCTATTGGATCTGGGCGTATAAAGGACGCTATATAGGCTCTAAACTCACTAAAAAACTAATAGAAGTTTCAGAGAAAGTCATTAAGTTAAATGATAAAAATATTTTAGAGATGACGGACTATTGTTATGATGGCGAAAGTTTTTATACGATTCATAAGGTCTCAGATCGTTTGGAGACATTAAATCAGTGGTTGGAAAAAAAGAGCCGTGTAGATATTACGGTTTTATGGGGGGTTATAAAACAAGTACTGAGTGGTTTAAAGTCCATAGAGTCTAATCGGTGCTTGCACGGTAGTATTAATTTAGAGAATATTTATATTGACACTCAAGGACAGGTTAAGCTAGGTAAAGTATTTTTGCCACTTTATATTTATAAAGAAAAACTCAATGAGTTTGAAATGTTGGAAGATTGTATCTTTTTACCACCTGAGTTTTTGCAGCATCAAAAGTTTAATATTCGATCAGACATATATTCATTTGGTATTTTATTGTATATTTTATTTTCTGGTACCTGGCCATATACATATACGGCAAATCTTCAAAAGTTAAAAAAACAGCTATTAAAACCAGCCAAACCGTTCGTCCCTGTATCAGCAAAGATCCCTCAAAGGCTGTTTTCTATAATACAAAAGTGTATCTGCAAAGAGTCTACAAATCGGTTTCATACCTTAAGTGAATTAATAGATGCTTATAAAGGTGACATGGATATATTAGTTCAAAATGAAGACATGTCTACCGATGTTCAAAAAGATATAGAAAAAAGCTTAACAAAAACAAAGGTTAATCGTTTAAAGAAAGTGTTTAAAAAAGCAGCACTTGCTTTAACGGTATTGGTAATTATATTTTTTATGAATACTTTGTATACTTTATATGTCTCTGAGATACCAGATACATATATACCCGATTTAGTGGGCTTAACAGAAGCCGAGGCTTTGGTTGTTTTAGATCAAAATCAACTACAAAGCATTATTGCTGGAAAGCGCGATCATTTAACCTACGACAAGGATATTATTATTGAAACCAAACCTTATGCAGGTAAGCGAGTTAAGGTAAACCGAACAGTAAGGTTATTTTTATCTCTATGGTTTTAATTTTTTTATATATTGTTTTATCTATCATCTATGGAACTTCAATTTCAGAAAAAATTGTACTGATCAAATCATCTGAATTTAGTTCTTCTGCATCAGCTTCAAAAGATGGAATTACTCGGTGCCTTAAAACATCAGGTCCAATAGCTTTTATATCCTCAGGGGTTACAAAGCCTCTTCCCTGCAAAAAGGCATGAGCCTTCGCAGCTTGAATAAGACTAATGGATGCCCTTGGAGAGGCCCCAAAGTCAATGTAACTTTGTATTTTTTCTAAATTATACTTTTCTGGTTCTCTTGTTGCAAAAACAATATCAACAACATAATCTAACACCTTATTGTCTACATATATATCTGAAACTAACTGTTTCAACTCGATTAGCTTTTCCTTAGTTAAAACCTTTACCGCCGTTTCCTCTTTATCTAAAACAGACCTTTTAATAATCTCTCTTTCTTCTTCTTTTTTAGGGTAATCGATTTTAACTTTCATTAAAAAACGATCGACTTGTGCCTCTGGTAAGGAATAGGTTCCTTCTTGATCTATAGGATTTTGTGTTGCTAAAACTAAAAAGGGTTCTTCAAGCCTATAGCTAACATCCCCAAGGGTTACTTGCTTTTCTTGCATACACTCCAACAAGGCACTCTGTACTTTTGCTGGCGCCCTATTAATTTCATCTGCCAAAATAAAATTTGCAAATATAGGCCCTAATTTAGGTGTAAAAACTTGTTTGTTTTGCTCATATATTAATGTTCCTAAAATATCTGACGGTAACAAATCAGGTGTAAACTGAATTCGTTTAAAACTGGCATCAACGATTGTTGATAGTGTTACTATAGACTTTGTTTTAGCTAATCCAGGAACCCCCTCCAATAAAATATGCCCTCCAGATAATAATCCAATCAATAATCTGTCTATTAAATTTTTTTGCCCCACTATTACTTTATTTAATTCATTAAAGATGGCTGTTACCGTTAACTTTTCGGTTTCTACTCTATCTGTTATTTTTTTGATTTCGTCCTGCATTTATTACCTCTTTTTCTTTTATAAATGTTCTACTTATATTTTAAATATTATATATAATATAATAAACAAAATACCGTTTTAATCCTAGTTTATTTAAAGATTTTTTATTTTAAATACCCGACTAACTCTGTGGTTCGTCCCTTTTTACTGCTTCTTATATTTTGAAGATTTTCTAATATTAAATGTAAGTCAAATGTATCACAAGGTAATAAGCTAACCGTTTCTTGTTCCCCCAACATCTTGGGCTCTATATGAAAAATAACTTTATCTATAATCCCCTCATTTAAAGCGGTCTGTATTACACGTGCTCCGCCTTCTATTAACACAGAATATACCTCTATAGCATATAGTTTCTCTAATATAGATGGCCATGATAACCCTTTTTTTTGTTGCTTCAACCCCAATAACCTGTGCTTTATCTGAATATAATTGAACCTGTTTTTTGGGTGTTGTTTTGTCTGTAAAAATAACAACTCGATCTGTGTCAAATATCTGACTATCTAAAGGGGTTCTAAGCTTTGAGTCCAGCACTATTTTTAGTATCGACTTTTCTTTCGTTCCGCGGATATTTAGTTGTGGGTTATCATGTAAAATTGTATCAACACCAACCAAAATGGCTGTGTTTTCATATCTAATTTCATGAACTCTTTTTTGAGCAGCTTCCGACGTAATATACCCAATGTTAGTTCCCCCTATTTTAGCATCCATACTGATACCTACCTTTAGGGTTACAAATGGCTTTTGTGTTCGTATGTTTTTAACAAAAACCTCATTTAATTCTAATGCCTCTTTTTTCAAAACACCTAAAACAACAGCTATATTATTTTTAGATAAAATTTCTTTAGCAGGTAATTTCCTTACCTTAGGGTTTGGATCATCCATTGCATACACAACCCTGACTAAACCCGCTTTAATAATAAGTGATACACATGGCGGGTTATCGCCTTGGTGCGTACATGGCTCTAAATTAACAATTATGGTTGCGCCCTTTGCTTTTTTACCTGCTGATTTAATAGCGATAGCTTCTGCATGTGGCGTTCCCTTTTTTTCATGAATACCTATCGATATAATTTTTTGATCTTTAAGAATAACAGCCGCTGTCATTGGGTTTGGTGATGTCTCTCCCTTTTTTTTGTTTAGCTAAAGCTAACGTTAACCGCATAGCCTCTTCTTCTGAATACTTTTTAGTTGAATTAAATTGATAACCGTCCATCATAACCACTTATTTTGTTTTTATCTATTTGCTCTTTAATTTTAATTTTATTATCGAAAAAAACCTCTAGCCATCCCCCTTTATTAAGTTCAAATTTCATATCTAAAATATCTTTGGGGTTGTGTTTTTGAGAATAAATTTGAGATGAAACACCGTCAGACTCATAAACAACTGAGATGTCTCTTGATTTAATTTCATTACTTAAATTTAAGCTCATAGATACACTGGTTAACCCGTTCTCTTCGTGTGAATAAGCACTATCATCTACGATTAATTTTACTGGATAGCCTTTGCTCAGAACAATCTTAATATTTTCACTCGTCACAATCTTATTATTAGGCGTTGGAAATTGATCTAGAATAACATTGGGCTCAATATCAAATGAAAACTCTTCTTTTACCACCTCTAATTCTAGTTTTTTAAGCTTTAATAAGGTTTCTATGGAATCTAAAGAGCGGCCTTCGATATCTGGGACTACAACACTCGGATAACCATTAGATAAAAATAACCTTACTGTTCGGTTTACCTTAACTCGCTTACCTGCATAAGGTTTGGTT
>MDTB01096072.1_pt1 | contig 12827 bp, 1 predicted proteins | sample 811161 | NCBI WGS metagenome assembly MDTB01 (sample SAMN05326650, study PRJNA326480) | marine metagenome | isolation source: seawater | place: Mediterranean Sea | collected 2009 | reverse complement strand
GCTCGTAGTAACTCACAGTATGGAAGTGGAACAAACGAAGAGATACGAAAGATATTAGGAACGTTTGATGACTTTATCCTTACATCTCTTTCTCTACAGAATAATGGACAAAACTTTGTTGATAAGAAACAGGCTGAAAGAAAGAAGATCCTAAGTCAGTTTATGGGCATTGATCTGTTTGACAAGTTATTTGATATTGCTAAACACGATGTGGCTGATGAAAAATCGTATCTGAAAAAGGTAAAGGATAAGAATGTCTTTGGTCAATTATCTACATTACAAAAAGAACTACAAGGGTATGGAGAATCAAAAGAAAAACTTAATAAGGAAGTAGAGCCTTTTGAAATTGAAATGAACGAGTTAGAAGAACAGATTGACAACTTAAAATCGAAACTAAAATATGTTCCAAATGGAGTGGACGCAGTTGACACTTTAAATGAAATAAAAAAAGAAGAAGAGCTGGAAAGACAACAACAAGTATTAGAATCCGAAAAAGAATACAGAGAAGATATCCGACCATTGTATAACAATATTTACAACAAAATAAAAGAATTTGACGAAGATAAGTTAGAACGTAATTACAAAAAATATAAAGAGTCAAAAGAAAATTTAACAAAGATTGAGGCTGATATAAACGTAAGGAAAACTCAAATAAAACATTTAGAAGAATCCTTAGAAGAAGCAAAGGAACATGAATTTGATGAGGATTGTGAGTATTGTGTGAAGAATAGTCAATGGCATATTGAGAAAACAAAATCATTGACAAGTGAAATAAAAGATTGTAAATTGGAGTTGGATAAAATACTATCGGATAAATCCAATTGTAAAAAGAATATCGATGGTTTTGGTGACATAAGTAAAGATAGAGCTAGATATCAAGAGTTAAAAGAAGACTTAAATCAAGTTGAGAATGATGCTTATAAGACTCAGGCTAAGATGAAAGAGATAGAGACAGTAGTGTTAAGTTTAGAACAGGAGTTGGAAAAGATTTATGAACAAAAGAAGTTATATGAAGAATATGAATCTGCTCTTGAGTTTAATGATAAAATTAATGATAAAGTGGAAGCTTTAGAATTAGCATTAGACAAAAGTAAAAGTTCATATGACATTGTGATTGATGGTATACGAACAATAGAAAACCATATATTGGTAAATAAAACAAATAAAAAGAATTTAGACAGTGAGATTAAAGATTTGGTTGATGCCGAACAAAAGGTATTGGATTATGAACTATATCTCAGGCTGGTCAGTGCCGATGGTATCCCAAGATTGATTATCAATGATGCTCTACCTGTAATTGAAGCCGAGGTAAATACAGTATTAGATCATATGATGGCTGGATTTCACTTGGGTATAACAAATGAAGATAAGAACATAAATCTGTATATACGATACAACGATGAGGAATGGCCATTATCTCTCTCATCGGGTATGGAAAAGTTCGTATCTTCTCTCGCACTTCGTGTCGGTTTGATCAACGTTTCTAACTTACCATCTCCTAATTTTCTCGTTATAGACGAGGGTTTTGGTACATTGGATACCGATAATCTCTCAAATATGAAGGGAGCATTTGATTACTTGAAGACCAGATTCAACTCAGTTTTCATTATTTCTCACCTAGATACCATAAAAGACTTCATGGATTACCTACTTCCTGTAAATAAGACAGATAAACACTCTAATGTGACCTATATTTGACATAATAAAGATTCCTAAATATTTATATTTATATAGGAATCGATATGCCAACACAAGATAATTATACACAGCGACTAGGACTGGCAGAACTAGATGTATATCTAGAATTGCCAGAAAATGATAATACATATTTTAATATTATCAATCTACCACAGATTGTTGGTTATGGTAAACATTCCTTTCAAATATCATATAATGATCCCAATGATACCGATTTACTTTTAAAACAAGGTTCAGGTATATTATTTGAACTTGTAGATGCTAATGGTGAAACTATATTTTCAGAACTATCCGATATACCAGATGCCAGTGGAGCTGCTTCTGCTTATTTTTGGATAAAAAAAGATCCCCTTTGGATGGGAGAAGAATTTGCTGATGGTCCTGCTACCTTATATGTCGTTGGTGAATTAGATAATGTACCCGAAGAATTTGAAGGGACATATAATGTAAGAGCTGCTTATAGATTTGACATTCGTAAAACTCAACCAAATATTTCAAAAATTTTATTTTATGATGTACCCGCATTAGAACAAAGTTCTAGTATAGATGGTACTATTCAAGAATTTGATAGAGGTAGTAATACTTTTGCCAGAGGATACATTGAAGTCAGTGCTTCACATATGGAGACACACGGTGGTCAAGTAAATTTTATTGAGTTATCTTATTTAGAATCTGGTAGTAGAACAGAAGAATTTACCACATTGACAGAGTATCCACTGCGAGGATCATCATCAAGTTATGAATTAGAAGACACAGGATCTATTGATGGATTAAATCCGATATCACATGTTTTTAAAATGCCAGTTCCACGAGATTTTCGTAGGGATAGTAGTGTAAAGTTTAGATTAAGATTTTTAGATGCTAACAAAACACCAGCAAAATATTACGATGAAATAAAAGCTGATCAAGTAATTGAAATTACATCTTCTTTTATCGAAGTAAGTGGTACACCTTTTATTATTGAGAAGGAGGATAATTTACTCAAGGGTTCAATGTACACTGGTCAAGCTGTTGGTAAAGGATTTGAACAATCTGGTAAAAGTAGTGCTTATTTAAAAACAGTGGATTATGAAGGTTTTGCTAGTGCTAGTCAAGGGTTAGCACCTGGTGGTGTAATGTTCTTTAGTGGTTCTGTATTAACATCAAGTGGCGATAATTATGAGGGTGTTGGATTGGAATTATTTGCTAATACAGAAAGTTTTTTGAGATTTAGATCCAGTCCATCAGAACTAGATATTAGAACTAACGCTTTTTTTGTAGGTACTGAAGATACACAATTTATAAGTGCTTCTGGTGGTATAATAGAAATAAGTTCTAGTAAATTTCACTTACAACCGGATGGTGATGTAATTGTTGCTGGAACAATTGAAGCTAGTGATGGTAAGATTGGTGGGTTTCATATATCGGAATCAAGAATAAATTCTGAAAATGAAAAAATTATTTTAAAATCAAGTGGTCAGATATCAGCATCTTCTTTATTATTAGCATCTGGTTCATTTGTTGTAGATCCTGATAACCTTTCAAGATTTGGACAAGATGGTTTTCAAAGTTTTGTTATGGTGGAGAATACTGGTGTTGTAATACAAACTAGTAATTTTAATCTTAATACTGCTAGATTTATCATAAGTTCTAGTGATGTCGGTATGATGGCTGTTGGTTCAACACCACCAACTGCTTTTAATAGTGGGAAAGGTTTTTATGTTGATGGTGATGGTAATTTATTAATAGGAGAATCAACGGGACCTAGAATTCAGTTTGATGGTTTTGAAACGATTATTAGTTCGTCAACATTCTTTCTTGGTTCGGATGCTCAATTTGTTAGTGGTGCTAATGGTAATGTTGAGATAAGTAGTTCTAACTTTCATTTAGACGCGACTGGTAATGTAAACATGGCTGGTACTATTACTGCTGAAGCTGGTGAAATAGGTGGATTTTCTATTGGTCAAGGTGCTTTATCATCTACAAACTTTTTTATAAGTGGTGCCGCCAGTGATTCAGAATTATTTATATCATCATCTGGTTTTTCGGTAGATGCTCAAGGTGTGGTTAGTGCTTCTGATTTATCATTACAAGGTGGAGATGTTGGTGGATTATCTGTTTCTGAGGGAACTGTATCTGTTGGTGAAATACTAAAATTAAAAGATAGTGGTCAGATTACAGGTTCTCAAGTTTTATTTACAGGTGGAAAGATCAGTGGTTCTGCTTTAGATATAATTGTTCCTAAATTCTTTTTAGGTAGTGAAGATCAATTTGTAAGTGGTTCAAATGGAAACATTGAAATCAGTTCAAGTAATTTTCATTTAGATAAAGATGGAACTGTTCGTATGGCTGGTACAATCACAGCAACTGCTGGAGAAATTGGTGGATTTGGTATTAGCTCTAATAGTATAAGCAGTTCAAATAATAATTTAATATTCAAAGATAGTGGTCAGATTACAGGTTCAACTGCTCTTTTTACTGGTGGTAAAATTGCTGGATGGACGATAAGTGGTACAACTTTAGTTGGTAATAATGCCACACTTGATGGTGCTGGTTCTGCTTTATTTAAATCAGATGCTGGTCCTGACACAGATAATAGTGCTGCTTTTGACGAAGCTAGGAATGAATATTACATAGACTTTACACCTGAGGGGCAAGGAAATACAAGAAACTTTTTTGTTAAGTTTGGTCCTAATTTTATGGTGGATAGTGATGGTATTTTGATTGCTAGTGGTGCTACTTTTGCTGGAACTATAACTGCTAGTGCGGGTTTGATTGGAGGATTTGTAACTGATAGTTCTTCTTTTCACGATCATAGTAATAATATTTTTATAAGTGGTAGTCCAAGAATTGGTGGAACACATCACCCATCTTTTATGTTTATATCAAGTTCTAATTTTAATATTAAACAAAGTGGTGATATAACAGGATCACAAGTATTATTTACTGGTGGTAAAATAGGTGGTTTTGAATTTGGTACAAATACATTTACAGCAACAAATTTTGAACTTGATCCAAGTGGTAAGAGAATCACACTTGGTACTGGTGATACAATATTCATCGCTGATGGGGATGAGGGTATTCAGTTAGGAGATGCTACATTTGCTGATGCTCCATTTAGTGTTACCACTGCTGGTGTGTTAAAGGCGACAAGTGGTACTGTTGGTGGATTTACAATTGATGCTGATGAAATAAAATCTACAAATTTATTATTAGATTCTACAAATGAAAAGATAACTGTTGGTAGTGCTAATGCTGTAACGATACAAGGTGGTGGAACTGATAATTCTATACGAATGGGAAGTAAAACCGCATTTGCTCAAGCAACAACTGCTGGTGTTATACTTGGTATGGATTCCACAATTCCTACATTGGAAATGTTTAAGGATGCTAATAATAAATTTATTTTTAATAATAGTGGTGTAGAAATAAAAGCAGAAACATTTGATTTAGCAACTCCAACATTATTATTAGACAGTGGAACAAATAGTGGAAAGATTGCTTTAGGTTCAACACCACCAACTGCTTTTAATAGTGGAAATGGTGTATATTTTGATGGAACTGGAAAAGCATTAATTGGTAGTTCAACTGGATCAAGAATTGAGTTTGATGGAACTGATGTAAACATAAGTTCTTCTGCTTTTTTATTGGGTAATGTCACTAATTTTATCAGTGGTTCAAATGGTAATTTAAGAATACAAAGTTCTGGTGAGACAACCCTTAGTGGTAGTGGTGTAAATATTTTAACTCCACAATTTATGATGGGAAAACTATCAACTGCTTTTATTAGTGGATCAAATGGTAACATACAGATAAGTTCTTCGGCATTTCATCTTGATCGAGATGGTAATGTTACGATGAGTGGTTCAATACAGGCACAAGATGGTACAATAGGTGGTTTTACAATAAATCCAAGTACAATAACTGCTACGAATTTTACATTAGATCCTGGTAATAAATTTATTTCACTTGGAAGTGGTGATGATATATTCATAGCTGATGCTGATACTGGTATTCAGTTGGGAGATGCTACATTTTCTGATGCTCCTTTCAGTGTAACTAAAGGTGGTGTATTAAAGGCAACGGTTGGTGCGATTGGTGGATTTGGGATAAGTGCTACTACCATTAGTAGTTCAAATAATAATTTAATATTAAGAAATAATGGACAGATTACAGGTTCTGAAGTATTGTTCACTGGTGGTAAAATTGCTGGATTTGATATTAGTGGAAATACATTTGTATCTAGTGATTCTAATTTTACATTAGATGCTTCCAACAGAAAAATATCTCTTGGTAGTTCAAATAATGTTTTTATAGCTGATGCAGATGATGGAATACAATTAGGTCATGCGACATTTGCTTCAGCACCTTTTAGTGTTACAAAGGGTGGTGTTTTAAAAGCAACAAGTGGTACAATAGGTGGGTGGAGTCTCGGTTCTGATAGAATATTTTCAGATAATATAAACATAACATCTACTGGTACAATAGAGACATCGGATTTTGCCAGTGGTGTTAAGGGGTGGAGAATATCTGCTCTAAACAATGGAACTGCTGAATTTGAAAATGCTACTATTCGTGGAACAATGAAAACTGCTGTGTTTGAAAAAGAAACAGTAAATGCTGTAGGTGGTCAATTATACGTAGCAAACTCAACTGTACTGAGTGGTTCTGGTACGGTATCTGCTAGTTTTAATACAATGAGTGTTGATAATGTAAGTGGATTTACTGGTAGTTATGGTGGTTCTGGTGAGATATTAAGTTTAAAGAAAGTAACTGATACAGGATTTTCTACAGAATATGTTTTTGTTCAAAGTGCGTCAAGAAAAGATCCAGGAAGTGATACGGATTTTAGTGGACAACTTTTTGTTATTAGGGGTTACAGTGGTTCATTTAATGAAGGAGTAGATTCAGGTTCTCTTGGCGATACTCCAAATCCAGCACAAGATTATGAACCTGGTCAAGTCGTGGTATCAACGGGTATAAGTGGAAGTGGATTTATTAGAATAAACGCTAATCCAACTGATATAACTACACCTTATATTGATATTGTAGAAAGAACAGGTAGTGCGATTTATGATATAGAATTAAAAGCTAGATTGGGTGATTTAAGTGGATTGTCAAGTGCTTTAGTTGGTACAAGAGGTGGTTTTGGTTTATTTACCGAAAGGGCATTTTTAACTAAAGATGTAACTGTTGGAACTTTGGGTACAGAACACGTAAAGATAACATCTGGAAGTATAAGATTTAGAAATTTTGAAACTACTTTAGCAGAACTTAGGGGTTCTACTTGGACATTAGGTGGAGCTCATGGAGACACATCAGACACAGTTGTAATAGATGGTGATGGGGTAACAATATTTGGTAATGATGCTAGCACAGGAGTTTTCGTAACAGATGATTCGGTTGCTATAAAGGCTGATGGGGATGACGATAAGGTAACTCTTGGTAATGCTGGGATGACGGTAACTACTGATGGTGTTGATGTTGCTGAATTTGGTGCTGATACTGTGATAAGGGGTGGTACAATAACAATACAAGGAACTACAGGTGGTGGAAATGATGATAGACTTGTAATAGGAAATGCTTCAGTATCTCTTTTTACAAATGATGTAAAACAAGTTGATATAAACGACAATGGTTTAAATATAGGACCTTCTGCAAATGCTGGAAATGCTGTAGCTGGTAATGTTAGGTTAAGTAGTGATGGTGTTCATGTTTATGGTGCTCAAACTAACGATTTTGTATTTGTAAAATCAGATGGTGTTGATGTTGTAACGCAAGGTGATAAAGTTGCTTTCTTTGGTGCGACCTCAAGTATTGGTAATGTATCTAATGGGCATATATCTATGAGTTCTGCTGGTCTGTTTATTCAAGATGGAACAACTACAAGAGCACAATTTGGTTCTGATGTAACAATGCAGGGTGGAACGATTACTTTAAATGGAACTACTGGAACAGTAGGACATGATAGGGTTGTAATTGGTTCTGCAGACATTGGTATATTCACTAATAATGAAAAGAAAGTTCATATAAATGATGCTGGAATGAATATAGGACCTGCTGCAGATGCTGGAGCTGCTGTGGCTGGTAATGTCAGATTGGGAAGTACAGGTGCTTACGTTTATGGTGCTTCTAATGATGATTATGTGTTTGTAAAATCTGATGGAGTAGAAGTTGTATCTGCTGGATCAGAGGTTGCTGAGTTTGGAGCTATTACAACAATTGGTAACACTTCAACAGAACATGTCAGAATTACTTCAACGGCTTTAGAATTAAAAGATGGTGGTACTACTCATCTGAGTATGAGTTCTGCTGGACTTCAAATTGGTTCTGTTTCTGATGGTATTACCTTAGATGCTAGTGGTAATGCGACTTTTAATGGTTCAATAACATTACCTGCTGGGACAGTAAGTGGTTCAGCACAATTAGCTGCTGCGATAAGTGGTTCAAATAATGCTGATTCTGCCTCAGCAGCAGCTCAAGCTGCTGCTTTGGCACTTGCCTCTGCGTCCATGGCAACACAAGTAGTGTTAAATTCAAATGGAATGGATTTAAATAATGTAGATGGAGATACTTTAGCTAGTTATGGTACAACTGTTACAATTGGACAAGCTACTGGTACAAATCAAAATGTATTTATAGACAGTGACTCGGTTGATATCAGAAGGGGTACACAGGTAACTGCTTCCTTTGGTGCTACCACCACAATAGGATCAACTTTATCTGCTCACACATTTATTGATTCTGGTAGTTTTAGGTTAAATGACTTTACCTCTAGTAGACTTGTAATGGATCATAACGGTATTAGAATGGGTCCTCAATTTTCTGTAGATAGAGATGGTAATGCTTCATTTGGAGGAACTCTTACAGTATCAGCACCTGTTCCAACAGGAACAGTCAGTGGTTCTGCTCAGTTGTCTGATGCCATCAGTGGTTCAAGTGGAGCTGTTTCCGAATCGTTAGCTGCTCAAACTGCTGCAACACTTGTTGATTCTGCTTCAGTTGCTTCATCGGTTCAAATTACTTCAGCTGGGTTAAATATTTTAAACAACACACCCGCAGTAATAGCTGAATATGGTGCTAATATATTTGTCGGACTTCAAAATGCTGAACACGTTAAAATAGGTTCTGCTGGATTTGAAATAAAAGACGATAGCACGGTATTGGGTAAGTTTGTTCCTGATGGAATCATCATTGGAGATTCGTCTAAAACACATATTTCAGCATCAACCAATAGTGTAAATATTTTAACAAATGGTAAGGTATCAGCTTCCTTTGGAACGACTACAACTATTGGATCAACCGATGCTGCTCACACCCTTATTGATTCAGGTAGTTTTAGGTTGAAAGATGGAAGTGATGTTCGTCTTCAAATGGATGCCAATGGTATTCGTATGGGAGATCAATTCTCTGTTGATTCTTCTGGTAATGCTTCCTTTGGTGGAACGTTAACTATTAGTAATATAGTCTCGGGTTCTGCTCAACTTGCTGATGCCATTAGTGGTTCAAGTGGAGCTGTTTCTGCTTCATTAGCCGCTGATACGGCTGCGACACTTGTTGATTCTGCCTCAGTTGCCGCTTCCGTACAGATTACATCTGCTGGTATGAATATATTAAATGGAAGTGGTGCAAAACTTGCTGAATATGGGACAACAGTCACGATTGGTCAAGATGCTGATGATAAATCTCGTATGGTATTGGGTGCTACTTCATTAGATTTAATCGTAGATGCTGGGGGAACAGATACAAACTTTGCTTCATTTGGTGCTGTCACTAGAATAGGTGATGTTGCAAATGAACATATCTCAATGAGTTCGGCTGGTATGACTATTAAAGATGGTGGGGATGTGATCGGTAAATTTGTAGCTGGTGGTGCTACATTGGGTAAGACTGCTGGCGCTCACATATCTGCCTCTACACTTGATGTTCATATAATCAAAGATTCTGATAACAAAGCAGTATTGGATTCCGATAGTTTTGATATTGTTCTCAATGGTGCTACAAGTGCATCATTTGGAGCAACCACGACAATTGGATCTGCAATCGGTCAACATGTAAAAATTACTAATGATGCGTTTGAAATAAAAACCGATGCCAACACCACGGTATTATCTGCTTCCTCTGCTGGATTGGAAATGCAAGGTACAGTTAGAGCCACTGCTGGTGAAATAGGTGGTTTCTCTATAACACCAACTGCTATATCAAGTTCAAATAATCAAGTAAAATTAGTATCTAATGGCGATTTTCAACTCGGTGATCTTGATTCACAGTTCATAAGAGGACTTAATTCATCTGGCACAATTGAAATAAGCAGCAGTGGATATCATTTAAAAACAAATGGTGAGGCTTCTTTAGCTGGTGGTACTATCAATTTTACCAATGATGGTAAGATTACAAGTGATGACTTTCTTATCGAAAGATCAAGATTATTTGGTGCAGGTGAGGATGGTGGATTTGATTTAACCACAGGTAGAAATCAAAGTAGTCTTACAAGTGATGATGATGGTGGAGATGTATTTGTAAATACTTCTGAAGATGTGTGGACATTACAAAGAGATGTTTATGCTTCAACGATATATGTAAGACCAACCGTTACGTTACAAACAAACGGATTTAGAATTTTTGTTAATGGTCAGATGCTAAATAAAATGGCTACAATAGACAACTCTGGTGCAACTGGTTCAGATGGTGGATCAGGTAATTTATCTGCTGAACAATCATCCAGTGGTGGTGCAGGTGGTGCAGGTGGTGTGGGTGGCACATTACATTCAGGCTCAGCTGGTGGAGATGGTGGTTCTGGTAATCACAGTTATAAACAATATGCAGGTGGTGCTGGTGGTGGTGCAGGTGGTTCTGGTGGAACTATATTTATTTTTTGTAGAACATTTGATGCAGGTGGTGCCGGTGGTGGTGTAATTCGTGCTAAGGGTGGAAACGGTGGAGACGGTGGACAAGGTGGACAAGGTGGAGCCAATACTAATCCTGGTGGTTTATTTCCAAGTGGTTTTAACACAGCTGCAGCAAGTGGTGCTCCAGGTGGGGCTGCAAGTGCAACAACAAGACTCAATGTTGTAGATCCACATGTGATAATAATGATGAGGGATGTTATGTCTGCGAGTGATACTGCTGCTAGATTACGACCATCTGCTGGTTCAGGTGGTGGAGGTTCGGGTCATGCTCCAGTTTCTAACCAGTCTGGTGGAGCTCTTATTGCTACTGGTGATCGTGGTTTTCGTGGACAAAGTGCTACAAACACCATAGTGAGCAGCAGTGGTGCTCGAGGTGGAACAGGTGGTGCTCATGTTGCTGCTGCATTTTCCAATCCTGAGTTTGGAACTTCGGGCTGTGGTGGCGGAGGCGGCGGAGGCGGAGTCGGTGGCGCTATTGTGATTTGTACCACCACAGAGGATATGACAGCAGCTGGACAAGAGGTTGACATAGGTGGAGGAATTGGTGGTCAAGGTGGTGCTCCTGGTCCAAATTCAGCTACATCACATATTGGTGAATCAGGTAGTGCAGGTGAAAATGGTGATTCTGGCTCTTTTGTTTACATTAGGATATAATAAATGGCAACTCTAGTAAAAACAGGAATAGGTGATGGACAAACCTTAACACCCGTACATATAACCGAACTATATGATGCTTTTACTGGCACTAAATTATTTGATAATATAATCATCAATAATACCATGAAGGTTACCCATGATGGTAAGGTTGCTATCGGTACAACTGTATTGGACACACCATATCAATTTAACGTTCAAGGAACATTAGAGGCTGATATAGGTAGATTTACCGAATTAATAGTAACGACTCAATCATTTGTGACATCATCAACTTTAGTTGTAAGTGGATCAAACACATTTGGAACGGTTGGTACTGATTTACACATTTTTACAGGTTCTCTTAGAGTCAGTGGTAGTGAAACCTTTGATAATTATTTTCTAAATAATCTTGCTATTGGTAAAGTAGAAAATACTAGAAATATATTTGAGGTTCAAGGAAGTACAACGATATCAAATGCTATAACTGCTAGTGATTTGACAATATCAAATAGTGGTTCATTTTCATACGTAAAAATTACTGGTGATTTAGAAGTTGATGGTGATACAACAATTGGTGGTAATCTTACTTTCGGTAATGCGAATACTGATACTGTGGAATTTAGTGCAGATATAGATTCTAATTTTATACCTGATGACAATGCTACATTTAATTTAGGAAGTTCTACTCAACAATGGAATAAATTATTTATAACAGACATACAGGCTAATGCTTTTGCTCTTACTAGTTCTGCTCTAACCATTGATAGCAGTGGTAATGTAAGTTCTAGTATTTCAGCTACTGGTTCTTTTGGTTCACTTGTAACACCAAATACACTTACAGTCGGTGGTGCTACAACAATCGGTGGTACATTAGATGTAACTGGTATTATTAGCTCAAGTTCCGATGTCCATTTTGCTGGAACTGGTTCATTTGGTAAATTAAATATTACAGATACTATATCAATTAACACTGCTTCTATTGATGAACTAAACGTAAAAAATATAAAAATAAATAATATTACAGGTTCTGTTGATAAGGTATTGATAAATAATGCCAGTGGTAATCTTACATTTGACTTTGCTGATCGTACTTCAATTATAGGTAAGAATTTATCAGGTGGAACTATAAGTGCTGGAACACCAATAGTTGTTAGTAGTTTTGTAGAAGCTGATGTCTATGGTATAGAAACAGCAAGAAATGATATAGAGGCTAGAAGTCCAGCAATAGGTATAGTGCAAGAAGACATCGTATCTGCTGGAACAGGTGATGTTGTACTAAGTGGATTGGTAAGAAGTTCTGATTTAGATACTTCAGGTTTTTCAGTTGGAGATGATTTATTTCTTGGTGTGTCTGCATTACAAAATACAAAACCCACCGGTGCAGGAGTAGAGATACAGTTGATTGGAAGTGTTCTTAGATCATCTGCTACAGATGGTGAAATATTATTATTATCTGGCGGCGGTGGTGGTTCATTAGAAGTGTTAAAAATGAATCATGTTTTCATAGGTTCGGGTTCAATAACAGAAAATTTACATTTATCTGGTGCTTTAAATAGAGCCACCTTAGACAATGTCACGGCAACCGGCACAGGTTCATTTGGACAT
>MDTB01070138.1_pt1 | contig 12827 bp, 10 predicted proteins | sample 811161 | NCBI WGS metagenome assembly MDTB01 (sample SAMN05326650, study PRJNA326480) | marine metagenome | isolation source: seawater | place: Mediterranean Sea | collected 2009 | reverse complement strand
TTTTCTAAGCTCTCCACACTATACAATCTACAAAAATGCCCACCTGCATCTCCTCCAGGAAGAGTAGCCGTAGAATCAAAAATTAAATTAGATTTTTTAATACCAAAAAAAACGAGAAGTTTAAATCTTCTTTTTTTAAATGTATTTTTAATTCTTTTTAAAATTACTATTTTTTTTAATTGATTATAAATCTTACTATTTTTAATAATAGACTTAATACTAACTCCTTTATTGATACTATCTTATTTCATTTTATATAGTTTAAAATCAAGAAAATAATTATTTAATATAAATAAAAAAGCCTCTTAAACAAGAGGCCTTTTTATTCTTAATTTGGTTTCGGATATGCTATCTATCCTCTTCCTCTTTTCATTGGAGCGCAAGAAACATCACCATCTTTATCTACAAAATATAGATAACCTGACTTTCTTGTAACATTAGCATCAGCAACTTTTTCTTTGTTTCCACCTTTGTTGCTTCCTCTTGCCATTTGAGATCTCCAAACGTTTCCATCTTTACCTAAATAGTAAAGCCATCCACTTTCTTTTTTCACTCCGCATGTTGATACTTTTTCAGCCATTTTTATCTCCTTCTGGTTATTGATTTTACTTAATAAATATTACTATACAACATCTTACGCCCTAATAATAATGTTTTCTCGTCAATAAAACAAAGAGTTTTAGCTTGAAAAGCTAAAAAAAACCTTTAAATAGTTGAAAAATGAGTAAAAATAGTCACATTTTAGATAAAAAATAAATTTCTTGTTAGAGAATTATATAAAAAAGCAATTAAATCAAACAAAAATAATACAAATTCTATAACTTTATACTAGGATTGTAAGTTTGCCTACTATTATATCAATCTATTTTTCTCAAACTCTTTCATGGTCCTTACAAATTCTTCAAGATTTGTGCATTTAAAAAAATCTGATGTAATAATGTTATCCTTAATTGATATGGTTTCTTTATATCCATAATGATGTCCTGGATATATTTTAGTATCTAAATGAAGTTTAAATATCTTGTTGTATAAGCTGTTGTAAAGCTCCTTAATATTACTTTTTCTTCCTATTGTTCTTCCTGGTCTTCCAACAAACAATGTATCTCCTGTAAATATTATAGAATCATGTTTTACCCAGTAGCACATGCTATCAGGAAAGTGGCCTGGGGTATGAATACAAATCAGAATCTGATTTCCAAGTGAAATACAGTCCATATCTTCTACACCAATAAAGTTGTCTAATCCATCTTTTTCAAGGTTTTTAAAACCTACAACTTTAATAGTAGAATTTAATTTGTAATAGTCATCTAAGAATGCAATGTGATCATGATGAGTGTGCGTTATGAATATTTTATTGAGTGTTAAATCATATTTTTCAATAGTCTCAAAAATTGGGGTCACTTCTACAGCTGGGTCAATAACAGCGCACAACCTAGTATCTGGACACCATACAAGGTAGCTAAAGTTTTTATCAAAGCCACCTATAAAACTTTTAACTTCCATTGTAACTGAAAAATTTGCTGAAGAATTTTATCATTTTGTTGATTTCTTTTATCTTAAAGAAAATACCTTTATTAGTTGAAATTTCCTTATGTTCATATAAATAAGAAATAAATAGATCGCTTTTTTTTATATCTTCATTTAGTGATAGGGACTCAGTATAAGGCACCATTGAATCGTTGGCCCCATGCATTATAAATACTTTATGATCAACTTCTTTGCACCATTCCCTAGGTGATATTTCTTTGATCTGATTTTTACATTGATCCACAATTATTTTAACTATTCGATCTATTTCTTCATTTCTATCAGCATTTAAAGCTGCTCTAACAGTCTTTTGTTTATCCGCATCAAGTGTTAAAATCAAATTTTCGGCTTGATCAAACTCATCCTTGATCCTATGATTAAGAATTTTTCTCATAATACTGGTATCATACCCAACATTGATTGAGCCTAGGTAGTTATGTAGAAGAACAATTATTCCCCAGGGGTTGGGCTTTATATTGTATGATTTGCTACCTACATTTATCTTTCCAGACAGCAAATATTCAAGACAGGTATCAAGGTCATATGGAGAACCATATATCATAATCGACTTTGGCCTGGGTGAATAGAACTGCTTATCCATGCTTGCCTTTAACAGTAGAGAGCCTCCATAGCTTAGTCCTAGTATTGATATATTATCTATCTTTGTTTCAGGCCTTTTTAATATCTCACTATAGGCCCTTTTAAACCAATCAATGTTTTCACTTGAAATGTTTAAATTCTTCAGTGGGGGAATTCTTGGAATAAAAACAACATAGCCAAGACTTGAAATAATTTTTCCAAGCATAATCATTGCGGGGTGCTCTTCAGCATATGGTGATGCACCTGGATACATTATACATGTTTTTTTAACTACTTTATCTGTTGGCTTAAATATTCTAAGTGGAGTATCCTTACCATTAAAACCTATATAGGTTTCATCCAATATATCCACGTTGTAGGTTTTTTTATCCTGATAGCCAATTAAGCGTATAGTATAAATGAGTGATGTAAGATAGCTTTTTAGTGACATTTATTTACCTATTAAGGTTCCTGCACCAAACTGATAAACTAATATACTACCATGGTATCCACATTCAATTGACAAATAAGCAAGGTAGGCAGATACAGCAATGAGCATCGGCTTTTTTAACTTTTGTTTAAAAAATAGATAAATCAAAATTAAGCTAGATAAGATTGAAGACCATACTAAGTAATTCCCGAGCTCTTGATGTCTTGAAAGCGAAATAGCTATATCTTGAATCTTTGATGCTTGAACCTCAGCTGCGTTTCCAGTATATGCGCTAATAAGAGTCATAATAGATCCAGTTGCTATGACTACAATTATGTAAAATTTAGATATACGATCTACAAAAATAGAGCTACATGATAACATCAAAGCAAAAACATTCAATGCAATTGGGAAGTGTACAAAAAATGGATGAAATTCTATCATTTATAAAGTTACTATTATAATCTATCTTATATATTAGATAATTAATAGGACAAAGAAATAGATTTTTCCCTAAAAAAATAACCTCACTCTAAAATAAGAGTGAGGTTATTGTAGCCCGTAGGGGAATCGAACCCCTGTTACAGAGATGAAAACCCTGGGTCCTAACCACTAGACGAACGGGCCATCAAGCACATAAATTTATTGATTAGATCAATTAAATAACAAAATATTTTTTTAAAATATACATTAAAAATATTCTCTCGTTAGAGACTCTCATCTTTATATTCTAATTAATATGTTGTTTTTATTCAAAATTAAGATGGCTTTCAATAAATTAATTAGTATAAAATAATTAACGTTTGAGATAGAATACATCAAACTATATGGATCCAACAAACAATATAATACATCTTACTAGAGCTACCGATAATAATAGTTGGGATATAATTGAAAGTTTTTTTCAAAAAAAACAAAGTTCAGATCTTAATGGGCTAGTTAATTTTATTAATAATTTTGATATTGATATTACTACTGACTCGAGTATCCTTGAGAGCTATTTAACAGATTGGGCAAATAATAAAGGTGAGGCTATTGGGTTGTGCAGGCCAAAAAATGCTAATGAGTGTGGCATAATTATTAGATGCTTTTACAAGTACAAAATGCCTTACACACTTTGTGCGGGCCAAACAGCACTAACTGGGAGCTCGTGTCCATCTGGCGGCTTTGTAGTTAGCCTAGAGAAGATGCGATTTCCTTCAGTTAAAGTAGATTTAGATCTAAATACAATTGACTCACCGGTTGGAATTTATCTAGAAGACCTTCGTACCCAAGTTCAAGAACAGTCAAAGGGCCGCCTTATATATCCTGTTGATCCAACAAGCAGGAACGAGGCTATGGTTGGTGGAACTATATCCTGTAACGCTTCAGGCTTTGTTCCCGGACAAGCTGGATCTACCAGGTACTGGGTTGAGGGCATAGAATTTATTTTTCCTAATGGATATGGTTTTTTTGCAGATCGCGGTCAATATGTTTCTGATAATTCACTTTTTAATTTAAAAAATGAAGAAGAACTAGTTATTTTTAAAGTCCCAACATATTCTAGGCCAAAAATTAAAAATGCAAGTGGACCATATTCATCCAATGGAAAGAACGTAGACATTGTTGACTGTATTATCGGAAGTGAGGGAATATATGGTATGATTACCAGATGTAAGCTTAAGGCTAAAGTTAAGCCCAAGGGCTACCTTGATCTTTTTTTATGTCTCAACTCTGAAGAGGAAGCCCTTGATTTCTATAATAAGTTAAGTGAATATTTAGATGGCAATTTCAGCTTGCTCACTGCTCTTGAATACTTTGGCTATAACTGTCAAAAGTACATGAAACATAAAAATCATTTTTTTAAACGTAAGAACCAAGTAGGAATATACATGCAGACTCCAATTGATAATAGCTTTGATGAAACATGCCTAGAATGGATTAAAGCTATAGATAGTTTTAAGATGGATCTAGATGATAGTTCAATCTTTGTTTTAAACGATAAAAGACAGTGGAAGTTATTTTTTGAGGCTCGACATTCAATGCCTGTGAAAGCGCTTGAACAAAGTAAGGATCTTAAGAGTGAAGGGATTATTACAGACACAATAGTTCCGCCCAATAATTTCTCAAAGTTTCTGAAAAATGTTCACAAAATAATTTCTAAATCAAAAATTGAATACCTCCTGTTTGGCCACTTAGGAGACTGTCACCTTCACTTTCATTTGATCCCAAGCAGTGAGCAGGAAACTAGAGGAAAAGATGTTTACAATGAAATTGTAAAGCTATCTTCTGCTCTTGGAGGCGTTTATTCTGCTGAGCATGGAACAGGTAAGAGAAAAAGAAACGATTTTATTGAGTGCTATGGAAAGTCAGCTCTGCAAGAAGTCCTTGAGTCTAAACTTTCTGTTGATTGCTATAGCTTAGTTAACATGGGCAATGTTATTAAAAATGACAAATAATTATTTAATTATACATATCAATGCCGCACCACTTCTTTGTATATGAGGAATTTCAACAAGCCCTATACATTTACCAGAATAACCAGGCTTATCATGTATTTTCCCCATTTATTATTTTTCGCCTCTTAATTATTATTAATTTTTCTTTTTAAAAATCATCGCCTTTTCAAACCTATTTTCATTTTTATTTATCATTCTAATAATATTGCTCCTATGAGTAAAAATGATAAGAAGTGATAGAAATATATAAAGTAAAAACCCTTCTTTTTGATTTATAAAAACCATCAATGGTAGAGAGCATCCAGCTAGCATTGTAGCAAGACCAACATAACCTGATAACACTATGGTAGCGATCCAAACAATAAGTGCTAAAGGTATAGACTGAGGATAAAGAACTAATAATGCACCAACTAATGTTGCAGCTCCCTTTCCACCTCTAAAGTTATAAAAAATTGGATATACATGGCCTAAAACAGCTGCAATTCCACATAATATTATTTGATTGGTTGATGCCACAGTGAACAATGAACTAACATATTGAGCAGAAACAAAGCCCTTTAAAATATCAATTAAAAAGACACCAAAAGCAAATTTAAAGCCCATAACTCTAAGTGCATTGGTAGCACCAGCATTTCCACTACCCTTTTTACGTATATCAGTTGAAGAAAGAGTTCCCATAACCATGCTACCAGAAATAGAGCCTAATAAATAGCTTAAAAAAATTGTAATTATAGGGTATAAATAATCAGATGGCAATCGATCTATTCCTCAACTTCCTGAATCCCAACCAAAAGAGAACCAGGACCTGCATGAACCCCTAGAGCACATCCAAGTTTTTCAATATTGCAGAAATCTAGATAAACAAAATATTGTTTTAGTTGTTCTGAAAGTGTATTTGCTTTTTCTAAGCAATTAGAGTGAGAAATTATTATTCTATATTTTTTTTGCTTATCAAATTTTTTTATAATGAACTTATAAATTTTTTGTTCAATGTTTTTAGATCCCCAAAGTACTCCAGCAGGCTTAACTTTACCTATGTTATTCATAGTAAGAACTAATTTAAAATTAAATAATCTAGATACAGTACCAAGTATTGAGGGCACCCGGCCACCCTTAATAGAATAACTTATATCATTAATAGCTAAAAATATAGATGTCCTAGACTTAGCATCTTCTATTTTATTAAGTATTTGAACTTTATCTAAACCTTTATCAACCAACTCTGAGGCATACATTGCTATTAATCCCTGACCAGCAGATGCACTATGTGTATCAACAACACTTATATCTGACTTTTTAAAATTTTTTGCAGCTGTTTCAGCTGATTGAAATGTACCACTTACAATCTTAGGAAGATGAAGAGAAATAATTGATTCATAATAACTACTCAAAAAATCATATGTTCTTTTAAATTCTCCAGGTGAGGGCTGAGAAGTTTTAGGATGATCTGAATTCACCTGTAATTCATTATAAAAATTATCAGTAGATTGAGATATTTTATCAAGATGATTCACTTCACCAAAATTATATTTCAATGGAACAACATTAATGTCGGGATAATTATTACTTGAAAAATCAGCTGAAGAATCTGTAACAATAGCTATTTTTTTATCAGATGATTTTAATTTTGAAATATAATATTGCTTCTTCATGTCATCAATCTTGTGGCCAGTTACTGTCCCAAACAACATACAAGTAGAAAAAACATCAGTTGGATTATTAGAATGAATATGAATTTTAGCTTTATGATTTGATCCAGCCAAAACTAGGCTATCAGCACCTGAAGCAATTAGCTTTGTTTTCAACTTATTTATATCAATATCTTGCCCATGAACCAAGCATTCAGTACAATATTTATACTTGATAGATTCAAGATCAGAAAATTCATGACTATCATGGGAACCAGTTTCAATGATTAACGGCTTAAAATCTTTAATATCTTTTAATGAACCACTTCTGACAAACTCATATATACCATCAAGAAGATCTACAAATCCTTGTGCACCAGCATCAACAACACCTGACTGTTTAAGTACTGGTAATAAGTTGGGAGTATTCTCAAGAGAGATTTGGGTTTTTGAAAGAGCCTCTTTAAACAATAGCTCAAAATCACTTACTCCCCTATCAATACAAACCTCAAGTGCCTCTGAGAAGTCATTAATAACTGTTAAAATAGTGCCCTCTTTTGGTTCCGACAAAGCATCTCTTGAAAGACTAGAAGCGGTTGAAACGGCTTTTGAAAAATCAACCGTAGTCATTTTGTTTATTCCCTTGGAACCATCTGAAAGACCTTGAAAAAACTGGGCCATTATTGCCCCAGAGTTTCCTCTCGCTCCATCCAAAGCAGAATCTGCAATTTTTTCAAGATAATCATCAATCCTATCAGGAGTATTTTCTATTTCACCATCAAGAATTGCATGCAAAGTAAAAGCTAGGTTTGTCCCAGTATCTGCATCAGCTACGGGGAAAACATTAATTTTATTTAGATATTCCTTTCTTGATAAAACATTATGAATACCCGCATTAATGGCCCTTTGGAGTCTATCAGAATCTAAATATGTTATTTTTGGCATTATTAATTATACTTTTCTATCATATAAATGTTACATATTATTTTCTTCTTTTCAAAATTAGTTTTTGTTAGAAAAATAATTTAAAAATTGTATTGTTTTCAATCCATCAAACCATCTATTTAGTTGATGAATATATTGCTCTTGAGTTGTAACATTAGTTTTAATTTTAATTAAGTATTCATCATAATTCTCATTTTCGAAAAAATTTAAAATTTTATTTGAGATAGCTCTCAGCTTTTTGGATGTTTCTTCAATTGAATCATACCAACTCATATGCAAAATAGATAAAACACTTTTCAAATAATCATATGATTTTTTAGAGTAATATAAATCTTTAATATCTAGGCCACTGAGCAGCTGATTAACTCTAAAGCCCGTTCCTAGATGAACTCTTAACTCATTTCTTGAAGATGGAAAAACAATTTCTTTTTTAATATGCATAATTTTTCGATACTTTGAAAGTGCCTGCAAGAAATAGAAATCCTCTGTAGCCTTTATAGCAGGCATTCCTCCAACTGCTATATATGCTTCAAGGGTACATCCCATACATGAACCAATAGAAACGTAACCATATATAGATCCAGCATCTTTAATGGACTTAGCAGTATCTTTCAAATATTTTTCATACTCAACTATATACTTATTTATTAATTGATCACTGCTCTTTTGATGCTTAAAGCCAACTAAAAATGCTGAACAGTTAGTTTTAGCATAAAAGTTATTTATCTCAGTTAAATAGCTTGGATCTAAAACTACATCCGCATCAGTAAAGCATATTAAGCTATCTTCGAATAAATATGAAATAAATTTATCAACTCCAAGCTTTCTAGAAAACCCTACTCCAGATTTTTTTTTTGACAACGCGTACTGATCTGAAAATGCATCAATATAGTATATATTCATTCTACTTCCATAATCTGTTATTATATTAATAGTCTTATAGTTGTCATTGACAATTTTTTCATCAGCGTCCACTGAGTTATTAACAACTATAATCACAGCCATTTCATTAAGGAGGTTTATATTTTGCAATAAAATACTATCTAACAAATTTGAGATTATATGTGATTCGGAATAACATGGAACAACCATGCAAAATTTAAACTTTTTTTGAGGCTTAGGATGGATACTCCAATTGCCAACAGCTGATAGTTTATTATTATATTTTTCTATTTTCAATTTCACTAAAAAAATTGTCTATAATTTCAACACTTGACTGAAAAAAGTTTTTTTCAATCCAATTAATTTTAATTTTATTTTTTTCCATATACCTAAAAAAAGTCATTTGTTTTTTTGAATATTGATGAATTGCAGTTTGCAATTTTTCTAACATATCATCAAATGAAATTTCACCTTTCAAATATAAGCTGACATATCTATACTCAAGACCTAGCTCAAATAGTCTATCATAACCAATTGTATTTAGCAATGACTCTACTTCATCTATAAGACCTAACTCTAATCTACTATTTAACCTTAAATTTATTCTATCTTTTATTGAATCTCGTGTGTGCTTCAAACCAATAACAAGGTAGTTATCAATATATTCTTGATTATGTACTATATCAGGATTTTGGTAATTATAAATTTCAATTAATCTTATAAGTCTTCTTTTTGTTTGAATTTCATCATATGAAAAATCTCTATTTGGATAGTAATCTTTTAGAATATTAAAAAGTTCATTATTTGATTTATTTTTTAATTCATTTCTTATAATTTCATTTGGAGGTATTGAGCTAAAAGTATAGTTGCATAAAATAGACTTTATATAGAATCCAGTTCCACCGCAAACAATTGGAACTTTTTTATTTCTTATAATATTCTTATAGATTTGTTTGAAATCATTTTGAAATTCAAAAACACTATATTTATTTTGCGGAGAAATAATATCAATTAAGTGATAATTTATACTTTTATTTTCTAAATTGTACTCATGTAAATCTTTTCCTGTGCCAATATCTAGACCTCGATATACCTGCCTAGAATCTGCAGAAATTATTTCGGAATCATACCTATCTGCCAATTTAACAGCTAAATTAGTTTTACCTGATGCAGTTGGTCCAATAATAACAATCAATAAATTCAAAATCTTTTATTACCAATATTTATTATATATATATTATGGGTGTGAAAATGAATTAAAAATTTATGGAATATCTTAATACTATAATATTATTATTTGGTCTTGTTTCTGTTGTATTAATGCAAAAAAAGGCAAACAGCAAAGAAGAGATGCAACGCAAAGCAAGTAGCAGGCAAGAGAATCAATCTATTCTTTTACTTCAACAACAAATAGGGGACTTAACAAAGCAACTGCATGGCAAGATAGATCAGTCGTCAAGACACTCTGATAAAATGCTTCAAGATCAATTTAAAGAAACATCAAGAATTTCAAAAGATATGATAGAAAAACTTCTGAAACTTGAAGAGACTAATAAGCAGGTAGTAGGTTTTACAGATCAACTAAGCAACTTAGAAAAAATCTTAACTAATTCAAAAGCTAGAGGCAATTTAGGAGAGGCAAATTTAGAACTTATTTTAGGTAATATTTTACCTCCTCAAAACTACGAAACTCAGTTTCAATTTAAATCAGGAGAAGTTGTTGATGCAGTAATTAAAATAAAAGAAAAACTTCTGCCGATAGATGCAAAATTTTCTTTAGAAAATTATAGAAGAGTTCTAGCTGAAGAAAATAAAGATAAAAAAATTGAGTTTGAGAAGGAATTTAAAAAGGATCTTAAAAAGAGAATTGATGAAACATCCAAATATATCAAACCCGAAGAAAATACTCTAGATTTTGCCTTTATGTTTATTCCAGCTGAAGGTATTTACTATGACCTTCTAATTAATAAAGTTGGATCTGTTAAGGTTAACACAAGAAACTTAATTGATTATGCTTTTAATGAAAAGAAAATTATTATTGTATCTCCTACTACCTTTGCAGCTTATCTTCAAACTGTGCTACAAGGTCTAAGGGCATTACAAATAGAAGAATCAGCAAAGGAAATTAGAAAGAACGTTCAAAAGCTAAACAATCACTTAGCAAGCTATAAATCACACCATGAAAGAATTGGCAATCAATTAGGAACTGTAGTTAATACTTACAATCAAAGTAATAAAGAGTTTAAAAAAATAGATAAAGACGTTTTAAAGGTTTCTGGAAAAGGTGGCAATCTTGAGCTTGAAGATATTGAAAAACCCAAACTAGATACCGATTAAATTTTCTTAGTTAATAATTGTCTGTGCATTATATGCAGAATACATCAAATTAACGCATTCTTTAAGATGCGCATAAGTATACTGATCATATTGCTCTGTTTCTAGCAAAGACTTAATTTTTAGATATAATCTATTTATGTGATGTCTTGACAGTGACTGAGCATCATGTGAGAATGATTTATTTTTATTGATTAGAATAGTTATTAATGCTTCAACATGATTTTTTTGCAAATTTCTTCTAAAACTATTAATGTTTTTTCCTGATGATAGCTCTTGCCATATAGCTAAATTTATCTCATTAAATAGTTCTACCATTGTAAACTTATCTTCCCCACTCTTAACTCTAAGCTCATTATCTTGAACTCTCAATAAAATTCTTGGATCTAAAATTCTATACAACGCCCCACTTTGTATATAATTAATTACATTGTGTAATGGATAATCAAGCCTACTCATTCTCCATACTGATCCCCTGAAATCTGGTAACCTTTCTGGGGCAAGTTTATTCAAAAGTTCAGGATCAAATTGAAAAGCTTCCTTTGAAAATATATTTTTTGAAATAAATCTTAGAGCCTTTCTTTGATCTTCAGCATCTACGGGTTTAAAAGGGTTTAATGTTTCAGAGTCTCCAATATGGTGCCTACTATGATACACTCCACCTATAAACTTAGATGTATTTCTTGCAGCACTATAATACTCCCTTATACCTTGCCCAAATACTCTTCTAAGTTTGTTATATTTTCCCCCATCAATACTATATTTTTCAATTATTTTATCCCATAGGCTATGAACTAACTTAATTTGATTGTCATAGTATGCAACAGGATCGGAACTAAGATCCCAAATATTACTATGTGGATCAATTCCTCTAGTTGAAAGTCCATAAGTATCTTCATCCGTTGCATACTTTAATAATGGATTAGTAGACTGACTGGCAATTAGATTTAATGACTTAGATTCATCCTTGTTATCAAAATTTGAATAACCATACATTATAACCCAATCATCATACACACCTGGAGTAGTTTGAAAAAATACTTTTCCATTAAACATATTAACAGGGTGATAGTCCATAACAGATCCACTTATACCATTTTTATATGTAAACTCAGGATTACTCAACTGACTTACAGTATATATTGAACTGGCCTTAAAATTATGTCTCAATCCCAAGGTATGACCTACTTCATGAAGAACTAAATCTACTAATCCTGCATGAACGTATTCCTTTAAACTAATTTTTGATGAAGCATCAATTAAGTTGCTGCCTGAAAGAAGATTCCATCCAAGAACCATTTGATGTGCTAGATGACTTTGGTAACTACATTGCTCTAGAGAATGATCATGTAGATTATGTGAATCCCAATTTTCAATACCATCTTCTTCTTTTATAAAATCTGAAAAAGTTTGTTCTGTTGATGGTACAACAAACTCTTCAAACTCATTAAAAAAGGAACGAATAAAATCTGCGCTGATTCTAATATCAGCATCGAATAATTCGCCAGTATAGGGATTAGCCCTTGAAGGACCAACTGCATACCCAGATCCTGGCTGAAATATCCATCGAATAGTATTATACCTCACATCTGCCGGATCCCAATTAGCATCATCAGGCATTTGCTTAACAACTATTGCATTTGATATTCCCGCCTTTTCAAAGGCGCTATTCCAAGCAAGTATACCTTCTCTAACTGCAGGCCTTAAATCTTCAGGAACTGTATTCTCAATCCAATATACTATTGGCTTTATTGGATCAGAAACTCTACGATTTGGGTTCTTTTTTCTAAGATCCCACCTATTTATATATCTCGTGTATGCGTCTTCTTCATAAATATTTGAATAGTCCTGATGCATTGTTAAAAAATAACCCAATCTATCATCAGCTAACCTTGGTCTATAGTCAGTGTTTACAATCTTTGAAAAACTGATATGATATTTAATTGATAAACTTCTTGAATCGGGCAGTGTATAAACATATTGAGGATTTTTTGAAGTAAAATGAAGCTCAACTTCTGCTTCTGTATTATTTGGAAAACTTTTTATAGTAGTAAAAAAACTATT
>MDTB01050235.1_pt1 | contig 12827 bp, 11 predicted proteins | sample 811161 | NCBI WGS metagenome assembly MDTB01 (sample SAMN05326650, study PRJNA326480) | marine metagenome | isolation source: seawater | place: Mediterranean Sea | collected 2009 | reverse complement strand
TTTTAGGAGATGGGGTCAGGTCATCCTTATTACCCAATTGATCCATGGACGCTGGAAGGCGTCCTTTTTAATTGGTATGACTTGAGTCTTGGAGTCTCAAAAAATAGCTAAAAATAGAGATGGGAGAAAAAACGGGAGAAAAACTTAGGGAGAAAATTTAAGAAAAGAATACAGGAATAGGTATATAGCCAAAAAGACAATCAGGTTTTAATATTTTACTTTATCTAATAGATAGTGACTGAAGAGAAAAATATTTAGGCATCTGACTGTCTAGGGAATCCATATTAACATCAATATATTTAGAACCCTTAGTACTTATAATTTTCAGGGACCATCTATTATTCAGTCGACCTATTTTTGAAGGAGAACATTTAATTTTTTCAAACTCATTATTAAGACAAGAAATAGAAACTTTCTCTGGGAAATAATGATCTTGAGAATCCATCATATCAAAACTTAAGAAAAGTTGATTGTAATTTTTAAAGGTATTAGGAATATCAATCCTCATTTTAGAACCCTCAATTAGCTTAAAAGGACGAACAGAATGCGTAACATACTTAAAATTTACAGCCTCATCATTTAAAAATGAATATTGCGACAATGTATTCTTGAGTCTTTGATTAAGAAATAATGGAAACGTATTCATATTATTTTTATCTTCAAGAAAATAAAAATTAATAAAATAATTACTATTATTATTTCTGATAATAGAATCTAATACCATTCCTTTTTCAGGTTCATAAATAAGATATTTTCCCTTTTTATTTTTGAGAGGAAAAACTGTACAGATATTTTTTTTGTGTTTTATTAGAGTATTTGATGAAGAGTCTTCTTGACATGATAAAATTGAAATCCTTCTATTAAATTTATCAAAGGACAGACCCAAACCATTCTCATTAGTAAGAATTACGGCCTGATTTAAATTATTTAAAGAATAAGGTAAATCATATTTCTCATGGGTTTTAACAGGTATTTGATAATCTATTTGTTTCAATGGATAGCCAGTGAAATTAGTTATATTTTTGTAAAAAACTGGAAAAACAAAAATGATGCTATAAAAAACTATTGATAAAAATATTGATTTAATTGAATTTTCTAGAAAAATGCCATATATGGTAAAAAACAAAAATATTGTGAACCATCCCATAAAATATCTTAAGCATAGGAATTTTAAATCATGAGCTGTATAAGGCCACGAAGATGCATAAAATATCGTATAAAATACTAAAGATATTAGAAAAGCAAGCATAGTTATTTTAAACCTAACAAAATATTTTTTTTGATTAAATAACAGCTTATAAGACAAACAAAAACGAAAGATTATTTTTGCAAAGGAATATGGAAAAAGTAAATATAAGGGAGTAAAGTATAATGCACTTTTACCCCAACCAATTGAGTCTAAAGAAGCAAAAGGTCTGGGATCAATAATTGTAGAATAAAGGTTAGGTAATATCCATTCAAAATATCTATAAGAAAATTGACCACCTATACCTTCCCCTAAAGTGGCCTGATAAGGTAATTCAAGACGTGCAATATTAGGAATCTTGTTATCATATGGTGTAGAAAAAATATGACCAAGAAAAACATAATGTAAAAGAAGAGTTAAGAATGCAAAAGAACCAAAAATAAATAGAAAAGAACTAAGTAAATTAAAAATTTTTGGTTTATATACAAAATAATAATTGTTATACGCTGCGTAAATAAGAGGAAGTAGTAGGAAAAAATCTATATAACGTGAAGAAAAAACTAAACCTGATAAAAAAGCTATATATATTGGCATTAATTTAGGGGGATGACTAACCACAGCCCAAGCAAAAGAAACAATTAATAAAGTTGCAGAAAGGGCATTACTAGAACCTAAAATCCAAAAATATATATCAGGAGAACAGATAAAGGATATAGATAAAATAATAATAAAATATATTTGCTTTCTCTTTTCTTTTATTATTTGAAGTATTGCGTTTCCAGCAACAACAAAGCTAATGGAAAAAAGAAAAAAATTGACTGCATTAAGTGGATTTATTTTTTCATATAAGGTGAATGGAGATAATAAAATTGGATAACCTATTCCATGCGTCCAAATACCTTTTAATGATTGTCGATTAATAATGGCTTTAGCAATTCTCTCTATATGAAATTGATCAGCACCATCCAAGCCTAAATAATTATGATTACTAAAAACACTAATTGTACCAATTACAAATATCAATACTGCTATGATAAATAAATAAATAGACTTTGATCTAATCTTTAAAAAAGGAAAAACTAAATAATTCATATTTTGATTTAAAATTAGTTAATGAAGTTTGATAAAGAAATCAATTGTTATTATTTTCATAATATATTAAAGTTCAAAAAACATCTATAATAAAATCATCAAAAGAAGAAAGAAACTTGAAAACTGCTTTTATCATACCTGCGTATAATGAAGAGGGGGCAATTGGTAAAACAATAGATAATGCACATATGACCATTCCAAATTCAAAAGTTTTTGTTTGTGATAACAATTCGACAGATTTAACAAAAGATGAAGCAATAAAATCTGGAGCCAAGGTGATCACAGAACCTAAAAAAGGAAAAGGTAATGCAATGAGAAAACTTTTTAACTATGTAGATGCTGATATATATATAATGGTTGATGGTGATAATACCTATAATCTTCAATACTTAACTTCTGCAATAGAATATTTCATCCAAAACGACTTAGATCTTATGACTGGAAATAGATTTGCAATGAAAAGCAAATCATATATGCGTAAAGGACATGAAATTGGAAACAAAATATTTACAAAATTATTAACTTACTTATGCAATGTTGAAACATCAGATATATTTTCAGGCCTTCGTATTATGTCAAGAAGATTTGTAGATTCATTCCCCATCGTTAGTTCAGAGTTTGAAATCGAAACAGAAATAAGCGTATTTGCATCGAAAATGAAGTTCGCTAGCAAAGACTTTCCGACAGAAGTAAAGTCTAGGCAAAACACCAAAAGTAAGCTCAATACATATAAAGATGGATTTAAAATAATTTATTTTATAATTCATTTACTCCATAGAGAGTTTCCAATGAAATTATATTTACCACTCTCTCTAATACAAAGTAGTTGCTCTATTATATTCCTGATAGGAATCTATGCTGAATTTCTATCTACAGGACTAGTTGAAAGATTTCCGACACTAATTGTTTCATCTTTGCTTCTATTGTCTAGTTTAATTACTTTTAGTGTTGGATTAATATTAAAAGGAATAGTAAATATTAAGTATGAAAATAGATATATAGCTTACATGTCATCCAATCGGATATTTAATAGATATTTATAGCTTATTTATTAGTTGGGATATACTTGAAAAGACTCAAACCCTTATACTTAAGAAATTCTTCAAGAGAACCTGATGATACTAAATTAAAATCATTTATCTGATTTGCATCATCTAAAACAAATTGATTAATACTATGGTTAGATAAATATTCTACTAATTCCTTTTGAGCATCTTCTGAACCAAAGTTTAATTTTGCAGTATTGATATTATGATAATAAAATAGTTCAGAACCAACACCATCAGCCCAGACTATAGAATTATTAGGTAATTTATTTAAATAGGTTAAAGGCTCATTCACAGTAGGCTTAATAAATAGATACCCAAAAATAAATATTATACTTGATAAAACTATAGCTAATATTCTTAATCTATCAATTGAGAAAGGATTACTAGTTTTTGAAGATTGAGAAATTAATATACTCATTGATGAAATACTCGTGGTCATAACAAGTTGAGGGGCAAGATAATATAAGTTAAAAACAGGCTTAAGCGACATTAAAATAATCATTAATATCATAAAGATCCAGGAACAAAGTATCAAGATTTTTCTTGAATTTAAAAATTGTTTATCATCCTTATGTACCCATGCCCGATAAGAAAAAATCAATGAAATAATTAAAACTAAAATAAATCTTGTTGAATCATCACTACTTTCATTCTTAAGAAAAAGGTTTGAAAAGAAGCTCGAGATATTAAATGTTGTATCGATGGATGAATACGTAGAGGATAAAAATGATCCTGTATTAATCTTATTAGCTAATAATAAAGGCTGTAAGGAAACAAAAAATGCAGATGAAGATAAGACAATAGATCTTATGATATATTTTGCTTTTAATTTAAATGATACTAAATATACAGATATAGGGATGACTAAGAATAGCAGATTTCCAGGTCGAATTGATAAGGAAAATCCACATAATAAACTTATTAAGATGATTTCAAGGAAAGGGATTTGAAAATTCTTATTTAAATAATTAATTGATTTCACAGCAAGAGAAGTCATTAAAATTGCAATAACACAACTAGGCGCTATCGAATCACTTCTTGTAGAAAAAGTATTAGTTATATATAAGCTACCAAGGCATGCTAATGAAATAGATACATTAGTGAATGCATTACTTGATATATTTAGTCTAGATAAAAATAAAGAAGAGATTAAACTAAATGATAATATCCAAAGACCTTTACGAGCCTTATTCTCTTTGAATTGACTTAATAGCCATCCAGTTCCAGGGGGATACTGTAATATTACCTTCTGAGAATCATTACGAAAATGGTGTGCATGGGGAGCAACCATTTGATACCAGTCTTTATATTTAATACTCGTATTTTGCCCCCAATTAATCAATACAGATTGAATATTTGTATTAATTGAGGTATCTAAAGCTGAAGAAAAATTATTAGATTTTCGGAAAAGTTGAGCCTGTCTAGCATAACCAAAAGAATCACATCCACTTACGTGGTCATTTTCATGAATACCAACCCATGTATTGTTAAATTGGTAAAATAAAATTATAAATGTTGAAAGTAAAGAAAAAAATAAAATATTTTTACGTTGAGAATCTCTCATATCATCAATTATCTACAAACATCATATACAAATATAAAGAACTAATCATCTATCAATAAGATCTAGACCTTTAAAACTGCATGGAACATATTTGCCAATTAGCGGATGGGCTTTCAAAGCCTTAAACAAATTCTTGTTGGCTGCCAAAGTGGGAGAAAATATGGGAGAAAATTCGCTATAGCTGACCTTCTCTAACTTTCACTGACTTTCACAAACCCTTTACAACACCTAACTTTTTCTTCAAATCCCAGTCCTAGACTAGGCCACGATCAGCCTTATTACCCAATTGATCCATGGAAGCTGGAAGGCATCCTTTTTAATTGAGCCGGAATGGGTCTCATAATCTCGAAAAATCATAAAAACGACTTAAGGCCAAAATCCAATAATTCTTCAAAGCAATTCTCAATCGTTTCGAAAACATAAAAAAAGGACTGACCTAAGGCAGCCCAAAATAATTAGATGTATTTCTCAATTCAGTTTCTATTAAATGCAGACTTTTGACCTTTGCCAGATTTAAAAAGGAAATATGCTGGTGCTCCTAAGTAGATAGCACTAGATAATAAAAGGATCATGTATGTTGAAAAGCCCAATCCCGGATTAGCCAAAGCAAAAATCATTGGATATGAAGTCGAAGTGAATTTATTCTTATCTGCAATTGATATAAGTTCTGTAGTGTTAAAGAAAATATATGCCTATTGTATAATTTGTATTACCAAAATGATTAACTGTGTCTGAAAGACCTCCTTTTAAATTGATTGGCATAAATAAGACCCTTAAAATCTAAAATCATCGTTAAATCATTTTTTCACCCTAATAAGAGATGCAATCCAAATATCATCTATCCAATATTGCTTAATCAAATCAAAATCACCCTTGAATCCATAACCTAATTCTGAAGCCCAATTATTAGGGGCACAAAAATAGTTAGGGAATGTATCTTCAGTAATAAAGTTCACATGAGTAGGATCTTGAAATACCTCTTTTGATGGATATGCAGGTGTAACGTGTAAAAACAAACCGTCAGGTTTTAATATTCTATAGATTTCATTAATTAGCTCTATGAAAGCAAAATAATTAATACCATCAATATCTATTATCCGAGGAATGTGCTCTATAAAATCAAAAGCTGTACAATAGTTAAACATATTATCATCAAAAGGTATATTTTCTCTTGATAAATCAGATTTAAGTATATTATTTTTTATATCTTCATTAAAATCAATTCCATATAAAAAATCAGCTGAGAAAGGATTTCTTGGCTTCTTACCACAACCTAAGTCTAAACTTTTAGTATCAACTAAATTATTCCGATAATGAGGTTCATCGATAAAAAAATTGTCTACAATAGATTTAAATGAATCTATATTGGGATATTTTTTCCTAAGTTTTATCGAACTAAATAATGCCGTCCTAAATATACTTTTTAGAGCTTGCAACTTTTTAAGATTTTTTCTCATATGGAAACGAAAACCAAATCCAATTTTAGTAGTATAAAATTTTTAAATCTAGAATTAAAAGTTTTTCAGAATTATTGATATAATATTATGTCAATGACTTTAATATGTTTTCAATAGTGAAATGCCAGTGAACGTTGTTTAAGGATAATTGATTTATAGTATTTTCTGAGTTTAAGACAGAATATCTAGGACGTTTAACTAATGATGGGTAATCAATTGATTTAATTGGTATAACTCTAGCCATTTGACTAATCAAACCTAAATCCTGAGCCAACTCGCCTATCTTCAAAGCTACGTCATACCAAGTAGTAATTCCTGAATCACTCCAATGCAAATATTTTAATGAGTTTTTATTTTTTGAATGTTGAAGTTCAAGCAACTTCCAACATACATTTGCCAAAGTATAGGTTGAGGTAGGGCATCCTATTTCATCAGCAACCACCGAAATCTCATTCCTTTCTTCATGTAATTTGAGCATGGTTAATAAAAAATTTTTTCCAATTGGTCCCATTAACCAACTAGTTCTAAGAATTGTCGCTTTTTGGATGGGATGCAGCAAATCCTCAATTGCCTGCTCACCTGCGGCCTTGATTTTACCATAAGTATTTAATGGATTTCTTTCGTCTGAAGGAGAATAAGGAAAACAATTTTGACCATCAAAAACAAAATCTGTACTCAAATGCAATAATTTACCGCCAAATTTAAGCAACCCTTCTGAAAAAGCTTTTGGAGCTTCTGCATTAATAGCAAAAGCCAAATCAGGATCCTTCTCTGCATCTTCTACTGAGGTAAATGCAGCGGCATTTATAATCCAATCTGGACGATAATCTTCAACGGCTAAGAAGCATGCTTTTGAATTAGCAAGATCTAAGCTACTTCGAGTAGTTTCAATAACTTGTACTGGATTATTATCAATATTTTTAGGCGCCGAAATTAATAAAGCTCGTCCAAGTTGACCGGTAGATCCAGTGAGAAGAATTTTCATTCAAATGGAAGTTCTGATGAGAGGGATTTAAAACTTAAAGCGTTCTTATCTTTTTCAGAAAGGTTAGGTTTTATTGCGCCTAACAAATTCAACTGCCAATCTATATTCAATTCATGGTCGTCCCATCTAATAGTTCTTTCACAAGCTTTATCCCAAAAATCAGTAGTTTTATACAAAACATGCGCTTTATCACTCAAAGTAATAAAACCATGAGCAAAGCCCTTCGGAATCCAAAACTGTCGAGGATTTTTATCAGTCAATAAGATCCCCGCCCAGCTACCAAAAGTGGGAGACTGGGATCGAATATCCACAACTACATCAAAAATCTCACCGCTAATACAAGTAATCAATTTCCCTTGAGCTTTTGGTGGAACTTGATAATGTAATCCTCGGATCACTCCGCGATCAGAACAGGAGTGATTATCTTGTACAAAATTAATCGTTTCATTAAGACAAGAATTAAAGTTTTCTGAATTCCAGTTTTCTAAAAAAAATCCTCTAGTGTCATTAAATACTTTAGGCACCAAAATCAAAGGACCACTAATAATTACACCATCGCTGTCTTTTACGAAATGATGAAACATATTAAAAATAAGATTTGTTTAGAATGAAAAGTTTTTTATTTCTCGACAAGGAGAAATTTTTAAAATATATATTGAAAATCTATCAAATACTAATTGTAGAGATAAATGCAATTAAACGAATCTAAACGAAAAGGAATAATTCTTGCCGGAGGTTTTGGATCTAGGCTATATCCCATAACGAAAGCTGTGAGTAAACAACTTATACCTGTATATGATAAGCCAATGATTTACTACCCACTAACAACTTTGATGCTAGCAGGTATTAGAGAAATATTAATAATTTGTCTACCAAAAGATAAAGAAATTTTCCAAAGATTGTTTGGTGATGGAAGTAGTCTTGGTCTAGAAATTAAATATAAAACACAACCAGATCCTAAAGGCTTGGCAGATGCTTTTATTGTTGGAGAACAATTCCTAAGTCATAGTCCATCCGCGCTAATATTGGGAGACAATATATTTTATGGAGATGATTTAATAAGACAAATTAAAAATGCTGACTCTCAACAAAATGGTTCAACTGTCTTTGCATACAGAGTAAAAGATCCAAGGCGATATGGAGTGATTACTTTTAAAGATGATGGTAAAGCCTTGAAAATTGAAGAAAAGCCATCTCAAACAGACAGCTTCTACGCAATCACAGGATTATATTATTATGACGAAACCGTTGTAGACAGATGTAAACAATTAGTTCCCTCCTCAAGAGGGGAACTAGAAATATCTGACTTAAATAGTTGCTACTTAAAAGACAATCTTTTAAATGTGAGAATCTTAGGAAGAGGGACCGCGTGGATTGATACAGGAACATTCGATTCGCTTCATAATGCAAGCGAATTCATAAAATCGATTGAAGATAGACAAGGTTTAAAGATTGGATGCCCTGAAGAAGTGGCATGGAGAATGGGATTTATTGATAGTGAAGATCTTTATCAATTAGCCTTACCTCTATTAAAAAATAGTTACGGGGAATACTTAAGACAACTTGTTGAAGAAAAAAATTCAAACTATGTCAAAAATAAATAACTATTATTGTATAATAATAAAAAAGAATAAATAAAATACATGAATACAATAATTAATTCTTTTTCTAAATACAAAAAAATACTAATAACAGGAGGAGCAGGTTTTATTGGAGGAACCTTAGTTAGAAAACTACTAATTGAAACTAATTCAATTATATATAATTTGGATAAACTCAGTTACTGTAGTAGTTTAGAATCAATCAACCAATTAATAAAAGATAAGAATATAGATAATAAAAGACATATTTTAATGAATATTGACTTAGAATCAATTGAAAATACTAATGAATCATTAAGAATAGCCGACCCAGATATAATATTTCATCTTGCAGCTGAAAGTCATGTAGACAGATCGATAAAGGATGCAAGTGGATTTATAAAAAGTAATATCATTGGCACATATAATTTACTAGAATCGGCAAATAAACATTATAAAAACTTAGAGCCAAAAAGAAAAAGATTTTTCAAGTTAATGCACATTAGTACAGATGAAGTTTTTGGCTCAGTTGAAGGAGAAAATAAATTTAACGAAGATTCAAAATATAAACCTAATAGCCCATATTCAGCGAGCAAAGCATCCAGCGATCATCTTGTTAGAGCTTGGTATGAAACATATGGTTTACCGAGTATTATTACTAATTGCTCTAACAACTATGGTCCATGGCAATATCCAGAAAAACTAATCCCAGTTATAATTTTAAATGCTCTTGAAGGTGAAGCTATTCCAATATATGGAGATGGCAAAAACATAAGAGATTGGATTCATGTCGATGATCATGTGAAGGGATTAATCCAAGTTTCTATAAGCGGAGAAATTGGAGAAACATATTGTCTAGGAGGTAGTAATGAAATAAATAATTTAGATTTAGCTAATTTGATATGTGAAAAGATTGATAAAGTCCTAAAGAAAGTTAATAGTAAAAAAGATCTGATAAAATTAACCGAAGATAGGCCTGGTCATGATAAAAGGTATGCAATCAATTCAGACAAAGTAAAAGAAAAGCTCAATTGGAGTCCTAGCTTGAATTTTGATAAAGGATTAGAACAAACTATTAATTGGTATATGAACAATAAAAAATGGTGCAAAAATATAAAAGGATCAGACTAAATAAATCTAAAATGAAATTTAAACTTACAACAATTAAAATATATTTAGTTAATAAAATTAGTTATTTAATAATAAAAAGCTTATCCTTTAAAAAAAATAATTATTCATTGTTAATCAAATTATATCAATATATATATATAAATACTAAATTCAATATAAAATTCAATAAGAATATAATAAATGATAACCATATATCAGTAGAGCTATTGAAAGAAAATCAAAATATAAAAATCATTAGTTTAATCTTTTCTCATAATATATTAAATAATATCACCACAATGAAAAGGTCTAAAGAATGCCTAAATCACTGGATTCCACTATTAATTAAACTTTCAAGCAAAACTAAGAAAAAAATAATTATAAATTTAAATTGTGGAGACAAAGGAAGTAGTGATTATTTAAGCATGGATTCCAAAAAAAATACAAATCTGATTCCTGATTTGTATTCATTAAATGCAGCCAAGAAAATAAATAAAAAATTACCGAAGATAAGCTTTGAGGAATTTAAAAAGATATGGTTGATAAAAGAAAGTAAAATGTATTGGAGAGGTGGTACTACTGGTGATTCCTATAAAAATATAAAAGAATTAAACAAATTAAAAAGAATAGAAATTTGCAAAAGATTTAGAGAGAGTAAGGATATTGATATCAAAATATCAAGAATAACTCAAAATGATACGAACAAAGAAAAGATAAAGAAATACTTGATTCAAGAGAAAATATTTGGGAAAGAAGTATCTGAAAATAAATTCATAAATTATAAATATTACCCAGACATACCTGGGAATTCATTAGCATGGGGTACAATAACAAAATATTTAGGAGGAAGCCTTATATTTAAGGCAGAAGTAGGAAAGCATCTATATTACTATAATCTTTTAAAGGAATGGATTCATTATATTCCTGTGAATAATGATTTTAGTGATTTAGAGGAAAAATTAATATGGTCAGAAAAGAATCAAACTAAAAGTTTAGAAATTGCCTATTCTGGTTATATAATAATCTTAGAATACCTTAAAAATATAGATAATCATTTTATGAATACATCAATGCTACATCTAGAAAAAAATGATGTCATATGCCAATGATATTTAAAATTCGATCAAATAAAATAGAAAATAAAATAAAAGTTGATATTAAAAATATTATTAGAAAATATAAATATATAAAATTTGAAATTGAACTTACAAAGAATTTATCAATAATGGAAATCGAAATATCGATTTCTTTACAAAAACAAAGTCCTGCAAAGGTGATAATATCAATTCCTGATAAAAGAGAAGAAATTACAGGAAGATATTCTATTTGTTTAAATTATTGGTTACCTAATTGTATAGAAGCTGTTTATCGTAGCCAAAGATCCTTAACCTTAAAATTTGACACAGATGATTATGGCAATTCTAATTGTCTATCTATGGACTCAGAAGATATTAATAATCTCATTCCTGATGAATATTCAATGAGAAATCATTATAAACAAAGATATAATAATAATCCCATGCCTTTTCATAAATTTAAAAAAAATTGGTTAGAAAGACAACATCAAGTTTTCTGGAGAGGAAGTACGACTGGTGGAGGTGTATTAAATACAACAAAGGACTTATTTAAATTAAAAAGAGTAATACTGTGTCAATTATATAATCATAATAATTCATTTAATATGAAAATAAGTAAGATAGTACAAAATAATCTTCCAAAACAAATTTTAATAGACGAACTTAAAAAAGAAAAAATATGGACAAGATCAGTTTTTGAAAATACATTCTCGAAGTATTGTTTTTACCTCGATATACCTGGCAATGCATTAGCTTGGGGATCAATTAGAAAATATTTGATGGGTAATCTGATATTTAAATCAACTACGATAAGGCAATTATATTATTACCGTTTTCTAAAGCCATGGACACATTACATACCAGTAGATGAAAACTTTTTAGATTTAGACGAAAAATATAGCTGGGTAAAATCTAATATGGAAGAGGCCGCATTGATTGCTTGGAATGGTTACATTCAGGCGAATAACTATATTAAAAATACACCTGAATACTTAATCTCAAGGATTTTAGAAAAGACAAACTAATAAAAAATGCTTTTATCTATTCTCGTTATATCACGTTCACACAAATTATTAAATCAAATGCTATACAGCATTTCCAATGCTACATCTTTAGAAAAAATCAATGTGGAAATACTTTGCTCCTGGAATGGAAGTAGTATTGATGAATCGAAAATTAAAAATAATTCTGGATATAATTTCAGAATAATTCAAAGACAAAAATATCATTTCGCAACTAATATGAATTCTCTAGCTAGCCATGCTTATGGAGAAATCCTTTTAATTATTAATGATGACATCGTACTTGATCAGAATAGTATAGATTATGGAATCCATGAATTAAAAAACAATACCAAAGTAGGTTTAGTTACTGGTAAGTTAAGATATAAGAATGGAATGATACAACATGCTGGTATTACATTTGATTCACAAAATATTCCATACCATAAATTTGAAAAATTGCTTAAATCAAATTCAGATTTAATAAGTACAGAAAATCAAAGAATTCCAGCAGCCTCAGGAGCATTGATCTTCATTAAAAAAGCTTTGTTCTTAGAAATTGGTTTCAGTGAAGAATATGAAATCTGCGGAGAAGATATTGAGTTATCACTAGATTTGAGAGAAAAAAAAGATTACATTATATTATTTTCTCCACGAGTTAGTGGAATTCATTTTTCATCGGCAACACGTAAAAAAAACAATCAATATGGCAACAGTGTTAATGACT
>MDTB01055868.1_pt1 | contig 12828 bp, 15 predicted proteins | sample 811161 | NCBI WGS metagenome assembly MDTB01 (sample SAMN05326650, study PRJNA326480) | marine metagenome | isolation source: seawater | place: Mediterranean Sea | collected 2009 | reverse complement strand
TTTTAATGTGGATACGGATTTTAGTAATGTAATTGACGGTCTGATTTTGGTGGATCTGACAAAAGCAGAACCAAAAATGCTACAACGTTACATGGGGAAACAGGGGTACTCGGCATTTATGCAATTCCATTCCAATAAAAGTTCGCCCACCTACACTGAGTCTGTCGAGTCAGTCGAGCTGGTTGATCCCGTTGAGTCAGTCGAGTTGGGTTAAAAGATATACGAATTTATTATCAGGACGACCGCTTAGATAAAAAAAAGCCCGTTTGAAAACGGGCTTTTGTCGGTTCGTATATAAATCGACTATTTACGCTTTTTGGTTAATCCAGCAGCTGCTTTTATATTCATTACCGTCGCCGTAGAGACTCCATATTTAGCGGCTAGTGCCGGCGTCTTTGCGCCTTTCTTGATTTCAGCAACGAGAGCTTTTTTCTTTGCGTCTGTCAGTACGGTACGTTTACGGGTCGCCTTTTTAGCCGTTTTCTTCTTCGTTCCAGAAGAACTTTTTGAGGCTTTTCTCTTTAAGAGCTCCTCAGCGCTAATGGTGATGCCTTTTCCAGCTAACTCTTTTGCTAGCTTTTGTGCTTCCAGATAGTCGCTGGATTCAGCTTCTACGACAGCATTTGCTGCTGCAGTTACTTTTGCTTCCAGTTGAGGTGTAGCTTGCACACCACTTGGCAACTTGATATTTAATTTTATTGTACGTTTAGCCATAATTTTATTAATCCTATATTTAGACTGATCTTTCTTTTATACGTCAATTAATATTTACAATATTTTCAGAGTGTAGACTATATAAATTTTGAATCCCATAACTAAATTAGCGTTAGGACAGTTTGCTATAAATGTAGGCGATGCAGATGCCAACATTGAGTTAATCATCGACTGTATGGACCGTGCGAGTGCATCCGATGCAGATTTACTCGTATTGCCGGAAATGTGTACAAGTGGTTTAGACTGGGCTCAAAATAAGGCGCTTTTACCTCGGGCAGAGAAAGACCTTGCTCGTCTGACTGCTCATGCCGTTGAAAAGGGGATCGCATTTTGCGGATCTTTTTTGGAGTGTGCAGGGAATGGAGAACCAGCAAATACATTTTTCTATATCAACACGCAGGGCGAAGTCTTAGCGAAGTATCGGAAAATGCATCTTTTTTCACTCTTTAATGAAAATGCACATGTAGCCGCTGGTAATAAAATGGTAACGGCTGACAACGGCGTGTTTCGGTTTGGGTGTTCGATTTGCTACGATTTACGATTTCCTGAACTATTTCGTAGCTCGATGTTAGCTGGTGCGGAAGTGCAATTCTTGTCGGCTGCATTTCCTCACCCTAGATTAGTCCACTGGCAAAGTCTGATTCGTGCTCGGGCAATTGAAAATCAATTTTATTTTATAGCGGTCAACCAGTGTGGTACAGAAAGCCATATGAGCACGGGTGAGGTATCTTACTTTGGGCATTCGCTCGTGGTAGACCCGTGGGGCGAGATTGTTTTTGAAGCTGGGGAAGCGCCCGGCCTGTTTTTTGTCGAGATAGATCTTGGGCTTGTCTCCAGGGTCAGAGAGCAGTTGCCGGCTTTGCAAGATCGCCGATCTGACTTATATTAAGCAATTATCTGTTTAGCAAATGCTGCTTTGTCAGATGCTTTATAAAAGGCTGTGCCGGCAACAAGGGTATCGACTCCGAGTTCGGTGCAATGGTGTGCGGTAAGCAGATCGATGCCGCCATCCACTTGGAGACGATAATCTAAACCTCGCTCGCCACGCCATTGTGAAAGAGTTTTTATTTTCGGGAGCACATCTTCTCGAAACGCCTGACCGCCAAATCCGGGTTGGACAGTCATGAGGAGGACGATGTCACAGAGAGGGAGGAATTCTTCGGCTGTCTCAACAGGGGTATCCGGATTTAGGACAACCCCACAACGAACATTCTTTTTCTTAATTTCCTGTAGGGTCTCTTTAATTGGATAATCCGGCTCGAGATGGATGGTTATTTGATCGGCCCCCGCATCGATGAAGGGGGCAATAAATTGATGCGGATTGTCGAGCATTAGGTGCACGTCAAAGAAGAGGCTGCTGTTTTGACGCAGAGCACGCACTGTTTGTGGGCCAAAGGTGAGGTTGGGCACGAAGTGACCGTCCATAATGTCGAGGTGTACCCATTCAAGGCCGGCTTCTTCGATGACGCGTAGACTAGCTCGCATATCGGCATGATCGCCGGCCAGAATCGATGGAGCGAGCAGTGTAGGGCGAGAGTTATTCATAATGTCAGTCTGTAATCGATTGGCTGCCGCTGGCAAGTCTGGCTTGTTCTGAGGCTAGGCTATCGAGGATCGACTAGAGACAATGCAGTAACTGCTCGAGGTGAGTGATCTCGAGGTCAGGTTTCGTTTTGCGGCAGTCAGGGTCGTCTTCGCGTCGGCGAAGTGAGAGACGATCGCCGGCAAAGAGAGCTGTCTTGAGACCGGTTTCCTGAGCAGGCCAGATGTCGTTGCGCATATCGTTTCCGACATAGAGAGTTTCTTTAGGAAGGATGTTGTAGTGTTTGTATAAGTTGGCAGCTGCTTGTTTGTACAGTTCCTTAGATGGCTTTGCTTCGAGTAAACGATAGGACCAGATGGCACACTTGGGACACAATCCGAGACTTTCGTAGGACTGATTGAGAAAAGCTTCAAAAAGAAGGGGTGTGTAGAACTGCGCATTGGAGACAATACTCATAACCAGCCCACGCCCCTGCAAAGCGTCCAGAGTTTCTGCGAGCGCGGGCATAGGTGAGGTGGGGTTGACGCGGGTCTCGTAATCAATGGCGAGATTAGCCGCATCTACAGCGTCAGTTTCTTCGGACCATTGGTCCCGTGCAAGTGCCAGTAAAAAGTCTGTCCAGACCGCTCGGATTTCGACTTCCGGATAAGTTATCCCTGCTTTTTCTCGTTCAGACTGATGCCGACGTATCTGATTATGCAGGCGGTGATCAAGGCGCCCGGCGAGGCCTTTATCGGTTAAGTGAATACCGTTTTCGAGGAGGGTCTGCCGGAGGGCGTCGTTTCGATCTTCTTCAGCGGCGAGGCTGATATCGCCTACGCCGGAGCTAAAGAGTGTGCCATAGATATCAAAAACGACTGCACGTATGCCGTCTATTTGTGCTAATTTTGGTTGTGCCTCCTTGGGTGGCTGAACGGGACTGGTCTGCTGCCGTAGGCGGATTTTCTCGAGTGCGTTCATGGATCGTTTTAGGTGCGGAGCAGGCGGAATCGTTCAGGCATCAGGAAGCTGTCGAGCAGGTTGCCGGGGGTCAGGTAGTCGACTGGAGAGACTCTTTCATCGCTGATCTGCTGATAGAGATGGGCTAAATTTCGAGTGAATGCATCAAGTCCATAGGTCTGCCGGATGCGGGGGGCTTGATCGGTAAACCGGGGGATTGGGAGTGTTTCTAAGGGAAGCTCCTGCCGAGCCATTGGATGTTCAACCAGACGTTCAATTACTTTGCTTTGCAACGCTTCGTTGAGCCCGCCGAAGTCGTACGTGTTGTCTTTTGCTTGAATCGATTTGAGGGCTCGTTCGGTCGCGTCTTTGGGTGCTTGGCGTCCATAGGCGGCATAGGTTTCGCCTAGGTGTTTGTCGACTTCGGCAGAGAGTGAGTCTTTGTCGATCCAGCTCGCTGGGATGGGCAGGCTGCGGTAGAGTGATTCGAGCTGTATATCTTTTTCTTTAAAGTCTGCAGTGATCTCCGGCAGGTCTCTTCCGGCGACGGGTCTGCCAAAGAGCCCGGGTTCGAGGAAGGAAAGTCCGAAGCCCTCGGCTATGCTTGTGCTGAGGATACAGTCGGCGGCTTGCATCATGCTGCTGAAGGGAAAGTTCATCGTATCCCCGATGCCGAAGTGTGCAGGAAGTTGATATCGATTAGCGAGGGACTTCCACGCGCGGTAGGTCTGCTGGTACTCGGGGTTGGTCGGGCCCAGAGTGGTGGCAAAAACATCTCCGGGTCGAGCGAGAGCTGACCAAAGGAGGAGCTCGCCGGGGTTTTTCCTGCGCAGGGCGCGAACAGGACAGAGGAAGAAATTTTCGGCGTGCAGAGCAGACCGTAGAGCAGACACACTTTCCGGATCGTCTTGTACGTCACCAACTTCTACAGGATTTGCTAGGAGATGCCGTTTTGAAGCGGGTAAATTGTTATCCGCGAATATGGCGTAGTCGCGTCCGTTAATCAGTACATAATGGATATGATTGCCCAGAGGGTAGAGTTTATCTGCGAATTCGCGGTCTGTTTGATTGCATCGGTAGTTTTGCGGGCGACCGTCTTCGGCAAAGTCGTGGATCTGCAGGAGGAGTGCTTCGCCCGCTTCGGCCAAGAGTGAGACAACTCCGGGCACAGCCGTGTTTTTGCCCAGCGAGTGATTGTGGAAGTGCCAGATGTCGGGCTCGGCTCCCAGTGCCTCACGGGCGGAATTGCGGAGGCGTTGGAGAAGGGTAGCGGGATCCGGGGTGTGGGTTTGCGAGTTCGAGTAATGCAGGCCTTCGACAACGCAGGCCTGCTCTTGGTAGAGAAAGTCTTCCGGTAGTTCGCCGGTAAGGACGACCGCTTGTATGGGCACCTCCTTTAGATGGCTAAAGCCGCGCAGCGTACTCTCGATGACGCGAGTGACGCCTCCGCGCTTCAGGTGGTAGTGCAGGATCGCGACACGTAGGGGTGCGCTCATGGCTGGATGCCGAATTTCTCGCAGTAGGCTGGAATCGTCGTCATGGGCGGACGCTCGTATTCAATGATTTCCTTGTTGAGAAGGTCGTAGCGGTTGCCTTCAGCTTGAAACTGTCGATAAAGGGTTGAGAGTTCCGGCAGTTTATCGACCATCCCGTACCGTTTAAGGCGGTTGAGGAAGGTTTGCAGGATGCCGAAGGACATCTTGCCGAGCGCATTGGTGCTTTGGTTACGGTGTATGCGTTGGTCGAGGTCGCATTGGCCGAATGCTTCAAGGCCCCATTCCTGATAGACATCTAGGATGTGGGCGGTTTCGACCCCGTAGCCGATGGGGAAGGGGATCTTCTCCAAGACTTTACGACGTACGGCAAATTCACCGGAGAGTGGCTGAATGAGAGAGGCGAGTTCCGGGAAGAATAGAGAGAAGAGAGGACGGATGAGGATTTCAGTGACTCGGCCGCCTCCGCTTGCACGGATCCCGGAAGAATAGGTGATAGGCCGATCGTAGAAGGCTTTGCAGTATTGAATCGTTGGCTTGATCAGAAGTGGTGCAACGATACCGTAAACAAACCGTGGGTGGATGTTTTTAATATCCGCGTCGACGTAGACAATGATGTCACCCTTCAGTTGGTAGATTGCCTTCCAGAGGTTTTCGCCTTTTCCGGGGCGGTTGCCGACTTCGGGGAGAATGTCCTTCGCGCTGTAGGTGTCCGCTCCAAAGGAGGCAGCGACTTCGAGGGTCTTATCTTTCGAGCCGGAGTCGATAACGGCAAATTCGTCAATCAATGGATAGCGTTCCATCAGTTCGGAGCGGAAGATGACAGTCTCCTTGCCGATAGTCTTTTCCTAGTTGAGCGTGGGAATGCAGAGCGAAATCTTGATTCCCTGTTCTTCCTTTAGACGAACAAGTTTTAGGATATCCCAGAACTCGCCGTGGTGAAAGGTGTTTGTCTCCAGCCATTTTTCAATTTGTTCACTCATCACAAAGTCCTCCGTCAATTGCAGTTAGCAGGGCAACGAGTTGAGCGAGGCCATCAAATGCAGGTTGGATTTCAATCGTCTCATTGAATTCGTTCTTGTTGGTCGCACGAGTTAGACCGATCGTGACGCTGGGAATGTCCCGGGCGATCAGTTCACTGAGTTCTCCAACGCTGGGTTCGACGTAGGGGTCAACCTGAAGTTCAGAAAGTATTTTGCGGATACATTTAACCATTGGGTGCCCGTAGGGCAAACCACCAGTCTTGCGTTCTGCGACAACGCTGAAATCAAGGCCGACGCTGGTGGCATTGGCTGTCTCCTCGACGATGTCCTCGATCTGTCTCTTCAATTGGCTGACCATGCCGACTTCCTCACTGCGGATTTCGAAACGCAAGCGTGCGGAGGTTGGTTGAGTGGCAAAAGAAGTGCCTGCACTAATTGAGCCGAAGATGATCTTTGTTTTCGGTTCGGCGGGGAGCGGTATACGCATTATATTTTGCACTACGCTGGAGAGGATGGCCACAGCGTTGGTTGCGCCGAAACGGGTCCAGTCGTACTCTGAGGGCACCTGTAGGTGGATTTCTCCGCGGAGCATACCGATCGAACTGTAACTGAGTCGACCGAGTCGTATGCCTTCGACGCAGACCCCGGAACGGATAGGTTTTTTGCAGTTTTCAAGAAAAAATCGGATACCGCCAAGGTCGCCCCGCCCCAGACTGCGAGTGGCACCGAGTAGAATGAGGTTGTCGGTTGGCCGGATGTTAAGGATTTTAAGGATCTGAGGAAGCGTCACTACAGCAGCCAGGCCAAGGCTATTATCGCCAATGCCCGGGCCTGTGATCGAGTTGTGGCTAACGGACATGGCATGATCGACCTTATCGTTGAAGACGGTGTCGGCATGTGCGCATATAAGAATATTATTTTCCCCGACACTTCCGGGGATTACCGCCATACAATTGCCCGCCTCATCGATCGAGATATCTTGAAGGCCTTCTTCGGTGAAACGGTTACCGAGAAAGGTGATGCGTTCTTCTTCGCTGCCGGTCGGAGCCGGTATCTCACCGATCATCATAGCGTTAGCGAGGAGGATTTCTCGGACGGGCTGGAGGGTGTCGCGATGGCGCGGCAAATCCTTCAGGATGGTTTCCAGACTTTTGCTCATGACGGGTCAGTGATGTTTACGGAATGACGATCTCGTCGGGGTCGTAGTCGACCTTGGGATAGCTCAAGTGGAGGTCTTCAAGGCAGGCTAGCACAATTTGCCCTACGAGCAGGTTGCGTGCCCACTTTTTATTTGCGGGTATGAGGTACCAGGGCGCGTGGTTCTGGCTGGTCTTGGCAAAGACGTCTTCGTAGGCTTTTTCGTATAGGTCCCACTTTTCCCGTGCGACTAGGTCAGATTGGTCAAACTTCCAGTTCTTACCCGGGGAATCGAGCCGTTCCTGTAGCCGTTGCTTCTGTGTGTCGCGATCTACATGGAGAAAGAACTTAAGTATGATGGTCGATTCATCGACGAGCATTTGTTCAAAGTCATTAATATGACGAAATCGTTTTTTCCAGACCTCATCAGGCGCCAGTTGATTGACCCGCACGGCGAGTACATCTTCGTAGTGACTGCGGTCAAAGATCATGATTTCTCCGAAGGCCGGGACTTGTCGGTGGATGCGCCAAAGATAATCATGTGCGAGTTCTCTAGACGATGGTTTCTCAAAACTTGCTACGTGTACACCCTGTGGATTGACGCCTCTGAAGACATGACGAATTGTCCCGTTCTTGCCGCTTGTATCCATGCCCTGAAGAACAATGAGGAGCTTTTTACGACGATCGACGAAGAAGCGTTGCTGCAGGTCACTCAAGCGCTGATGGATCGCACTGAGTGCCTCTTTAGCGATGGCTTTTTCGGTGGGCATGTCCGGTCTCGGATTCGCGTCGATCTGAGCGAGTTGGATTGGGCTGTCCGGGCGAATCCGGTAGCTTTCGTATTGGCGGAGGCTCATAATGCTTATCCGTCCAATCTCATCGCTTTTGTAGGATAGGTCAAATCATCACTTGTCGGCTTGCTTGCCTTAGAAACAAGAGCAAAGCTGCACGGATGGAGGCAGCTGCGAAAGCGAACGAATTATTATCGATTCTCAAAGGGCTTGTGCCTGCGGGGGTGGGTAGTTTTTGCTGTTTATCAGACGGATTGGACGCAGGGGGATCGTTGGCGGAGGGGACGACTGGATGGTCAGCTGCGCGATCTCGTGAATTTGCAGGCGGACGCATTTGTGCAAAAAATGCTTTGGCCGCGATCGGTATGGAGGAAGCGGGTTCTCTTGCGCGAGATTCAGAGGGCCTCCCGCAATGGCCATTTGGCTACACCGGTTCGATTTCCCATAATCGTGTTTTTTGTATGGCGGTGGCCGGGCGCATGACTGATTATTTCGGCTTGGGGTTGGATTTGGAGCAAACCAACCGAATCAAAGAAGGTGCCGCTCGTCGAGTCGTGCATCCTATGGAGACGGATTTTTGGAAAGGTGAACAGTTGCAGGCGAGCATTCTGTTTTCTTTAAAGGAGGCATTTTACAAAGCGCAGTATCCGCAATGGCGTTTGTCGGCCAACTTTAGCGAGATGGCGTTGAAAGTGGATCTGCAAGAAGGCCGTGCCGAGATCACTTTTCTGGCTGATCGCTTACTTGCCGGGATAGATGGCAGAATCCCCAGTGACTTCCGTTTCTGTTTTGGTCTGATCGAGAGCCATGTGGTCTCACTTTGTTGGTTGGATTCTTCGCCGGGCAGGTCTTAAGGCTTATGCCAATCGAGTTGCCGCAGTGCTTCGATACGCCCTTCGGCTAGTTGACACCAAAGAGAATAAGCTAATTCGCTATCTACATTACGGAGAAAGCACGGAGCCGTTTCGTCCCTGTCATTAAGGTTTTCTAATGTCGCTATACCTCCGGGGTAGAGGGCAATACTCCAGCCCTTATCATCGTGAATCAGAGAAACATCGGGATGCGCCTGATCGGTCGTTTCCTCCAGATTCAGGGTCTCTATGATTGCCCGCATGCGTGCTTTATCGGGGCATAGTTCAGAAACTCCGCGGCTATCAGTCGTGTGGTAGATGGGTCCTTTCACGGCAGAAAGACTAGATGTTTTTCAACAAGATCTTGGAGCGGCGACCCTCGTTTTGATAGCTCTCCATCCGCGCCTGCGGTAGATCTTCGACAGAGCCTTCCCGGAAGCCGCAGACCTTGATGAAAAAGTCGGCTGCACGGGTGGATAAAGCAATCACCGTCGAGACGCCTCGTTCGGCAGCGAGCGAGGAAGCATATTCGATGAGCCGACGACCGACTCCTTTCTGTTGGTAAAAGGACTGCACATAAACGCTGCCAATCTCAATGATCTTCCCGTTTTCGTGATCAAGTAATTGGAGACAGCCGACGATGCTGCCATCGATTTCATAGACCAGAAAGTTGCTGATCCCGGAGAGGATTTCGTCTAAGCTGCGCTCCCGCAGGCTTTCCGTCTGTACTCCGTTTCGCGTGATGTTGTGTATCGAGTGGGCATCGGTTTCGACAGCACTCCGGATCGATTCGTATTCGTTGCCGTAAACCATGGTGCCAACCCCGACCTTATCAAAGATCTCATTGAGTAGGGCACCGAAGACCCGTCCGTCAAGTAAGTGAGCGCGCGGGGTGCCGGCGCGCACAGCGCTGGCAGAGTAACGTGCCTTGCTCAGCGTGCGATCCGGAATCTGCTTAGAGTCTTTTTCAAGAAGTCGCTCCAGCTTTGCGACCGGCAGGTTTTTGACCGCCTCACCGTCTATCTGCAGTCCATCCTGAGTGCCGAGATAAATTAACTTGGAAGCATCCAGCCGGTCCGCTAGCTCAGCAGCGAGGAGATCTGAGTTCAGTCGCAGAGATCCCCCATCACGGTCAAATGCGATGGGCGAGACCACCGGCACCGTATGGTTTTCCAGTAACTGACTGATCAAACTGGTGTCCAGTTTGTCAACATCTCCACTGAGTTGTTGATCGATGCCTTGAATGATACCAATTTGTTTGCCGCGCACGGCGTTAGTCGCCGCACAACGAAGTTTGTTTTTGGTTAACCCTCTTATAATCTGGAGATTGACGGTTGCACTGGCCTCGGTTGCCAGTTCCAGCGTTGTCTGATCGGTCGCTCCCTCACCATGTGGATTGGATATGACGGTATCGCGAGCACTGGCCAAAGCCTGCAGTTGATGGCCGATTCCATGAACCAGTACGACTTTTATATTCAGCGAACGCAGAACAGCGATGTCGAGAAGTACATCCGGAAACATGTCATGGGCAACCAGACTCCCATCCAAAGCGATGATAAATACGTGCCCGCGAAACATGGGCACATACTCCAGTATGCCCCGCAGATCGGTTGGCTTAATCGCTTTATCCAATGACTTCTCCATAGCTTGTAATCCGTACAAGTGTTCGTCATTCGCCGATGCTTGCAAGCTTGCAAGGGGATGACCTCTTGCCCTTAAGTAGTGATCTATGGTCGCCGATCCGCTTGAAAAGATTCCGGGTTCGTTCTCTGAGCCAGTAGAGAGTTTTCTCGCGTGCTTGGAATTGGAGCGTGGTCTTTCCGGTCATACACGCTCGGCCTATGCTCGGGATCTGGTGCAGGCAGCTCAATTCTTTCAGAATCTCGGTTTCAGCGCCTGGGGAACCATCGATCCAGCAGCTACGAATGCCTGGTCGGCAGCGATGGCAAAAAAGTATACCCCTTCGAGTCAGGCCAGAAAATTATCTGCTTTGCGGATGCTGGCTCGTCATCTGGTGCGCGAACGTGTGCGCAAGGATGATTTTACCGGACTGACCGCGTCCCCAAAGCAGATGCGGAAACTGCCGGGTGTACTGGATGTGAGTGAAGTCGACCGACTCTTGCAGGCACCATCGCTGGGTACGCCTATTGGTTTGCGCGATCGTGCCATCCTGGAATTATTCTACAGTAGCGGCCTCCGGGTATCTGAGCTGTGTAGTCTATTCCTGCAAAGTATCGATTTGGATGAGGGCTATCTCCGAGTTTTTGGTAAGGGCAAAAAAGAGCGTATCGTTCCGATTGGAAGTACCGCGCTGGTTGCATTGCGTGACTATCTGGCCACCGGACGCCCTCAAATGGTTAAAGAAAAGACCGGCAGTGAACTCTTCCTCAGCCGTCTTGGTCGGGCTATTTCCCGAAAGATGGTTTGGGTGATGATTAAAAACATGGCGCTAAAGGCAGGTATTAAAAAGCCGATCAAGCCTCACTTATTACGTCACTCTTTTGCCACGCATTTGCTAGAGGGTGGGGCAGACCTACGGGCGATACAGGAGATGCTGGGCCACGCTGATATCGGTACCACCCAGATTTATACATCGGTGCAGTCCAGTCGCCTGGTCGAAGAGCACACACTTTTTCACCCCCGGGCCAAAGATAAATGATTCGACTAAATGGCATGCCCCTAGCTTACATCTTATTATGCTCCCTAATCGAAACCGCCTTGTACGCATTGATTTTACGTATGCGGAGGCTGTTGAAGACTAAGTTTTCTCTGCTCTACCATGTCTAAAAACATTGGATTTGTATCTACCCGCTTTGCCGGCTCTGACGGCGTCTCTCTGGAAAGTGCTAAATGGGCGCAAGTCCTTTGGGACGATAAACACGTGAGTTACTGGTACAGTGGTCGCAACGACCGCGATCCCGGGTGTAGTTACTGCGTGCCGGAAGCCTACTTTGGCCATCCGGAGAACGAATGGATTAATGAGCGCATCTGGGGGCATACGCAGAGGGATCCTTTTGTCACGGAGCGCATCCGCGAACTGGCAGAGTATCTCAAGCAGACGCTCTACGATTTTGTGGAATACCACAAAATAGATATTCTTATCCCTCAGAACATCCTCGCGATACCTATGCACGTTCCGCTGGGCATTGCCGTGACTGAGTTTTTAGCGGAGACACAGATGCCGGCCATTGCGCACCAACACGATTTTTATTGGGAGCGCACGCGTTTTTCGGTCGGTGCGATCAAGGATTACCTCGACATGGCCTTTCCTCCGAGTCTGCCCCATTTGCACCACATCGGGATCAATCAGGCAGCGATCGAGCAAGTCTCGCTGCGCAAGGGGGTGACCGCGACTCTCATGCCCAACGTCTTCGATTTTGACAATCCTCCGCCGGAGACGCACGACCCCTACACTGCAGATATTCGTGATGAGATTGGTATCGGGCAAGACGACATCCTTATTCTACAGCCGACTCGTATTGTTCCGCGCAAGGGAATTGAGCATGCGATTAAGCTGGTCGGTATGCTCAATGATGACCGCTATAAGCTGGTCATTTCTCATGATGCTGGAGATGAGGGTCATGATTATAAACACCGCTTAGAATTGATGGCTGAGCAAGAAGGCGTCGACCTTCGGTTTTTTGCTGCTCGAATCGGCGAAGTTCGTCAGGTTGATCATGCGGGCAAAAAGATATATACCCTTTGGGATATCTATCGTCACGCTGATCTAATGACTTATCCCAGTACCTATGAGGGCTTTGGTAACGCGCTACTTGAGGCCATTTACTTCCGTGTACCGGTCGTGATCAATCGCTATTCGATCTACGTGCAAGACATTGAGCCAAAAGGTTTTAAATTGTTAGAGATGGACGGCTTTATCACGAATTCATTAGTTGAGAAGGTGCGGCGGGTCATTGAAGATCGTGAACATCGCGATGCAATCGTGAATCACAACTATCGTGTCGCCTGCCGATATTACAGTTACAGTGTGCTCCGCCGTGTACTCCGCCACCACATCGCTTTACTCACTGGCGATGCTCCGAAGCCGGCTGCCCTACAAGATCAGACCCATTCCTAATTATGATCAAATCTGTCTCCAGAGAACAACTCCGCAGCGTACGCCGCCGCCTCAACCTCCTCTACGAAGGTAAGGCTGAGAAGCTCCTCGAACGTTTCTTTATGATGATCGGGCGCTATGGGGTCGGGCGCTTTGATACCTTATGCAATGGAGATCATTGGGACGAGCGTGATAGCGTACTGATCACTTATGCCGACAGTTTACAGGAACCTGCAGCCGGTAACCCATTGCGCGCGTTAGACCGATTCTCGCAAAAGCACCTCGTTGGTGCCGTACGCACAATCCATCTTCTTCCCTTT
>MDTB01088213.1_pt1 | contig 12829 bp, 11 predicted proteins | sample 811161 | NCBI WGS metagenome assembly MDTB01 (sample SAMN05326650, study PRJNA326480) | marine metagenome | isolation source: seawater | place: Mediterranean Sea | collected 2009 | reverse complement strand
GGTCAACAACACCGCGGTGGGTATACGCCAGCTTATGATGCGTCGAAACAGCAGCCATAGACCACCACAAAAAAACAGGCCTGCCGTGATAGTGGCTTGGTGCCGGGCAACGGCAACGCCGGGCATGAACTCAGCTACAGTGGTGCCGCCGCGATAACGAAAATCGCTCAGTAGAGTAGCTCCGCTGAGGCTGTCGACGCCGACGGTTGGATAACTCGCCAGCAGTGCCGGAAACGACAACAAAATCACTGCGTAGCCGACCATCGCCGGATTGAATACGTTCTGTCCCAAGCCTCCGTAGGCATGTTTTGCGAGGCCAATGGCGGCTAGGGCGGCCACGGCCAATACGCTGATTGGTAAGTCCGGTGGCAAACAAACTGCGATTAACCAGGCGGTTAACAGTGTGCTGCCATCGCCTAGATGGCGGGTCAGTTCTGTGCGCAAATGAGTGGGTCGTTGCAGCAGCACTATGCCGACCTCGATCAGCACGCAGAAAACGCTCAAAACCATGCCATTAAGTAATATGCCAAGCCCCAAGAAGTAGGCTTGCGCGATCAGCCCGGGAACTAATGCCGCCAGAACGGTATACATGATCGTAGACGTACGGTTGCCGGCCATCTTTCTCACCCGCTTGGCTTTTGCTGTCTTTGTCCGTCGTCGAGTTGAGCCCGGACCCCTCGACGCCGTTGCAGTCGCTGGGCGCGACGCTGTTGAGCGGACTGGCTGCGCTGCAAACTTCGCTCCTGGTGATCGACATAGCGCTGTTTAATGGCGACTTTGTGATCGCGATCCTGACGCTGGTAAGCCTCGATGCGTTTCGCCTGAGTAAATATCTCAGCCAAATTGATATTACTCGGGCACACGCGGTCACAAAGTCCGCATTCGATACAGCTCTGCAGTCCAAGGTCGGCTGCCGCAGACCATGCCGCGCCTTGGGCAAGCTTAAATAATTGGTCGGGTACTAAGCCGCGTGGGCAGACGTTTATGCATTGGGCGCAATTGATGCAGCCGCGGCTACCAGCGGCCAGTTCCGCTGCTTGGGGCGCTGGCGCTTCATGCACATTCACTAGACTGATGCAATCCACAGGACAAGCAGGAATGCATAGCTCGCAGCCTGTGCAATCCTGAGCAATGACGGTATGCGTGAAACCGTTAGCGCCGACGATTGCATCTACCGGGCAGGGCGGTAAACACAGCGCGCAGCCAATGCATTTAGTCTCGTCGATCACTGCAACCGCTATCTCTGGCTGCGCAGTGGTGAACTGCTCAAGGGGTGCGTCTTGGCCCATAAGATCGCGTAGTTGGGTGACCAGTTCTGGCCCGCCCGGAGGGCACAGGTTGATGGCCGCACCGTTGGCTACGGCCTTGGCATAGGGCATGCAGCCAGGATAACCACACTGCGCACACTGGGTTTGCGGCAGCAGTGCATCAATTTCGCTGGGTAAGCTGTGCTCGTCATGGGGCAGTCGCCGGCGCAAAGAGGCGACGGCCAGGGCGAGCGCCAGCAAGGTAATGACCAATAGTGTTGGCGTTAGTGCGCCAGCAACTATCATACGATCAGGCCCTGGAATCCCATGAAGGCGAGACTCATTAGCCCCGCGCTAATTAACGCGATTGGAGTGCCTTTGAAGGCATCGGGCAAATTTGACTGTTGCAGTTGCTCGCGAATGGCGCCAAATAAAACCATGACCAGGGTAAAGCCCGCGGCGGCTCCAATGGCGTAAAACAACGTTTGCAGCAGTGACAAGTCTTGGCCTATCGCCAATAAGCTGACCCCCAGCACTGCACAATTACTGGTTATCAGCGGCAGGTATACTCCAAGCAGTTGTTGGAGCACTGGGGATGATGCTCGCAAGTACACTTGCACCAGCTGTACGAGTCCTGCGATGACCACGATAAATAAAATAATCCGCAGGTATTCCAGGCCGAGGGGCAGCAATATGCCGTTATACAAGATGTGGGTGCTGACTGCGGCCAGACTCAAAACGAATGTTGTGGCAAGACCTGTGGCAAAGGCTGTGTCATAGCTTTTAGTAATGCCCATGAAGGGGCAGAGCCCAAGAAACTGCGCGAGCACGAAGTTGTTGACCAATAGGGCCCCGAGCAATATCAGACTTAAATCCGTCATGCTAGCTCTGGACCTATGTCACGGCGGCGATTTACTTCACCACCATGCCAGGGGTTGCCCCGCTGTCCGGTGATAATAGGAAAATATCAGCGTCGCCTGGCCCAGCGGCCAGCACCATGCCTTCGGAGACGCCAAAACGCATTTTGCGCGGCGCTAGGTTGGCGACCACTACGGTCAAGCGGTCAACCAGATCATCCGGGGCGTAGGCGGCTTTGATACCGGAAAAAACCTGGCGCTGATGGTCGCCGACGTCGAGAACTAGGCGCAATAGTTTGTCGGCACCGTCTACGGGTTCGGCGCTAACAATTCTGGCCACACGTAATTCAATCTTATTGAAATCTTCGATGCTGATGCTGACGTCGGTTTTGCTTTCTGCCGCTGGGGCTTGTTCTGGCGCTTGCGGCTCCGGAGCATCGACCAACTTTTCGACTTGTTTGATTTCCATCCGCTGCAACATGGCTTTAAATGGGTTAATCCGGTGGCTGCCTAAATGAGTCGTTAGGTCTGCCCACTGTAAGGGCGCCACAGCAAGGAATTCTTCTGCGCGGCGCGCTGTCTCTGGCAGTATCGGCTTGAGAAAAATCATCAGTGCCCGAAACATTTCCAGCGCTTGACTGCATACCGGCTGCACATCTGCCTTACGCTCAGGATCTTTGATCATATTCCAGGGTTCGTGAGCAGCAATGTACTGATTCGCCAGATCAGCCAGCGCGGTAATTTCCCGTATCGCTTTGCCGAAATTGCCGCGCTCGAAGTGCTCAGCAATGCTGTCTGCTGCATTAGTGAACTGTTGCATCAGTGACGGATCATGGAGTTCAGGGCTGAGTTCGCCGTCAAAATGTTTCACTAAGAAGCCGGCGGTGCGGCTGGCGATGTTGATGACCTTGCCCACCAGATCGGCATTAACCCGCTGTACAAAGTCGTCTAGATTAATGTCCAGATCGTCTGCCGAATCACTAAGTTTGGTGGCGTAGTAGTAACGCAGATATTCTGGATTTAGATTTTCCAGATAGCGCTTGGCGAGAATAAAAGTGCCGCGTGATTTAGACATCTTCGTACCGTTTACGGTTACGAAGCCATGGGCATGAATGCGGCTTGGGGTGCGAAACCCTGCGCCGTTAAGTACCGCAGGCCAAAATAAGGCATGAAAATTCACGATGTCTTTGCCGATGAAGTGGTGCACTTCGGCGCTGCTGTCTTGCTTCCAGAAGCTGTCGAAGTTCAGGTCTTCGCGCTGGTCACAGAGATTTTGCAGACTTGCCATATAGCCGATAGGCGCGTCCATCCACACATAAAAATACTTATCATCGGTGCCGGGAATGGTAAAGCCGAAGTAAGGAGCGTCACGGGAGATATCCCAGGGTCTTAACTCATCATCAAGCCATTCACTGAGTTTGTTGGCGATTTCTGGCTGGACACTGCCGGATCGGGTCCACTCGCGGAGAAAATCGGTATATTTGCCGAGGTCAAAAAAGTAGTGCTCTGATTCACGCAATTCTGGTGCGGTGCCGGAGTAGATTGATTTCGGATTGCCGAGTTCAGTGGCGTTGTAAGTCGCGCCGCAGCTCTCGCAGTTGTCACCATACTGACCGTCAGCATTGCATTTAGGGCAGTTGCCGATGACGAAACGATCGGCAAGGAATAGGCCTTTTTCTGCGTCATACAGCTGCTCAACGTTCTCGGTATAAATCAGTCCCTGTTCTTGCAGCCGCGAAAAAATAAGCTCCGAATAATGGCGGTTTTCCTCGGAGTGGGTGGTGTAATAGTTATCATAGTCGACTAAAAATCCATTGAAGTCTGCCAAGTGTTCTTGGCGTACCGCATCTACGAGCTCCGTGGGGGTGATGCCCTCTTGCTCGGCCTTGATCATCGTGGCGGTGCCATGGGTGTCATCAGCACACACGTAGATGACCTGATGGCCCTGCATGCGCAGAAAACGCACCCAAATATCGGTTTGGATATGCTCGAGCATATGACCAAGATGAATTGGGCCATTGGCATTTGGCAGGGCACTGGTGACAAAAATTTGGCGTTGCATGAAGGTCCTAGCTGATCGAACGACTCAAGGGGCGTGCAGATTATAAGGTGGATTGTTGCAAAAGTGTCGTGCTTGCTCGCCGATGCTACGTGGCTAGTGGTAATAAAGTTGGACTGCTGACGGTTTGGCGTCATTGTCATCCGGTGCTGTAAATCGGCAGTCCGTTCTATACCCGCCCCGCGAAGGGCACTACACTAGCGCGCTGACGATTAAGGGCACCGCAGATAAATGAAGGTCGAAGAGTTCATAGATCCCTATCTAGGCAAAACCTGGCAAGAATTGGGCGCGCGAATTTTGGCGTCGGGCAATCGGATTTCGGTAACGCTAGGTTATCCGGCGCATGGTTTGCAGGCCCAATTACAGCAGCAACTCGCGGAGTTTTTGGGTGTTGCTGATGTTGATTTAGAACTGCGCTTTGCCGCAGATCATGGTCGCGCCTTTAATCAGGTCAAAAACATTGTGCTGGTAGCCAGCGGCAAGGGTGGTGTGGGCAAATCCACTACAGCGGTAAATTTGGCGTTAGCGTTGGATGCCGAAGGCGCAAAGGTTGGCCTGCTGGATGCCGATATCTATGGTCCCAGCCAAGGCATGATGCTCGGCGTCGAGGAAGGCCGGCGCCCCGACATCAAGGATGGCAAATTTTTTGAACCGATCCGTGCCCATGGTCTGAAAGCCATGTCCATGAGTTTTATGATCACCGACAAAACACCCATGGTCTGGCGCGGGCCTATGGCCAGTGGTGCGTTGCAGCAGATCCTTGGTCAAACTCAATGGGGTGATCTGGATTACCTTATCGTCGACATGCCCCCGGGAACCGGTGATATTCAGCTGACGCTGTCGCAAAAGGCTCCCGTGGCTGGCGCGGTGATTGTTACGACCCCGCAAGATATTGCCTTGCTCGATGCAATGAAAGGGGTGGAGATGTTCGGCAAGGTGGATATTCCTGTGTTGGGCATTCTGGAAAATATGAGCGTGCACTGCTGTGAAAGTTGTGGCCACATCAGCCACCCCTTTGGCTCTGGTGGCGGCAGCAAGATTTCTGGCGAGCTCGGGGTGCCGTTACTGGGCCAGTTGCCTTTGTCGATAGAGATCCGTCAGCAAGCGGATGGCGGTACCCCAACTGTTCGAGCTGCGCCAGAATCCGCTGCCAGCGAGTTATATCGCGACGCGGCAAGGCATTTGGCGGCGCGTTTATGGACGCGGGAACAAGCCGCGCCAACGATTCGCATGGTTGATGATTAATAGGCGCAAATCGCCGCTGCGGAAATACTGAATTCACTAGAGAGCAAACTATGACCATAAAGTCTGATCGCTGGATCATTGAACAAGCTGAAGCCGGGATGATCGACCCATTTGAACCTGGCCAGGTGCGTCACCAGGATGGCAACAAAGTAATTTCCTACGGCACCTCTAGCTATGGTTATGACGTTCGCTGTGGACCACAGTTCAAAGTGTTTACGAATATTCACTCGGCGACGGTTGATCCCAAGGCCTTTGACGCCAAAAGTTTTGTCGATGTCGAAGATGATGTGTGCATCATCCCGCCCAACTCTTTCGCCTTGGCGAGCACGGTTGAGTACTTCCGCATACCAGAAGATGTATTAACCATTTGCTTGGGCAAATCCACCTACGCGCGTTGCGGAATCATCGTCAATGTTACGCCGCTCGAGCCCGAGTGGGAGGGGCACGTGACCTTGGAGTTTTCCAATACTACGACGCTGCCGGCAAAGATCTACGCCAACGAGGGCGTGGCGCAGATGTTATTTTTTCAATCGGATGAGCGCTGCCAGGTCAGTTACAAAGATCGCGGTGGTAAATATCAAGGCCAAACAGGGGTGACGCTGCCGAAGACTTAAAGCTTCGGCCTTGGTAACGCCTTTTTGTTTACCGCCCCCGAGATTAGGCGATCACAAGCTGGCCGGGTTGCGCAGGTGTGCCTGCACGGACGATTTCGCCGACGACGACTGGTTGTTCTCCTCGGGCACGCAAAAGATCCACAGCAGTCGCGCTGTCTTGTTCATTGATGATTAACAATAGACCCAGACCACAGTTGAACGTGCTAAGCATTTCCGCCTCGCTGATATTGCCTGCCTGTTGCAACCATGCAAATACCTCTGGTCGTTGCCAGCTGTCGAGGTCGATACATGCCGCATGTTCAGATGTAGTAAAGACTCGGGGAATATTCTCGTAAAAACCGCCGCCGGTTATGTGCGCCATGCCATTTACGTTGATCTGACTGAGCAATTCGCGCACGGGTTTTACATAAATGCGGGTCGGCGCCAGCAAGTCGTCGAGCAGATCTTCATTCGGAACAACGCCTTGATGTTCTATAACTTTGCGCACTAAGGAATAACCGTTGCTATGTGGCCCACTGCTTGGCAAGCCTATGATCTTATTGCCGACTTGAATCTGGCTGCCGTCGATGATTTTGCGTTTTTCAACGACACCAATGCAGAAGCCGGCTAGGTCGTATTCGCCGTCGCTATAAAAGCCGGGCATTTCAGCGGTCTCGCCACCAGCCAGCGCGCAGCCTGCTAGATCACAGCCTTTAGCAATGCCTTTGATGACTCGTTCGGCAACGTCAACATCCAGCTTGCCGGTCGCGTAGTAGTCAAGAAACAGAAAGGCTTCAGCACCGGTGACCAAGACATCGTTGGCACACATAGCTACGAGATCTTGGCCGACGCCGTCATGACGGGCAAAGTCAATGGCGAGCTTTAGTTTGGTGCCCACACCATCTGTGCCCGTTACCAGTATCGGTTGCTCGTAGCCGCTCGGTAATTCGGCCATGGCGGCAAATCCGCCCAGCCCGCCGAGCAGCTCCGGGCGTCTGGTGGCCTTGGCAGCCGGGGCGATGCGGCGAATCAAATCTGCGCCCGCCTCGATATCGACGCCAGCTTGCTTGTAGGTTAATCCTGGCTCGTCTCCAGGCGATTTGGATGCAGACACTCTCTGATCTCGATAATTTTGCTGCGCAGTGTACAGGGGCGCGAGCGGTGCGTGAATACAAACCACTTTATCTGAATGTCAGATGGTGTTCTCAATATCTGTCGGAATTAGCTACACTGCACGCTGACCAGACAAAGTTCGTAGAGTTTATGACTCATCTCGCCAGCAGTGTTGTTGCAAAGTACAGGTTCTGTGCGCTTCTGCTCGTGCTGCTGATTGTGCCGCTGCCTGTGATCGCAGGGATTAGCGATGAACAACTCTATACGGTGCGACAGTCAGTAGATGATCAAAGTGAAAGCAATCGTCATCAAGCGGCGCGTCAGGCGTTGCTTGAGGTGCTGTCGCGGGTTACTGGTTTAGGCACGATTCCGCGTAACCAACCGATCAGCAACGCATTAGCCCGGCCTGATCGCTTTTATAGCGAGTACGTATTCGTTCGTTCGGATCAGGTTAGTTCTCAGGATGGCGCCGCAGCGCTGGCACTGGAAGTCAGATTTCAGGAGCAAGCGATATTGGAGTTGGTGCGAACAGCGCGGTTGCCGATCTGGTGGTCTGGGCGGCCCCTGAGTATGGCTTGGATGGTGGTGGAGCAAGATGGTCAGCGGTCATTGCTGCGCGATGGCGGTCAGCTGGAACTTGGGCAAGCTATGCATCGCCAAGCGCGCAAGCGTGGGTTGCCGGTGGCGTTACCGTTGCTCGATCTGCAAGATAATCTGCAGGTTTCCTCAGGGATCGTCTGGGGCAACTTTCTACCAACCCTTATCCGCGCCACCGATCGCTATGGTATCAATCAACTCATCGTGGGGCGGATGCGCGCCGAGACTGCGGGTGATCAGAACCTCTACAGTGGCGATTGGCAGGTCGCCTTTGCGGAAGATCTAGATCCGGTCACTATTAATTTCTCAGGATTGAGTGCCGAACAGGCGGCAAATGTTGCTACGGAGTTAGCCACCAGTTATTTCGCGCCGGCGATGACAGTTTTTGCCGGCGATCAGTTTGACCATATATTACACGTGGATAAGGTGACGGAAATTGGGCAATACGCTCGAATGATGAAGTATTTTCGTCAATTCGAGTTCGTTGAAGAGGTCACTGTGGCGTCCATCGTGGATGGCAAAATGGCGCTGAATGTCAGCACTGCGGCAAGCGCGAAGTTGCTGTTATCGTTGTTGACCCGTGATGGTCGATTAGCAACCCAGGCGACTGAAGACTATGCCGCCGTGCCCAGTTTGTTGTGGCGTGACTGATGCATTACCTGCCTAATGTACTGTCGATTTTGCGTATGCTGCTGGTGGTGCCCACTGCCTGGTTTCTATGGCACGGCGAAATCGCGCTGGCGCTGGCACTTATGGCGATTGCAGGAATATCCGATGGCATCGATGGCGCGTTAGCACGCCACTACAATTGGCAATCGCACTTGGGTTCTATCTTGGATCCTTTGGCCGACAAAATCTTGGTTGCGGCGACCTTCATTGTATTTACCTTCCAAGGCTATATTCCGTTTTGGCTTGCGCTGCTCACCATTGGTCGTGATTTGATTATCCTTACTGGGGGTTCGCTGTATCGGCTCGCTTTTGGCCCCTTTGAAATCAAGCCGAGTTTGGTCAGCAAAGCTAATACCGCCGTGCAAGTGATTACCTTGATCTTAATTATGCTGTACCTGTTGCCGGATGCGACGGTGCAATTACCGCTGTTGGCTCAAGTGGGCGATTATCTCGGGCGCAGCACCGAGCAATGGGTCGATCCCTACTGCCTATGGCTGCTGGCTATCCTCGGCAGCGCCTCTGGTCTTCACTACATAGTGGTCTGGAGCGGACGTACTCGGCACCAACTAAGTTTGCGTAAGCAGGTTACAGCGCCCGCTCGGGAAGGCAGTGGCGGCTCTTGAGCACGCAATTCACGTTGCCAATCGACAACGCCTATTGTCCAACCTTGGACAATTTTGTGGTCGGCGAAAATCTCGAATTGGTGGCGTTTCTGCGATCGCCAAAAGCTGAGTTTCGAGGCATCTGGATCAGTGGTCCGCGATCTAGTGGCCGCACCCATTTGCTGCAAGCCTATTGCCGTGCGGCGCTGCAATCTGGCCGACAGGGGATTTACCTGGACTGTGCAGAGCTGGCAGTGGGCGCGAGCGCGCAGATTCAACGGGCTGTTAACGTAGCGTCTGCTAGCGATGCTCTTGTGGTATTGGATAATTTAGGTGAATTGCAGCGCGATCCGCGGCACGAAGAAGCGCTGATGCTGATCTATCAAAGTCTCTATGCTGTAGAAGGGGAAATGTTGGTCTGTCATGACCAGTCAGCCCGGGGAGTAAAGTTCGATTTGCCTGACTTAAACTCGCGGATGCGTGGATTCGCACATTTTACGCTCGTGCCCCTGCGCGATCAGGGTAAGGCGGAAGTGCTGACTCAGCGCGCGCATACCAAAGGGTACGATTTGCCAGATGCGGTCTTAGAGTATTGGTTGCGGCGGGGGCCGCGAGATTTATCCACCTTAGTCCGTGACCTAGAGCGGTTGGATCAGGCCACCTTGACCCATCAACGTTTACTTACCGTGCCTTTGCTCAAACAGGTATTGGGATATTGATATGGCTGCTGCGGGGCAACAAGATCAGAGTAGTTCTGGGGTTATTGCCGTGGTCGGCGGCGGCAGTGCCGGACACGTGGTGCCGGCATTACCGGTTATTGATCAATTGTTGGCCAGGCAGTGGTCGGTGCACTTTATTGGTACCCGTAGTGGCTTCGAAGAAAAGCTGCTGCAAGACCGGGATGTGACTTTTCACGGCATCGCGGCGGGTAAGTTGCGGCGCTATTTAGATTGGCAAAACGTAACAGACGTGGGGCGCGTCGCCTGGGCGGTAATTGAGTCGTTAGTATTGCTGGGTCGAATCAAGCCTCGGGTGGTTTTCTCAAAAGGCGGCTTTGTCTCGCTGCCTCTCGTATTCGCAGCGTGGCTGTTGAGGGTGCCGGTTGTTGCCCACGAATCAGACCTAACGCCAGGGTTGGCGAATCGCTTGGCGTCGTCCTTTGTGCGTACATTCTGTATTAGCTTTGCTGAGACGGTATTGCCCAAATTTCGCGGCCGAATTGTGCATACGGGTAGCCCCATCCGACCAGAGTTGCTATCGGGAGATGGGCGTAAGGGGCGCCTCGCGCTGGCCTTGGACGATAAAAAGATTTTGCTGGTTACAGGCGGCAGTCTGGGTGCGGATCGTCTCAATCAGGTGCTGCGCGCAGCCTTACCCGAGCTGTTACGCGACTACACGGTGATTCATATCTGTGGCCCGGGCAAAGTCAGTGGTGTAGCCCAGACCGGTTATTTGGAATTTGAATATGTGACAGAGGGTTGGGGCGATCTGCTCAGTGCTGCTGATTGCGTAATTTCTCGGGCTGGTGCCAATGCTTTATTCGAACTTCTGTCATTAAGGAAATTGAACCTATTAGTGCCGTTATCAGCCAAGGCCTCGCGGGGTGATCAAATTGCCAATGCTGAATATGCGCGCTCCCAAGGCTACAGTCAGGTTTTGCCGGAATCTGCGCTGAATGCCGAGAGCCTGTGTGAGGCGCTGAAGAGCCTGCAAGCAAACGCAACAGAGCATTTGACCCAATTAACGGAATTTCAACGCCTACCAACCATCGATCTCCTAGTTGATGAAATTGAAGCGCTGACTTGAATTTTGTGCATGCCGTCGCGTGCGTTCTTGACAACTAAGCGACCGGACCCTAACGTCGCCGCTCCCAGCTAAACACCGGCTTTTTTCATGTACAAAATCAAAACTTATAACGCCATTGCTCCTTTGGGTTTGGAGCGTTTTTCTGCAGATCAGTACGCCGTCGGCGCTGATGTCGATGCGGCGGATGCCGTACTGTTGCGCAGTCATAAGTTGGGGGTAGACGAATTGTCGCCTGGGTTGCGAGCCATCGCGCGCGCTGGAGCCGGCACCAATAATGTGCCGGTCGCCGAATGCAGCAAGCGCGGTATTGTCGTGTTCAATACGCCGGGGGCCAACGCTAACTCGGTTAAAGAACTCGTGCTGACAGGTTTATTGCTTGCTTCCAGGGATGTATTGGGCGGTATCAATTACGTGCGTTCACTGACCGCCGTACAGGACGAAGGTGAGTTAAACAAGTTAGTAGAAGCGGAAAAGAAACGTTTTAAAGGTCGTGAATTAGTTGGCAAAACTTTGGGCGTAGTGGGTCTTGGTGCGATCGGCTCAATGGTCGCCAGAGCCGGCTTAGATTTAGGTATGAATGTTGTTGGCTACGATCCGGCGCTGTCGGTGGATGCGGCATGGCGTATTCCTGCGGAAGTGGAGCGCATGCAGAATCTGCCTTCGCTATTTGCCAAGGCTGATTACGTCACCTTACATGTGCCATTGTTGCCCGCCACTGAGGGATTGATTAACGAAGAGAGCTTGCGCGTATTCAAACCAGGCAGCGTGCTGCTGAATTTCGCGAGGCAACCTATTGTCGATGCAACGGCTTTGGCTGCAGCGTTAGAGAACGGCCAAGTGGCTCGCTATGTTGCCGACTTTCCGGTGCCCGGATTATTGGAGCACGATAAAGTTTTGCTCACACCGCATTTAGGAGCGAGCACCGAAGAGGCTGAAGAAAATTGCGCAGTCATGGCTGCGGATCAACTACGGCGCTTTCTCGAGAGTGGCAGCATTGTTAACTCCGTGAACTTTCCAGCAGTGGTGTCTGAAGCCCACGAAGGTTTTCGCTTGGCTGTGAGCAATGAGAACGTTCCGGGCATGCTCGGGCAAATGACTGCGGTGCTGGCCGAGCGCAATATTAATGTCATCGATTTAATCAATAAGAGTCGTGACGATGTTGCCTATAACTTGATTGATTTGTCCGAGTCACCGGATCAGGGCTTGATTGACGCCATCGCACAGATCGAAAGCGTTATTAACGTCCGCGTAATTGAGAACTAGGCGCCGATTTTTTTTACCCCACGGCGTGCTTGACGGGCGATAAATCGGTCCGGCGCGACGCTCTTAAGTGCGCGCGGTGATGCCGGGGCGATCCACCCCAAGATACCGCTGGCGATAATGCTCGCGGCGAATGGTGCACTACTGCTGCCCATAGAGCCGTGGGCGGCGCTCATCCAAACATGCTCGTCGACTTTGCCGATCACCGGGTCTCGATCACTGGAGACGCAACGCGCCGCGCGTTGATAGCGAATTGTCTGGGCGGAATCTGCACCAAGAAAGGTGCGGTTGCTGTCAATATTGTGGGCGCTGGCCGCATCCGGATCCCAGGGTGATTGTTCATAGGTGCTGCCGATGACCCAGTGCTCTGGGCCGGGTAATACATAGCCATTGCCTACGATGGCGACATTAAGTGGCCCTAGCGTCGCTGCGGCCGGTGGCGTGATCCAGTTCAACTGGCCGAATACATCACCGATTTCTAAGGGCAGGTGTGGTGCCATGTGGCGACTTGCGCTGGCGCAGGCGATGACATCCGGTTGGCCCTGGCCTGTTGATTGCACAAGCTTAATCCGTGGATGGTCGATTAATGCGCCGCATAGGTGCGGTAGGTTGATGATTGCAGATTGCTTAAACAGCAGCGCAGAGCGAGCTTCTAGGCCGAGTTCGTCAAGGGTTGCTTGGGCGTCCAAAAACCGCAGCCAATTACTTTGTGCCGTTTCATAGACCGCGGCGATACGCCGCTGCTTATCGACCTCTTTAGCCGTGATAGCCAATTGCACCG
>MDTB01166883.1_pt1 | contig 12832 bp, 12 predicted proteins | sample 811161 | NCBI WGS metagenome assembly MDTB01 (sample SAMN05326650, study PRJNA326480) | marine metagenome | isolation source: seawater | place: Mediterranean Sea | collected 2009 | reverse complement strand
CTAATAGATGATGCTTCCATTTCGGCACCGAAGAGGAAGATGCCAATAGAGAAAACGAACCAGATAGCTAGCGTTACAAAAAGCAGACCTCTAGTCTTTTCCCAATGTTGTGCTTGTTTTGACATTTTTTTCCCTCCCTATAGGTTAAAAGATGGAAGATTACTCATTATGAAAAATATTGGAACCCCTAAAATTCTCGTATTTTTTCTTATTTTATAATATATTACAACTTTTAGTATACATATGGCCCTTAAATATAGATTCAATCTCAAAGATATAAAATTAGAAGACTTCAAGGTCTATCTTTTAGCAATGTTCAAAGGAATTTTGCCAAAAAAAAAAATTAAAAATTTCTTAGATCTAGAGGAATTCATTCAAAAAAAATCTGCATGGGTTACCCAAGTAACTTTGTACAATTATTTAAAAACAAGAATGGGAACAAAATATGTTTTACATTTTGATAATGATGTATTTATTGATTCAATTAATTTAGCAAAATGGAACATCTATATAGTTTCTTTACAAGATTTAACTTTTTTCACGTTCTCTTACATTCACAATAATTTTAATCTTAGTGATTTTGAAAAATCTAAAAGAATTTATGAAACAATTATAGATCAAGAAATAAAGAATGGTATGCCAGAAGAAATAGCAACCCACGGAAAAAAAACATTCTTTGAAAGGTTCGAAAAAATTGATTGGAAAAAATATTCTAATTCACTTCCATTTAATCCTAGCGCATTAGCGCTCTATAAATGGGCTCCCATTGCAGAGGAATTAAAAACTTTAGACAGAAAAATTGTTTTAAACTCTATGATACTCAAGTGGGATAACATAAAAGACGAATTTATAAAATTAATAAAGTTTTAGATGTTTTTCCTATCATCAACTAAACTTTGTACAACACTTGGATCTGCTAAGGTTGTTGTATCGCCCAGCTGATCATGTTCATTAGCTGCAATCTTTCTTAATATCCTTCTCATAATTTTACCAGATCTTGTTTTTGGTAATCCAGGAGAAAAATGTATTAGATCAGGAGTAGCAATTGGACCAATTTGTTTTCTAACCCACAATTTTAGTTCTCTCTCAAGATCTCCATCAGCTTTTTCTCCCACATTAAGAGTGACATAACAGTAAAGTCCATTTCCTTTTATATCATGAGGATATCCGACAACCGCAGCCTCCGCTACTTTAGGGTGAGCAACAAACGCGCTTTCAATTTCAGCAGTTCCAAGGTTATGACCTGAAACTATTATTACATCATCAACTCTACCTGTTATCCAATAGTATCCATCCTTATCTCTCCTGCAACCATCTCCAGTGAAATACTTTCCATCAAATTGTGAAAAATACGTTTCGATAAATCTTTTATGATCACCATAAACTGTTCTCATTTGTCCAGGCCAGGATTGAGCAATACATAATCTTCCTTGAGCTTCTCCTTTTAATACTTTTCCATTTTTATCTACTATAACAGGTTTGATACCGTAGAAAGGTTTGGTAGCAGATCCAGGTTTAAGATCTATTGCACCAGTTTGAGGACTTATCAAAATACCACCAGTCTCTGTTTGCCACCAAGTATCAACAATTGGACATTTTGAATCTCCCACAGTTTTGTAATACCACTCCCATGCCTCAGGGTTTATTGGCTCACCAACTGTACCTAATAATTTCAATGTTTTTCTTGATGTTTTTTTAACAGGAATATCTCCTTCTCTCATTAAGGCTCTAATCGCAGTTGGTGCTGTATAAAAAATATTTACCTTATGTTTATCTACGATTTGCCACCATCTAGATGAGTCAGGATATGTTGGTATACCCTCAAACATTATAGTAGTTGCACCATTAGCTAGAGGCCCGTAAATAATATAGCTGTGACCTGTGACCCAGCCTATGTCAGCAGTGCACCAATAAATATCTTTCGGTTTATAATTAAAAATATATTGGTGTGTCATTGACGCATAAACCATATAACCACCTGTTGTATGAAGAACACCTTTAGGTTTTCCAGTAGATCCTGAAGTATATAAAATAAATAAAGGGTCCTCTGCATTCATTTCCTCAGGTTCACAATACGATGAAACTTTTTTAATTATATCGTGATACCAAACATCTCTACTTTTATCCCATGGAATATCATTGCCAGTTCTTTTAACAACCACACATTTTCTAACATTTGGACAACTCAACAATGCTTCATCAGTTATTGATTTTAATGGGATCGTTTTTCCTCCTCTAACACCTTCATCAGCTGTTACTACATAATCAGACTCGCAGTCATTTATACGTCCAGCAATACTATCAGGAGAAAAACCCCCAAAAATTATAGAGTGTATTGCACCAATTCTTGCACAAGCCAACATCGTATATGCTAGCTCTGGGATCATAGTTAGATAGATAGTAACTCTATCTCCTTTTTGAACCCCTATTTCTTTTAAACCATTTGCGATTCTGCAAACCTCATTATGTAATTGTTTATATGTAATTTTCTTTTGTGATTTTGGGTCATCTCCAACCCATATAATTGCAGTTTTATCTTTATTATTTTTTAAATGTCTATCTATACAATTAGCAGATGCATTTAATGTCCCATCGTAAAACCATTTAATATTTACATCTGAGCTACTATACTTAACTTCTTTAATTTTAGTATAAGGTTTGATCCAGTTTATTCTTTTACCTTCTTTTCTCCAAAATCCATCGTTATCCTTTAAAGACTCACTGTATTTTTTTTCGTAAATATTTTTACTGACAAAAGCTTTTTTCAACCATTCTGATTTTATTTTGTAAATTTTTTCGTTAGATTTATTTGTGTTGGATTTTAATCTATTTTTTTTATGAAGATTTCTCTTACGATTTATTTTTCTGTATTTTTTTTTGACTTTACTTTTTTTTTTAGTTCTTTTTTTCTTTTTTTTTGATTTTTTTACCATAATTTTTTTTAGGATTTCCCAACCTATTTAAAATCTTCCAGCTTTTAGAGTCAATAGGCATTACTGATAATCTGCTTTGTTTTAGTAAGGGCAATTGTTGCAGACCCTTAATTTCCTTTATTTTTTGAAGACTTACAGGTTTCTTTAGTTTTTTCTCAAACTTGACTTTAATTGCTATGAATTTTTTCATTTTATCAGTAGGGTCAACAAATGCCTGTTTTGTAACTTTTACTATGCCTACTATCTCTTTTCCAATATTAGAGTGATAAAAAAAACACAAGTCACCTATTTTCATATTTTTGAGATTATTAGCCGCTTGATAATTTCTTACACCGTCCCATTCCACTCCATTAATACCAGCTTTCATTTGTTGATCTATTGACCACACATTAGGTTCAGATTTAAGTAACCAATATTTCATTTTATAAATTATTTTATATTTCTTATTTTATTTTTTTTTAATATAAAATAATATTAATCATTTTATCTTTATGAAAGACAAAATAAATAAAATTTTAAAATTAGCTAAACTTAACAAATTTAGCGAGGCAAGAATTATTGCAGAGGACATTAAAAAAAATTTAGAGCAAAACCATGAATTTTTAAATATTTACGGTTATATTCTATTTAGACTTGAAAGTTACGAGGAGGCAATTAAGCTTTACAAAAAAATACTTGAAAATAAGCCAGATTATATTTTTCCTATAAATAACTTAGCGAATGTATATTCAAAATTAAATAAACATGAGGAAGCTTTAAGTTATTTTAATCAAGCTTTAAAACTGAAACCAGATTATTTTGAAGCATCCTATGGAATTAGCGAAGTATATTTTAAAATGCGGAATTATGAGGATTCACTTTTGTATTTAAATAAATCTATAATTCTCAAACCTGGTTATCTTCCACCAATAAAAAGTAAATTGCATCTTCTAAAAGTAACTAATCAAAAAGAAGATATTTTAAAATTCTTAAATCAGATGATTATTCAAATTCCTGGTAACGCTTATCTTTATAATGAAAAAGCATTAGTTCTGTCTGAGCTTGGTAGAGAAACAGAGGCAATTAATTCATATAAAAACACTTATTTTTTTGATCGTAACTATCCTTTCGTTTTAGGCAAAATTGTTTTTGATAAACTTATGAATTGTGAGTGGGAAAAATTAGAGGAAAATTTTGAGGAAATATCTTCTGAAATACAAAAAAAAAAGGGAAGTGGCAGACCCATTAACTGTTTCTTATGTAATCGACTCACCCTTAACTGTAAGTGAGTCTTCTAAAATTTGGGTAAAGTTTAAAAATTCTGGGAAAAACAATGAACATCATTTTAAAAATAAAAAAAATAAAGGAAAAATAAATATAGGGTATTTTTCTGCAGATTTTAGAGATCATCCAATAGGTCATTTAATATCAAGAACAATTGAGCTACATGATAAATCGAAATTTTGTATCCATGGTTTTTATTTTGGAAAAAAACAAAAGAAAGATGATTATTATCATTTAAGGTTGAAAAAAGCTTTCCAAGAATATCACGATGTTTCAAATAAAAATAATGACGAAATCGTAAATTTATCGAGAAATTTAAAAATTGATATTGCAGTTGACTTGATGGGATACACTGGTGGTTTTGAAAATCGTATGGAAATTTTTTTGAAAAAATGTGCTCCCATCCAAATTAATTTTTTAGGCTTTCCAGGGACATTGGGAACTAATAAATTTGATTATATAGTTGCTGATAAAAACTTAATTTATGAGGATGAAAAAAAATTTTATTCTGAAAAAGTAATTTTTTTGCCAAACTCTTATCAGCCAAGTGAAAAAGATCGCTTTATATCTACCAAAAAATTTACAAAAAAAGATTTTAATTTACCAGAAAATAAATTTATTTTTTGTTGTTTTAATTCTAATCAAAAAATTTTAAGAAATACCTTTAATCTATGGATAGAGATTTTAAAAAAAACCCCTAAAAGCATACTATGGCTTCTCTCAAAAAATGAAAATTTTATAAATAATTTTAAAAATGAATTTAATAAACAAAATGTGAGCTCTGATAGAATTATATTCAGTAAAAAATTACCAGTGGACGAGCACTTAGTTAGGATTAAATTTGCAGATTTGTTTTTGGATACTTTCCCTTACAACGCTCATACAACTTGCAGCGATTCTATTTGGGCAGGTGTGCCTTTATTAACTAAAAAAGGCAAGTCATTCCATAGTAGAGTTGCTTCTAGTTTATTAAAGACAAGCAATTTAGAAGAATTAATAACTTATTCTGATAGAGAATATATTGATAAAGCTGTTGAAATTGCAAACGACGAACAATACTTAAAAAGTTTAAAAGAAAAGTTAAATAAAACTAGGGATACAAATCCATTATTCAACAGTAAATTTTACACTAAAAAATTAGAGCAAGCTTTTGAAATAGTTTATCAAAAAAAAATCGAAAATCAAAAACCTGACGATATATATTTATAATTTTACACCAGACCCTTTTAAAAATATTGCTTTTTCGTCTAATGCCCACCTAGGTTTAACAGAAAAATCTAATTTACTAAATTTTCTTTTCTTAAATTTTTTTAATCCAGTCATAGCAATCATAGCGGCATTATCACCACATAATTCAGTTTTTGGAAAATAAATTTTAAAGTTTTCTTCCTCACAAAGTTTTTCTATTATTTTTCTTATCTCTTTGTTAGCAGCGACACCACCTGCAACAACTAATGCCTCCCCCTTAGTTTTTTGCTTAAATTCTTTTATAGCTAACTTTGTTTTTTTATAAATAATTTCTAAAACTGTTGCTTGAAAAGATGCAGCTAAATCATATTTATCTTTAACTGTTTTTGTTAAAATAGTACTTCTTAAGACTGCAGTCTTTAAACCTGCAAAAGATAAATTACATCCTCCCTTATTAATAATAGGCTTTGGAAGAATAAATCTTTTTGGATCACCTTTTCTTGAAAATTCTTCTATTTTTGGCCCACCTGGAAAACCAAAACCTAATAATTTTGCAGTTTTATCAAAAGCTTCTCCGAGTGCATCATCTATTGTTGTCCCTATTCTTTTGTAGTTACCTAAACCATTGACAATTAAAAACTGAGTATGACCACCAGAAATTAGTAAGAGTAAATAAGGATAATCTAACTCATTTTCAAACATTGGACTTAAGGCATGACCCTCAAGATGATTTACAGCTATAAGAGGTTTATTTAACACAATAGCTAGCGCTTTGGCAAAATTAAAGCCAACAGACAAACAGACAATCAATCCAGGCCCAGCTGTTGCAGATATAGCGTCTAAATCAACAAGTTTTACTTTACTTTTTTTTAAAGCCTTTTTTGTTACTATGTCTATTTTTTCTAAGTGATTTCTTGCTGCTAACTCTGGTACCACTCCTCCATATTTTTTATGAACTTCTTCCTGGCTTGAAATTATGTTTGCTAAAATTTTAGGTGGTTTTTTGCCATTATCTTGAATTATAGATACCGCAGTTTCGTCACAGCTGGTTTCTATGCCCATTATGAGTATTTTTTTTTTCATAAATAATTTAATTTATACATGTAAATTTAAAAAATTATGAATAAAAAAAAATTAATTATAGGAGCTAGAGGAAGTAAACTGGCTATTAAATATGCTGAAATTGCTATTAAAGAAATTAAAAAATTCTATAAGGGGCAAATTGAATTAAAAAAAATAGTTACAAAAGGAGATTGTGTCTTAAATCGCAGAACTTCAGAAATTGGGGGAAAGGGAGAATTTGTAAAAAACATTGAAAAAGAATTATTTTTAAAAAAAATTGATATTGCTGTACATTCATTAAAAGATATTCCCTTTAAACAGACACGAGGATTGGTTATTAATGCTGTTCTTAAAAGAAATTCACCCAAGGAGGTTTTGATAAGCAAAAATAATTTGACTTTGGATAGACTAAAAAAAAATTCAATAATTGGATCATCATCTTATAGAAGAGAATTTCAATTAAGACTACTAAGACCTGATTTGAAGTTTAAACTTATTCGAGGCAATATTGACAGTAGAATAAAAAAAGTTTTTAACAAAAAATATGATGCAACAGTATTAGCTAAGGCTGGATTAAAGTGTATAAAATTATCCAAATTTATTTCGCAAGAATTTGATTGCAATAAAATGATACCATCAGCTGGACAAGGCATTATATCACTTCAATCAAGAAAAAGTGATAATAGAATTAACAAGCTTTTAAAAAAAGTTAATCATAAAAATACAAGCATTAGAGCTAGTTCTGAGAGAAGAGTTTTAAAGATTTTAGAAGGTGATTGTAACACAGCTGTTGGTGTATATTCATTTATTAATAAAAATAAATTAACTTTAAAAGCAGAACTTTTTTCTAATGACGGGAAAATAAGATATTACTATGAATATTCTGATAAATTAAATAAAGCTTTAAAAATAGGAAATATTGTAGGTAAATATTTAAAAAAAAAATCTCAAGGTAAATACAAAATTTAAAATGCATATTTTACTAACCCGAGGTCCAGAAGACTCTAAAGATTTAATTTTAAAATTTAAATCCAATGGTTTTAAAGTTTCAAATTTGCCTTTACTACAATTTAGTAAATTAAGTTATAAAAATATTAATTTTTCCAGTTTAGATGCAATAATATTTACCAGCTCTAATGCAATAAAGTTTTTAGAATTAAAAAATATCAATAAAAATATATTATGTTTTTGCGTTGGCTCTTCAACAGAGAAAACTGCGAGATTAAAAGGTTTTCAAAAAGTTTTTGCTGCAGACGGAAATGTAAGAAATTTAAAAGAATTAGTTGAGCAAAACTTAATGTCGAAAGATAAAAAAATTCTTTATGTGAGTGGTGAAATTGTTTCTTATCCTTTGGACAAAGAATTATTATTGAAAGGTTATAATGTTAATCGTCTAGTAAATTACAGCGTGAGACACAATAAAAAATTAGATTTGTCATTTTTAAACTTATTAAGAAAAGATATGCCAGATTTAGTATATGTTTACTCAGAAAATAGTGCAAAAAGCTTTTTAAATTTGATAAAAAAATATGAATTGGTTGACTACTGGATGAATACTAACTTAATGTGTATAGGTGAAAAAACATCATCAGTTTTAAATATAATTAAGTGGAAAAAAATTTTTTTATTTAATCCTGGTGAAGAAGAATTTTTATTATATAAAATTTAAAAAAAATGGAAGTATTTTTTAATTTAAAAAGTTTATTTATATCTGTCTGGGATAAAGGCATTCTAGGTATTGACATTGGCCAAATATTAATCGGCTTAGGAATTTTTTTTATCTTTTTAATTTTCAGAGGATTAATAAGTAAATTAATAATTAGAAAACTAGAATTAATTTCAAAAAAAACAACAAATAAATTAGATGATACATTTGTAAAAGCTATGGTAGGACCAGCACGTTTTTTACCTATTGTTTTAGGTTTTTTTTTTGCAAGTTATTATATGACCTTTGCCGAAGATACTAGAACTTTTGTAGATACTATAAATAGAACTCTAATAACAATTTTATTATTTTGGATTATTCATCAAATAATTGAACCAATTTCATATATATTAAGTGGATTAGATAAAATTTTCACAAGGGAATTGATTGGATGGATAATTAAATCATTAAAAATTCTTATATTTATTTTAGGTGCTGCCGCTGTTCTAGAGTTATGGGGAATTAAAATTGGACCAATTATTGCTGGATTAGGTCTTTTCGGAGTAGCTGTTGCACTTGGAGCTCAAGATTTATTTAAAAATTTAATATCCGGAATTTTAGTTCTTGTAGAAAAAAGATTTAAAATGGGCGATTGGATATCAGTAGAAGGTATAATTGAGGGCATTGTTGAAAAAATAGGATTTAGATCTACTACAATTAGAAAATTTGATAAATCATTAGCTATAATTCCAAATTTTCAGTTTGCTGAGAATGCAGTTGTTAATGTAAGCCAAACAACTAATTGGCTCATTAGTTGGGTAATTACCTTACAATATGACACCACTATTGATCAATTAAAAAATATAAGAGATCAAATTGAAAACCATATTAATGAGAATGATGACTACGATAAAAAAGTGGGTCTCGCAGTTAGGGTAGATAAATTTTCGGACAGCTCGATAGATATGTACGTAAGATGCTTCACTAAAACTAATAGTTGGAGCGAGTGGCTAAAAGTTAAAGAAAAATTGGCTATTGAAATCAAGCAGATAGTTGAAAAAAATAAAGCCTCTTTTGCTTTTCCAAGCCAATCTATTTACGTCGAAAAAAAATGATAGCTATATTTTATTTATCATTACAAATTTTAAAATTATATTCTTATGTTGTTATAGCCAATGTTATAATTAGCTGGTTAGTTGCTTTTAATATTTTAAATACTACAAATCGATTTGTTTACTTGGTCTTAGATTTTACGTATAGAGTAACAGAACCTTTCTTAAGAAGGATTAGAGGTTTTCTACCTAATTTGGGTGCTGTCGATATATCCCCAGTAATCCTTCTTTTGTTGATATGGTTTCTGGAAATGTGTATGAAACTTTATATAGCACCATTAATTTTTTAATTTTGAATGATTATAATAGACGGAAAAAAATCTGCTGCAGACTTAAGATTAAATTTAAAGAATGAAATAGATAATTTAAAAAAAAAATTTAATAGAGTCCCTGGTTTAACGGTAATACTTGTAGGCGAATATGCACCGAGCAAAATCTATGTACGCAATAAAGAAAAATCAGCAATAGAAATTGGTCTTAAATCGGAAATAATTAAGTATCCTGAAACAGTGGATGAAAAAACTGTTTTAGCAAAAATTAGTGAACTTAATAAAGATGAAAATGTCTCTGGTATTTTGGTACAGCTGCCTCTTCCAAAACATATTAATAATAAGAAAATAATAGATGCAATTGATCCAAACAAAGATGTAGATGGTTTTCACCCTAATAATATAGGAAATTTATCGTCCGGTTATGAAAGCTCAATTCCTTGCACACCTCTAGGATGTCATTTGTTGATTAAAGAAATAGAGCCAAATTTAAATGGGAAAAAAGCACTTGTTTTAGGTAGATCTAATTTAAATGGAAAACCAATGACACAACTTTTACTGAAGGAAAATTGCACAGTAACAATTGCACATTCAAAAACAAAAAATTTAAAAGAAGAATGTTTAAAGGCAGATATTTTAGTAGTCGCAGTTGGAATTCCAAAACTTGTGAAAGGTGATTGGGTTAAAAAAGGATCTATAGTAATTGATGTTGGTATTAATAAAACCGAAGGGGGGATCGTTGGCGATGTTGATTTTGATGAGGCTTTAAAACATGCAAAAGCAATAACCCCAGTCCCAGGTGGAGTTGGACCAATGACAATCGCTTGTTTATTAAAAAATACAATAGAATGTTTTAAAAGATCATTAGTTTAAACCAATAAGTATTTGATTAAATTCCTCACCTGCTTTAGAAGTATTGAATAGTTTTTCAATAGCCTTCTTTTGATAATATTTTTTAATTTCTAATAAATTTTCTTTATTTGCAATGTCGATTGCTAATTCGACATACTCCTTTTTATTTCCAACTACTGGAGGATTGTCGATTTCCATCTGTACATAAGCAGCACTCACGATCCTAGATTTTATAAATTTGGTTGGCATTGTAATTGTTGGTGTTCCGTACACCATTGACTCGTGAAATGAGTTACCTGCACCAAAATATAATGGATCTAATAACAGAGATGATGTTCCTAAGTGGTTTATGTAATTATCTCTACTAAGTGGATCAAGAAAAATAACCCTGTCCAGATCAAAAAATTCAATTTTTTTAAAACGTTCAATTAATTTATTAAAATAAACTTTATTATTATCTTTGATTAAATACAAAACTCCTTTTTTGTCTTTTTTAAGTATTTCAGCTAAAATATGATCAAAATCTGGATGAAATTTAAACATTGTTTGTGGACATGAATAAATATTTTTTTTAGCTAATTCAGCATTTTTTAACTTATGTTTTATTTTAGGCACTTCATAAATCATTGGCAGGTGTTCCATTAACAATAATTTTTCCGAGTAACTTTTTGAGGTTTCACTTGTAACTAAACTTTTAGAACATAGAAAAAAATCTATACTTTCACTACCTGTTGTTTCAGGATGACCCCATGACATTATTTGATGTTTAGCAAGTCTGATTAGAGACAAGTAGTACATCTCAATTGACATACCAATATCTGGATAAAATAAAATATTAAATTTTTCTTTTTTAAAAAAATCAATTTTTTCCCTTAATTTTTCAGGAAGTCGAATATTCTTTAAAAAACCGTTTTTTTCTTTTTCAATAAATTCATTAAAAAGATCACTGCTCTTCGTTTTTTTTGAATGAAGTACAAATATATTAAATTTTGACTGATCAAGACTAAAAATAATATTCTTAAATAATCTACCAATTGTATGGTTGGTAAAAAACTCTGATATAAAACCTATTTTTATTTTTTCATTTTCTTTTTTTTCAACAACACAATTTTCACTTAATTCTTTATAAATTTTTCTTAAAGCTTTTACGCTCTTGATATTTAATTCAAGATTGTCATGTTGATTATAAGAAGATTCATAGTGAGGTGTTTGAATTATTTGATCATTGTCATAATTTAGTTGTTCGCTATTTTCTATAATTTGGTCATAACAGTTGTTTATTTTTTTTCTAAATTTATCAATTTCATTGTTGTCCTTTACAATTACAGGAAATAATAATTCTTTTTGATATCTCCACTTAGGATTCATTAAATTTTTATTTAAACCTTCCTCAATTAAATTAATCATCTCGTAAATTTTGTCCTGGTTTTTCAAAATTGATGCATAAAACTGATAAGCAAAAGGCTCTTTTTCATTTAGTTTTAAAACTTTCTTGATCGTATTTTCTGCGTTTTGAAAGTCTCCAGAAAAAGCATACGCGTGCAATAAATTCCTTAAAACTGATAAGTTTTCGGGAAAATGAGTTAGGATTTTGTTAAATAGCTCAATCGATTTAGAGTAATTTTTATTTTGTAAATGACTATAAGCAATTTTAAATAATTCTTCTGTAGAGATTTTGTTCACAACCAAGTTTATTAATAAATAACATTACACTAATACGAAAAAATTAAAATATATTATGATAATTTTGATCTTCCACCATCTACACCTATTATCTGACCAGTTATCCACGAGCTGTCTTCAGATAATAAAAATTGTGCCATTGCAGCAGCATCTTTACCTTCACCTACTCTTTTCATGGGGTGGGCTTTAGCTACGCCCTCTGCAATTAATTTATTTTTTAATATTGGGTCAGCTATTTTCGATTTTGTTAAACTGGGAGCAATACAATTAACTCTGATATTAGGCGCAAACTCAGCTGCTAAAGATACTGTTAGTCCCTCGATTGCACCTTTCACTGATGCAATTATACTATGATTTGTAAATCCTCTTTGAACAGCAACTGTTGAAAACATAACTATAGAACCCTTATTTTTTTTTAGATTGTCCTGAAAGTTTTTAATAGTCTCAACTATTGGAAAAAAATTTAAATCAAAACATTTCATAAAATCGTCTTTTTTAACTGCTCGAACAGGCTTAAGATCAATAGATCCAACACAATATGCTATGCCAGCAATTTCTTGTCCTTCAAATTCATTTTTCAAATTTTTAACGGATTGTTCGTCTAAAACATCAACAACACTGTATTTACAACCAAGCTCACTTGATAAGGTATTAAGACCATTTTCATCCCGACCTATGAGTTGAACATCTTGATTTTTACCAACCATTAATTTGGCTAAGTTTGAGCCGATAGAACCTGTCGCACCAAAAATTAAATATTTTCCTGACATATCGTATAATAATATTTATAAATAAATTATGAAATTGTTTATTATACTTGGAAAT
>MDTB01130775.1_pt1 | contig 12832 bp, 17 predicted proteins | sample 811161 | NCBI WGS metagenome assembly MDTB01 (sample SAMN05326650, study PRJNA326480) | marine metagenome | isolation source: seawater | place: Mediterranean Sea | collected 2009 | reverse complement strand
GTTTTTGAAGGTGTTTCTCAGGCTTCAGATGCAAAAGATGCACAAGGTAACAGTAACTTTTATGTAGATGTTATTTACAGAAAAAGTGAATTTATCTACTGGATGGACCACGATACAACTTTAGCAAATGCAGGTTCTAGTAAAGTAGGACAAACTTTTGATAATGCTTCAACACAAACTATTACCATTATGAATACATCACTAACAAGTGGTAACGATGGTAGTGCAATTACAAATGCACAATTAGCTACAGCTGTTGAAAAGTTCCTAGATGTTGAGAATGTTGAAATAAACTTCTTAATTACAGGTCCTTCTCAAACAGGTGCTGATGCTACTGGTGACACTTTTGCAACAAAAATTATAGATGTTGTAGAACAACGTAAAGACTGTGTGGCATTTATCTCACCTGCAAGAAGTGATGTTGTAGGAGTCACAGACCCTATACAACAAACTTTGAATGTTAAGGCGTTTGCAGACGGGCTTTCAAGTTCATCATATGCGGTTATAGATACTGGATATAAAAATATGTACGATAAGTACAATGATGTATTCAGAGCTGTACCACTAAACGGTGATATTGCAGGTCTATGTGCAAGAACTGATTTAGTCGCTGACCCGTTCTTCTCTCCAGGAGGTTTCAATAGAGGTCAAATTAGAGGAGCTGTATCTTTAGTGTTCAATCCAAATGAATCACAAAGAGATATACTCTATAAAGCTAATGTAAACCCGGTTGTTACTTTCCCAGGACAAGGAACAGTATTGTTCGGCGATAAAACATTCCAGAAGAAACCAAGTGCATTCGATAGAATAAACGTAAGAAGATTATTCTTACTTTTAGAGAAAGCAATTTCTACTGCTGCTAAATTCCAACTCTTTGAGTTCAACGATGAATTTACAAGAGCACAATTTAGAAATCTAGTAGAACCTTTCCTAAGAGATGTGCAAGGTAGAAGAGGAATCACAGACTTTTCAGTAGTTTGTGACGATACAAATAACACAGGTGAAGTTATTGACAGAAACGAGTTTGTTGCAGATATATTTGTAAAACCTGCTCGTTCAATCAACTTTATCAAACTAAACTTTATAGCTACACGAACTGGTGTTGCGTTTAGTGAAGTTGCAGGGGCATAGGAGGAAATAGATGGCTGAAATCGGAAGTTTTTTATCTAAGCTCAAAGGCGGTGGAGCTAGAAGTAATCAGTTTAAAGTAACTATGCCGTTCCCTGGTTTTGCTGCTACAGGTGGTGAAACTGAAAGTATGGCATTTTTATGTAAAGCTACATCAATACCTGAGTCAACAGTAGGCGAAGTTTTAGTTCCTTTCAGAGGTAGAAATATTTACCTTGCAGGGGATAGAACATTTGCTACTTGGGACACAACTATTATTAACGATAGTGATTTCTTAATCAGAAATGCTATTGAAAGATGGTTGAATGGTATTAATAATCATTCAGATAATGAGGGATTGGTAAATCCAGTAGATTATCAAGTGGATGCGTTTGTTGACCATTTAGACAGAAACGGTAACACAATCAAGTCTTACACATTTAGAGGATTATATCCTACTAACTTACAGGCAATAACTTTGGATTATGCTGAAGCTACTGCTCTAGAAGAGTTTGTGTGTTCTTGGCGTTACCAGCACTGGGAAGCAAGCACTACTACATAATAGTAAGTGAGGAAATAATATGGCAGAGCTATTTGGCTTTACCATCACTAGAAACAAAGAGAAGGCAAGTGCGAGTCAAAACTTTACCTTGCCTTCTATTGATGACGGAGCACAAACCGTTGTTGGTGGTGGAATCATGGGTCATTACCTTGATATGGAAGGTAAAGTCCGTGATGAGGCAGACTTAATAAGAAGATATAGAGAAGTTGCAATGCAGCCTGAATGTGATATGGCTGTCGAAGATGTTGTCAACGAAGCTATCGTTAGTGACGAAAACGAACCGTCAGTTCGTTTAAATTTAGACCAACTAACCATGAACGATGGTATCAAAGAAAAAATACAAAAGGAATTCGATACAGTTTTAAGACTTTTAGAGTTTAACGAAAAAGGTCACGATATTTTTAGAAGATGGTATGTTGACGGAAGAATATACTATCACAAAATAATTAATACAAAAAACTTAAACGATGGGATTGTTGAAGTTCGATATATAGACCCTCGAAAAATTAAAAAGATGAGAGAGTTAATGTCGAAGAAAAATGGTGAAAACTTTATGCCACCATCTTCTGGAAAACCAGATGAGATGATGTATAAAGATTATTTTATTTACAATGAAAAAGGTGTTGGAGGTTCTGCTTCTGAGGGTGGTATGAAAATATCGCCAGACTCAATAGCATTCTGTCCGTCAGGTTTAATTGACCAACAAAAAAATCTTGTTATGTCTTATTTACATAAGGCAATCAAACCTGTTAATCAATTAAGAATGATTGAGGATAGTGTTGTTATATACAGAATATCTAGAGCACCTGAGAGAAGAATTTTTTACATTGATGTAGGTAATCTGCCTAAGATTAAAGCAGAACAATATCTCAAAGATGTAATGAACCGATATAGAAATAAACTTGTTTACGATGCGAGCACAGGTGAGATAAGAGATGATAGACAATATATGTCTATGCTCGAAGATTTTTGGCTACCAAGAAGAGAAGGTGGTCGAGGAACTGAAATCACTACACTAGCAGGTGGACAGAATTTAGGTGAGATAGACGATATAAAATACTTTCAACAAAAATTATATCGTTCTCTTAACGTACCAGTTTCTAGACTCGAGGCAGAGTCAGGATTTAGTTTAGGTAGAGCTACTGAAATAACTAGAGATGAATTGAAGTTTACAAAATATATTGCTAGACTTCGTAAAAAATTCGTTATTTTATTTCACGACTTACTTAAAACTCAACTGATATTAAAAAACATTGTGACTCCAGATGATTGGGAAAGTCAAATGTCTGAATTCATTAAGTATGATTTCGTACAAGACGGATATTATGCTGAGATAAAAGAGTCAGAAATGTTAAAAGATAGACTACAAATGGCTACTGATTTATTTAATAATCAGATGGTAGGTAAAGTTTATTCTATGGATTTTGTTATGAGAAAAATTTTAAGAATGTCAGATAAAGATATTAGAGAACAAAGAAAGAAAATTGCTGATGAGATTAGTAAAGGTATTATTAAAGACCCAACAGCAAAAGAGGAGGAATTCTAATGAGTGAGATTGTAAAAGATATGATTAATGCTATTGTTAGTGACGACCAAATAGATGCAGAAGCAAAATTTAAATCTGCATTAAGTACAAAAGTAGGTCAAGCTTTAGATGATAAAAGAAAAGACATAGCAGGCACTATATTATCTAAACCAGTAGAAACAAAGAAAGATGACACAAACGCTGAAGAACCTGTTGAAATCGATAACTGAAAAAGACGAACATAAGCGTTCTCCAGATTATCGTAGATTGTCACCGGCTTTAAAGAAAGCTGTTGATGATATTATGGTTCAATTAAGTAAGTCACCTTTTAAAGTTTTAAAAAATTTAAAGAAGACTACGACAGATTTAGGTAAAAAACATAAAGTTAAACCTAATGAAATCGAAAAGTTTATAACGAAAGTCATATAGGAGGCATAAATGGCAGTTACAAACCAAACGCTTGTTGACACTAGTTTTAAAACAATTATTAAAACAGTATGTGACAACGCAGCAAACGCAGATGGAGATAATGTAAAGATACTTGACGCATCAGCATTATCGGGAGCAGATAGTAACCCAAGAGTATCTATCGCAAAAATATTTTATAGTATAGAAAGTGCGTCAGGTGGAGTAGAACTTAAATGGGATGCTACATCAAATGTTCAATGTACTATTCTATCAGGTAACGGCTCATACGGATATTTGCCAGGACAACCTGCACTTACAAATAATGCAGGGTCTGGTATTAGTGGTGATGTCAATGTAGTAAATGCAACAGGAACTTTTACACTAGTTACAGAATTTCATAAAATTTCTGGATTTACTAATACTAACGAAGCAACTAATCCGTAATGGCTGATACAGTTACTAGTCAAACTATTACTGACGTTTCAGGCTCTAAGACCGTAATGAAATTTACGAACCTTAGTGATGGTACTGGAGAAAGTCTTGTAAAGAAAGTAGATGCAAGTGAATTAAATCACGCCTCCTCATCTACTTCGATTGCAAGAGTAATATACAGTATTAACACTACTGGCGGAAACGGTGCAGTAGAAATAGTGTTTGACGGTGCTACAAATTCGACAGCTTTAGTTTTGGGTGGCAGTGGGACAATAGATTTACAAACCCCTGCCATTCAAATTGCTAACAATGCAACAACACCAACAGGAGATATATTGTTTTCAACTAAAAATTTTGTTAACGGTGATAGTTATTCTATCATATTGGAGTTAAGATAATATAAATAGGAATAGAGAACAAAAATGAAACTAATAAGAGAAGAGATTACAGATATCGAATTTGTCACAGAGGACACCTCCGATAATAAAAAGAATTATTTTATTAAAGGTGTTTTTATGCAAGCCGATATGAAAAACAGAAACGGTAGAGTATATCCTATGGAAACTCTACAAAGAGAAGTTTCAAGATATACTAAAAAATTCATAAATGAAAAGAGAGCCTTCGGTGAATTAGGGCATCCAGATGGACCAACTGTTAATCTGGAAAGAGTATCACATATGATTACTAAACTTTATCCAGACGGTAAAAACTTTATGGGTGAAGCTAAAATTACAGATACTCCTTACGGTAAAATCGTAAAAAGTTTAATTAATGAAGGTGCTAAATTAGGAGTTTCGTCTAGAGGCATGGGGTCTCTTGACAACAAGTCGGGAACAAATTATGTAAAAAGTGATTTTTACCTGGCAACTGCCGCAGATATCGTGGCTGACCCATCTGCTCCGGATGCTTTCGTACAAGGAGTTATGGAAGGTAAAGAGTGGGTATGGGATAACGGTATCATAAAAGAGGTAGAAATTAACGAATTACGGAAAGAATTAGTGAAGGCGAAGAGAACTGAACTAGCTGAAAAGAAGGCTGCAGTTTTCAACAAGTTCTTAAAAAATCTGTAATTTATAAATATTACACAACAACTATTCGAATAGGGAGAAACATTAATGTCCGAAATAGAAAACAAAGTAGAAGAACTGGCAACTGAGGTAAGTGAAGCCAACGGTCAGGACGCTCCTACTAAAAATTCAGTTAAGGGCGAACCTATGAAAAAAGTAGATGGTGCTGGTTATGAAGATATTGGTGGTGAAACTACTGATAATCCTGAAGGCAAAATAGATAACTCTAAAAAAGTTAAAAAAGATGCAACTGCACCAACTAAAGGTGCTGGTTCAGCAGAAACTGCACCAGTCGCACAGGGTTCCTCAAAAATAAAAGAACCTCTAGCTGCAGGTGATAATGTCGAACACGAAGGTGATGACATTGCTGAGGCAGAGCACGATGGTAAAAAAGAAGGTATGCACGAGATGCCAAAAACTAAAGCTGGTATGATTCAAGCTATGTACGATAAAATGAAAGAAATGAAAAAAGATGACATGGCTAAAGAATACAAACACATCATGGCTAAATTAAACATGAAGGCTGGGTATCACGAAGGTATGCACGACAAAGAAGACGAAGAAGAAAAGAAAAAAGAAGAAGCTAAAAAAGAAGCTATTGATAAAAGAGTGAAAGATATCGATGTTAAAGAAGATGTTAACGCTCTTGTAAATGGCGAATCTGAACTTTCTGAAGAATTTAAAACTAAAGCTGCAACAATCTTTGAAGCAGCAGTAAAGTCTAAAGTTAAATCAGAAATCGAAAGATTAGAAGAAGCTTATTCAAAAGAACTTGACGAAGCAAAATCAACTGTCAAAGATGACATGGTACAAAAAGTAGATAACTACTTAAACTATGTTGTTGAAGAGTGGGTAAAAGACAATGAACTTGCTATCGAAAGAGGTATCAAAGGTGAAATCGCTGAAGATTTCATCGGTGGTTTAAAACAATTATTTGAAGACCACTACATTGATATTCCAGATGAGAAGTATGACATTCTAGAAGCACAAGCTAAAGAGATTGAAGACTTAAAATCAAAAGTAAATTCTGAAGTAGAGAAAAATATTTCTTTAAAGAAAGAAAATGCTGATTTGACTAAAGGCGATGTCTATGAAGATGTGTCTAACGGAATGGCTGACACTCAAAAAGAAAAATTTAAAGAATTGACTGAAAGCGTTGATTTCGAGGATGCTGACGATTACAAAAAGAAATTAGAAACTATTAAAGAATCTTATTTCAAATCAGAAGCAAAACCAGCTGAAACTAACGTGGACTCTATATCATCTGATAGCGGTACGGTAGACCCTAGTGACCTTTCGGACACTATGTCAAGATACACAGCTGCTATAACAAGAACCAAAAACGAAAAACTATAATAAAGGGAGAGTAAACGATTATGTATAACTCATCAAGCTTACAAGAAAAGTGGCAACCGGTTCTTGAACATACGGATTTACCTGATATTAAGGACCCGTATAGAAAAGCGGTTACTGCTATTATTCTTGAAAACCAAGAAAAAGCACTTAAAGAAGATGCTGCATTCTTAGGAGAAGCACATGCAAATGCTACAGGTAGTGCAATTGCAAACTGGGATCCAATCCTAATTTCTCTAGTAAGAAGAAGCATGCCAAACTTAATTGCTTATGATATCTGTGGCGTTCAGCCGATGACAGGACCTACTGGTCTTATCTTCGCAATGAAGTCAAGATTCACAAGTCAATCTGGAACTGAAGCTTTATTTAACGAAGCTGATACAGATTTCTCAGGAACAGGTACTCAAACAGGTACTAACCCTGCAGTCTTAAACGACACATCAACTCAATACACTACTGGTACAGGTATTGCTACAGCAACTGCTGAAGGTTCTTCATCTTTTGCTGAAATGGCATTTAGTGTTGAAAAGTCAACTGTAACTGCTAAAACTAGACAGTTAAAAGCTGACTACACTATGGAATTAGCTCAAGATTTAAAAGCTATCCACGGTCTCGACGCTGAAACAGAATTAGCAAATATCTTATCTGCTGAAATTCTTGCAGAAATCAACCGTGAAGTAGTACGTTCAATTTACAGAACAGCAAAACCTGGTGCTCAAATCAACACTACAACTGCTGGTAAATTTGATTTAGATACTGACTCAAACGGTAGATGGTCTGTGGAGAAATTCAAAGGACTTATGTTCCAAGTAGAGAGAGATGCAAATGCAATCGCACAACAAACTAGAAGAGGTAAAGGAAACATCATCATCTGTTCTGCAGATGTAGCTTCTGCACTTCAAATGGCTGGTGTGTTAGATTACGCTCCTGCTCTTTCTAATAACCTAAATGTTGACGATACTGGTAATACTTTTGCTGGTGTTCTTAACGGTAGATACAAAGTATATGTTGACCCATATGCAGCAAACGTTGCGGCTAGACAATACTATGTTGTAGGTTACAAAGGAACTTCACCATATGACGCTGGTATGTTCTATTGTCCATATGTTCCACTACAAATGGTGAGAGCAGTGGCTGAGAACAGCTTCCAACCAAAAATTGGTTTCAAGACTAGATATGGTCTTATTGCAAACCCATTTGCTGGAACTAGTGCTCAGGTAACTGATATTGGTGCAGTAGACACTAACACTTATTACAGAAGAGCAGAAGTTAATAACTTAATGTAATTCTGTTGGTAGGTTTCACCTCTACATTGGAAACAATGTAGAAACCACCACGAGGGGGTCTTCTAACGAGGACCCCCTTTTTTTATGAAAATTAGGGGGGTACAATGATAAGGGAACACTCCGAAATATGCACAGGTGCTCGTCTATGGGCCTTTTTTTTCTATAATTTAGGGTATAAATAGTAATATGACAGAAATCAGTAGTATAAACAGACAACCTAATAATCTTGACTATGCAACAAATACGCAGTTTAGATTTTTAATAAACAAGATGCCAAAGACTGAATTTTTTGTGAAGAGTGCAAACATACCTGGTATCACACTAACCGAGATTATTCAACCAACAAGTCTATCACAAATCAAAATCCCTGGTAACGATTTATCATATGAAGATTTAACAATAGGTTTTCTTATAGATGAAAACTTTGATAATTATATTGAAGTACAAAACTGGATGCGTGGATTAGGGTTTCCAGAGAGTAATGAACAATTTGAAAATCTATTAAGAGAGGGTAGAGATAAATCACCACAATCTATGGCTCTGAAATCATCAACAGATGCTGGTAAAGAAACTAGGGCTACTAACGACTCACCTATATTTTCTGATGGCACGTTATCAATACTATCATCTAAAAACAATCCTACGGTAGAGGTTAGATTTAGGGATTTATATCCAAAATCTTTATCCTCTGTGGATTTCACACAAGAAGCCACAGATGTTGTTTATCTAGAAGGCACAGTCACAATGGGTTATAAATTCTACGAAATAGTTAAGCTTCCTTGATTTTTCAATCATTTTGTGATATAATAAGTAGATTATGAATTTAGAAGAAATACAAGCACAAGCCGAAAAAGACTTAAAATTAGATGATACTGAACTTGATATTGAGTCTTTAAAAACACCAGAACTACATAATAAGTATTTAAAATTACTGTCTAAATTTTCTTTACTTTTAAAAAAAGCAGATAGTGATTACGCAGTATTACATAAAGATAAATGGGAATACTATACTGGAAAAGCTGACTCAAAAGTTTATATGGAAAAACCTTTTGATTTAAAAATATTAAGAGCTGATGTTGACAAGTATCTTTTATCAGATAGTGAGATTATATTACTATCACAAAAGATAGAATATTTACGAACCGTTGTTAATCATATAGAACAAGTTTTAAAACAAATTAATAATAGAACATTCCAGATTAAGAACGCAATAGAGTGGAAGAAATTCACTAGTGGAGAAATATAATGGGACCCGACAATTTTAAGGACCATAAACAAATACAACTAGATAGAATAGAAGAAAAATTAGACAATCTAGAAAAAAAATTAGATGACCATATTTCAAAGATATGGGAAGTCTATGAACCAATCAAAAAAATATTAAAGATGTTTAAAAGATGAATACTTGTTTAAGTTTAGCACTAGCCATATCTATGCATTTTAATTTAATCGGTGATTATAACAGCGTACACCCGCACGCGCGATGCACTTTAGATAATAACATATTTGGTGCATACTATAATAGTGAAAGTAAAACTAGTTTATATGTAGGTAGAGTTTTAGAAAATGTTGATAGAAAATGGAACATGGAATACGGATTAACAACAGGTTACTCAGGTAATAAAATTGTACCTATGTGGAGATTTGTAAATGATGGTTTCTTTGTTGCCCCTGCATATGAATATGATACTGATAGAGTCGGTGTGACATTTGGTTATGAATTTAAAATAAAATGATTATATGTATAGGTAATGGTGAAAGTCGTAAAGACTTTGATTTAAATAAATTAAATGGTCACAACACAATAGGTTGTAATGCTTTATATAGAGATTACACACCTAAAATACTTGTGGCTATGGATTATAAGTTATGTCACGAAATATATCGTTCTGGATATGCATTTAAAAATAAAGTTTATCTGAAAGAATGGGATAAAATAAAACATACCTCATATGATAGATTGTTTGTAAAAGAACACTATAAACAATTTATAGGTGACGTAGAAAATTTAGATGGGTTAGTCGATGAGTTTTCATGGCCAAATACGAAGAAAAGATTTTTTGTTTGTTGGGCAAACAACAAAGACCTAATGGTAAAATTTAAAGAAGAGAAACTAAAAGAAGACCCAACATTAACAGACGATGACTTTAAATTACATTGTGATTTAGACACTGCTGGTTACATAATAACATGGTTAAAGAAAAAAGATAAAGTACAAAGTTTAAAAGGTTATGACACTAGAACAAATGCAGGTGCATTATCATTATTGATTGCAACACAACAACCAGATATTGATAAAGGTATCTATCTTTTTGGACATGATATATATTCTAAAACAAAAACAGTAAACAATTTATATAAAAATACAAATGGTTATGTAGGCGAGAATGCTAAAGCTATCGACCCTAAAAATTGGATAAAACATTACAAAGCAATATTTGATAGATTTGATAAGATACAATTCAAAGTGGTTAATACAAATAAAATAAAAGAATGGGATTGTAAAAATGTCAGTTACATATCTTTAGAACAATTTAATGACGACCTTAAACATATCGAAGGTTAATGAAACTTATATAAAAGTTTTAGCAGAACCTTACATTCAAGCAGAACTCTCAGAATTTTTTACCTTTCAGGTTCCAGGGTATCGTTTTATGCCTGCGTATCGTTCAAAACGATGGGATGGTAAATTAAGACTCTACTCAAAAGCAACTGGTAAAATATACGGTGGTTTACTATCATACATTTATGCTTTTGCAAAAGAGAGAGAATATAAAATTGAAATAGAGAATGATGTTTATATATCATCTAAAATAAATAAAACAGATAGTGATAATTTTTGTAACAGTTTAAAACCAAAATCTAATAATAAAGATATTGAGATAAGAGATTATCAGTTACAATCAATATATCAAGTTTTAAAAAGACACAAGTTATTACTATTATCACCCACTGCTAGTGGTAAATCTTTAATTATCTATTGTTTAATTAGATTTTTAAGATTAAAAGGGTTGAAAATATTACTAATTGTTCCGACAACATCATTGGTTGAACAAATGTATAGTGATTTTAAAGATTATGGTTGGAATGTAGAAGATAATTGTCATAGAATATATTACGGCTATGATAAAGAAACAGATAAAAATGTTGTAATATCAACTTGGCAGTCACTAGCAACTTTTGAAAAAGATTATTTTAGTCAATTTGATGTGGTATTTGGAGATGAAGCACATACGTTTAAATCTAAATCATTGACAAAGATTATGTCTTCACTTACAAATGCTAAATATAAAATCGGTACAACTGGTACCCTTGATGATACTAAAACACATAAATTAGTTTTAGAAGGTTTGTTTGGTCCTGTATATAGAGCCACAACAACTAGAGAATTAATTGATAAAAAACAACTATCAGATTTTAAGATAGAGTGTTTAGTATTAAAACATAACGAACAAAACCGAAAGGAGATACGAGGTGCAACATATCAAGAAGAAATGGATTATATATGTGCTCACACAAAAAGAAACACTTTTATACGCAATTTGTGTAAGTCTTTGGATGGTAATACTTTATGCTTATTTCAGTATGTAGAAAAACATGGTAAGATATTATATGATTTAATAGGTGATACCTTAGACCCACAAACGCGAAGAATTTTTTTTGTTTATGGTGGAACAGAAACTAAAGATAGAGAAACAGTAAGAAGTATAACAGAAAATGAAACGAATGCAATTATTGTTGCATCTTTTGGTACATTTTCTACTGGTATTAATATTCGTAATCTTCATAACATTATATTTTCCTCACCAAGTAAAAGTCGTATTAGAAACTTGCAGAGTATTGGTAGGGGTTTACGTTTAGGCGATAAGAAAACTAAAGCAACTTTATATGATATAGCTGATGATTTATCTATTGGTGCTTATAAAAACTACACACTAAATCACTTTTCTGAACGAATAAATACTTATGTGCAAGAGGATTTCGATTATGAAATTCATAACATAAACCTATGATAAGAGTAGTAAGATTAATTAGTGGCGAACAAATAGTCACCCAGGTTAAAGAAAAAGAAGATAAGAAAGATTTTCTTTATTTGGTAGAACCATTAAAGATGGAGATAGTTCCTAAATTATCTAAAGAATTTATGGTTGAAGAACATATGTCCTTAACCGAGTGGATATTTCATTCTCAAACAAAAGAGCACCCAATACATAAATCTAAAATATTAACTGTTGCAAATGCAAATGATAGTTTATCCGAATATTATAATAATATAAAAGAACATCTAAAAACTAGAACATGGAAAATGGGCACTAAACAGGAAATGAATGAAATGAGTGAAGAGGAAGAAGAAACGATGAGTGATGAAGATGTTATGGAATACCTTAGAGGACATCGAACTTTACATTAGACTTATTCTCTTGAAAACCGAACACGGTTATTATAACAAGAGTTACGAAAAAAGTCAAGTCAAATACCAAAAAAAATTTAAAATAATTTGATAATCCAGATAATATATGATATAATAATAATATTATGAAAAAGAAATCCGAACATTATGTAGATAATAAACAATTTCTACAAGCTATGATAGAATATAAAAAGTCATGTGTTTTGGCTGAAAGTAAAGACGAGCTGAAACCTCCTGTATCAAATTATATAGGAGAGTGTTTTCTGAAGATTGCAAATCACTTATCATATAGACCAAATTTCATTAACTACACATACAAAGAAGAAATGATTTCTGATGGTATTGAAAACTGTTTACAATATGTTAGCAATTTTAATCCTGATAAATCAAATAATCCTTTTGCTTATTTTACTCAAATAATATATTATGCGTTTATTCGTAGAATACAGAAAGAGAAAAAACAACAAACGATAAAAAGAAAGCTAATATTAAAATCTGGGTTTGAAGTAGCAACAGCAACTAACATTGATGATAAAGAATATCAAGATGCTTACATAGAGTATCTCGCAAAGAATATGTTAGTAACCGAAGATGATGTAGATAAACCAAAAGAAAAGAAAGTCAAAAAGAAAAAGAAAGCAAAAACACTACTTGAATTTTTTATGTAATTATGAAAATAGC
>MDTB01128268.1_pt1 | contig 12832 bp, 11 predicted proteins | sample 811161 | NCBI WGS metagenome assembly MDTB01 (sample SAMN05326650, study PRJNA326480) | marine metagenome | isolation source: seawater | place: Mediterranean Sea | collected 2009 | reverse complement strand
GCTCTTGGTAAGGGTGCTATTGCCTATGCAGATTCTCACTTCTATTGCCTTGGAGAAGGAGATGGACGCGTCATCTTAATTGAAGCTACCCCCAAAGGTTGGACTCCCAAAGGAGAATTTACAATTAGTCCTCAAACCAAGCAAAGAAATCCCAAGGGGAAAGTTTGGACTCACCCTGTTATTTCAAATGGTAAAATGTATCTACGTGATCAGGAACTGATCTTCTGTTATGATATTAGTGGGTAAAATTTTGGATTTTAAATAATTATTCCAAACCAAGAACTTTTTTTCCTTCTTCTGAGATCATTCGCGGGTTCCAAGGTGGATCCCAAACGATATCAACTTTTGCAGAATCAACATCGGAAAGTTTTTCAATTCGGGTCTTTGCATCTTCTGCAATCACCGGACCCATGCCACAACCCTGAGCGGTCAGGGTCATTTGAATAAAAACCTGTTTCGTTGACCCTGAGTCATCAATTCTGAGATCGTAAATTAAGCCAAGATCCACAATATTTACAGGGATTTCAGGATCATAACATCCACGTAAAGCCTCCCAAATTTGGTCTTCGTTCAAAGGACCCGAAGAATTCTCAGTTACTTTTTCTGAATCTAAGATCTCTGTTCTAATTTCTTTCCCAAGGGCAGATAGCTGGTCTTCTCCAACCCGATACATTCCATTCGCATCTCTTAAAGTCACTGAATTCCCCAGTGATTGTGCAATAGTGAAGGTAGCACCTTGTGCAAGGGTTACCTCATCACCTGCGGGAATGATGGTAGCAATACAGCTAGATTGTAAAATGATTTCTTTATTCATAAATTTATTTTCCAAGAAGCGAATCCAATTTGTCCATGATACCAGGGAAGGATTCCATAAAGACCAAGTGGATCATTGAAAGCATTGAAAAAAGGTTCGTCGTCAATAATCCTATTTAAAATAGGATTATTCGATTGTGGCAAAGACAAATTCGCTGGTAAAGTTTCAGCTCCCAGAAGTTCTGCGATTGCCTCAGCAGGGGATTCCAATCGGGGAAACTCCTCTACTTTAAAATCTCCGCTAATTTCCGCAAACTCTACTGCAATTGCGATTGCTTCATTTAAACCACCTAACTGATCAACCAATCCAATTTTAACAGCATCTTCACCTGTCCATACCCTACCCTCTGCAAGTTTTCTTACTTCCTCAGTCTCAATATTACGACTCGTGCCTACAAGTTCAAGAAAACGATCGTAAGTTTGATCCACATAACCTTGGATAACTTTTATCTCTTCCTGATTCTTAGGTCTGGAAATAGACATTATGTCCGATGAAGGATTAGTTTTAACAACATCCCAGTTAAGACCGTAATCCGAACCAAGTGACTGAATATTTGGAAGAATTCCAAAAACTCCGATTGAACCAGTTATAGTTTGTCTACCAGCTAAAATTCGATCGCTTTCAGTTGCAATCCAATACCCGCCAGATGCCGCGACCGGTCCCATTGAAACAATTACGGGAATTCCTGCTCTTCTCGCATGTTCTAGTTCAAAGAGAATTGCTTCCGATCCTGAAACACTTCCACCAGGTGAATTCACACGAAGCACAATTGCCCTGTAGACATCATTCTGTTTTCTAATTTCTCGAATCCTGCTAGCAACTTCATCCCCACCAACCGATATCCCATCGTCTCCCCATCCATCCACAATCGCTCCCTCCACATAGATGATCGCAAGCTTTTGTGATTTATCATCCTCCTCCAAGGGATCGGGCCGTTGACGCTCTAAGTAGTCACCAAATTCAACTTGGGCAAAAGTGTTTTCATCATCATTCTCGGACCCAAGTTCGATCAAATGATCGATTACACCTCCAAAGTTCTCAATGCGGTCCACGAAACCTTTCTCTAATGCTTCTTGGGGCTTCCATAAATATTTTGCTGAAAGTGTAGCATTTAAATCTTCATCGAGCATAGATCTGGCCGTGGATATAGTGGCTATGTAATCCAACCATCTTGAATCCAACAAACCTTGAATTTGAGCACGATTCTCTTCACTGAAACAATTATTGGTAAATGGTTCCACCGCTCCTTTGAATTTTCCTGTTCTGACAACTTGTATGCCGACGCCATATTTTTTCAGTGAATCCCCTAGAAAAAGTTGCTCACTCGATAAACCTTGCAAAATCATTGTTCCAGCAGGGTCCATGATTAACTCATCGCAATGTGCGTATACCATATAATCGAGCTGCTTTGGACTATGGAGATAACCCACTACTTTCTTCCCACTTTGTTTAAATTCTTCTAAAGCAAAAACAAATTCACGAACTGTCTCATAACCGCACCCATACCCTGAAGGTAAAAAGCCCCCCATAATGAAAATGCCTTTTAAACGATTATCTTTTGCCGCTATCCTTAATCCATCAATCACTTCCTTTAAATGATATGTTGGAATCAATTTTTCTTGCGTTAGGGCTTCTCGAGTCAGGTCCTCTATTGTCAAGTCACCGGGGCGCTCAGTAAGGTTCATGTTCAAATTCAGAACCAAAAAACTGTCTTTCTTAATCTTCTCTTTTGGTGGTCTCAAAAGGGACTCAGCAAAAAAAGAAAAAACCACTAAGGAAAGAACTCCAAAAAACAACGCGGAAACAAGTAGAACTGCCAACCTTCGGCATACATCTTTAAAAAAAGCTTTCATCTGGATATAAAAAAACAGACCTTTTTCCAGAAGGTCGAAGAAAATCTTTGCCACAAGCGAAAAAGGCGACAAGTTTGCCTCTCATGAGTTCAGAACAGCTGTCAGTAGAAAGAAAAGCGCTAAGGATCAATTTGGATTCAGCAAAATATGGTACTTTTGCTGAAATAGGAGCTGGTCAAGAAGTGGCTCGTCACTTTTTTCAAGCAGGTGGAGCTGCCGGTACAGTTGCCAAGACCATGTCGGCCTATGATATGAAATTCAGCGACAAAATTTATGGAGAAGCAGGACGCTATGTTTCCAGGAAAAGATTAGTTCAAATGATGGCTCATGAATTTGGTCTGTTGGAGGAGAGACTTTCCAGTGATCGAGGATCAGAAAGTCAATTCTTTGCATTCTCCAACACAGTTTCAGCACTCAATTTTCATAAAACCAATGAATGCCATGGTTGGATGGGTATACGCTTTCAACTAAAACCTCTTGGAGAAATGCATGATATTATCTTGCATGTCAGGATGCTTGACCGTGAAAATCGCCTTCAGCAAGAGGCGATTGGTATGTTGGGAGTTAACCTAGTCTATGGAGCTTTTCACTTTCACAATAATCCGGATGATTTTATTAAAAGTCTGGCCGATGGAATCAATATTGACCGCATTGAACTTGATATGATCGAATTCAACGGTCCAGAATTTGAAAAATTTGATAACCGCATATTATGCCTCAAACTCACCCAAGCACGACTAACAGATGCCATCATGTTTGATACGGGTGGACATATTGTACAATCTTCTGAAGTACTTTATAAAAAATCATGTTTAATTGAAAGAGGCAGCTTTCGTCCAGTCACCAAGGTAAATTTGGATATGTTGGAAAATGCCAAAAGTCAGTTCATCCTGAGAGATGGAGTAGATGAAGAAGAACTGATGGTTTTTATGGAACTGACATTGGGTAGTCTAGCCAATGAAGGATCTATAGATTACGATGATTTTATTTCCAGAATTGAGGTGATAAATGCTTGTGGATATGGGGTACTCGTATCCAATTATTTCGAATATTATAAGCTGGCATCCTATTTACGCAGATTAGTCAGAAAACCCATTGGTCTTGTAATGGGACTCAACAACCTCGCAGATATTTTCAAACAGGAATATTATTCCAACCTCGAAGGAGGCATTCTGGAAGCATTCGGGGTTCTCTTTAAAGATAATATCCGTATTTATGCTTATCCAGTTGAACAAGATACTTTCGAGAGATACAGGCAGCACTTCAGAAGAGGTGATAATGTAAATATCAAGGAATCAAGCGACGGATTAATCAATGTAGAGAATCTGCTTGTAGCTGATAATCTAAGAAATCTATACAAATATATTCGCGAAAATGGGTTTCTTGAAACCATCGACCAATGCAATCGTGAAAACATGAAGTTTTTCTCTCGTGATATTTTTGAGCAAATTCTAGAGCGTAAAAATGGTTGGAAAGATAACCTGACCAATGAGGTATCAACTATGATCGAAGAGAACAAATTGTGGTTAGGAAAACAAATACCCTAATTTGAAAAGTTATAATCTAGTTGTTTACAGTTTATAATATTTCTAAATTAACTCTATAGATGTACTTATCAAACGGTAAGAGGTTAAAAAAAGTTATTTATCAATTGCTATTAAAGCCTCAAAATATGCCGAGGTACTTCTGGCATATCCTAACACAACCAACTCCTCTGCAAAAAAAACTCCCATGGTGGTCTTATGATGCCATTTATTATTTAAAAAGCTTGAGATTTGAATCCGCTTTCGAATGGGGAAGTGGAGGATCTACTTTGTTCCTGTCCAAACGAAGTAAACATTTAACATCAATTGAAAATGATGAAGGGTGGTATGAATTATTAAAACAAAAATTATCCTCAAATCAAAATTCAAATATTACTCTGCTCAAACGAAAAATAGATTTATCCAGTCCAGAAAACTTCATAAGATCAGAATATCTAAACTCATTAGATAAAAAATATGATTTTATCTCAATTGATGGAGAGGATCATTTTGGACCTGATTCTTTTTGGTCAGCAAGAGTTCACTGTTTTGAACGAGCCCAGAGTTGGATTAACCCCAAAGGAATTATAGTTGTGGACGATTCTTGGAGATATCCAGAAATAACTTCAAAGTCACACGCCAATATGATTCTGGAATGTGAAGGGCTTGGACCAAGCCGAAAAGGAGTGACAAAAACAGATATACATATTTATTGATCAAAATTAAAATCTGCATACACCATTCTGTGGTCAGATGCATGAAGACAAAGATGGTAATCTCCTATTTTAGAAGAGCTGGGTAACAGTCTCCGTTGCATCATTGGAGTCGCCAAGATGTAATCGAATCTGGAATAACTATCCTGTTTGTCCCAATAGTGAGTCCAAAAATGTCCTTGTTGGTCCGCACATGGAATCATTCGGGTTAATTGTGAGTTATTAACTTGAAGAAATCTTCGCAATGGAGCTGAGTTTTTATGGTCATTAAAGTCACCTACTACTAGATAATTAGGGTCTGTGTAAGGGGGATACTTGGATCGTATATAATCTCGGATAACTCTGGCTTCGCGCTCCCTTCGAATAGCCGCTTCAGGATCTTCTGGTCTTTCAGTCCACTTACTTTTGAGGTGTAGATTGAAAAGGCTCCATTTTACTCCATTAGTTTCGAGGACTACTTCAAGCAAGCCTCGACTGGGGGCTCTTTCAACTTCAAAGTACTTAAAGTTGAGATCTTTTGGCTCGCCAACAACAGAAAATGGTACTTTGGACAAAATTGCCAAATGTCTAGCCTCCCCCTCACCAAGACTGGGCCACCATGCAGAGTACTTAAAACGAACCCCATTGGTTGAATTCAAGTCTTTCCATAGTTCGTTCAGATAATACGGATCGCCCACTTCTTGAATCGCTAGAATATCAGGTTCGGACTGATTGATGACTGATCGAAGAATTAATTTTTCCTTATTAGGCTTTGGGTAGTCCTTTTGCCACCTACCAGATACCATTCGGTCCATCGTCAGATAATTTTCTAAATTATAAGACGCGACCCTAATGTTAGAATCTTTACCACTGCCTTGAGGACTAAGACAAAAGACACATGCTAAAACTACTATTAGTCTACCCACGACCACGAATAATATTAACGTTAAGTCTTCTACTTTTAGGCACTTCATTACGCTTCTTAAATTGACTAGGATCTTTTGAGTGCCTTGCATTCCAACTGTCCTCGGTACCGTGCCCAAGATGAATAGCTTGAAATGGATAAATACCCGAATAGCCCTTACTCCAATTAAACATCATACCACTGGTACTTGCAGGGGTTACTTTTATCTTGTGAGAACCAAATGGCTTCCCCATGAATTCAGCTGATTTTATTGGATTCCAATCTTTCCCTGAAAACTGTTTCATTATCTCATCCCACTTTGTCATCATTGGTATCTTAGCTCTTTTGGCTTGAATAGGATCAATGTACAAACACCCGTCTCCAACTAGGGGTTCGATCTCGTCCAGTTGCATATTTGTTACATTGGGGATAAAATTCGGAGAATAAAATGCAATTACAAAAGAAGTGGGATGCTCTTCTTTTTTGTCCTCTTCGATTTCACCCCAAAAGCTCAATCCTTTATGGTTGATTTGCATGGTATATTCAAAGGTTGCATTGTTATCGAATATTCCTTTTATCGTGGTCTCTTCACGATTCATCGAAACGGTGGGCGGTTCTATAAATGAAACGATTTGCCGGTGCTTCCATTGACGGTTTCGTTCACCTGGGTTTAGGTAATAAATAGGGCGAAAATTAACACTTAACGGCTTTCTTTCAGCGCGGGAACCTAATCCCTCCTGCTCTTCTTGTGCTTCATTTTTAAGCCAAACATGAACTGTATATCCATTACGATGAATTGCCACATCGTAAATCGCACTTTCCAGTACGGTATTGTAATTTTTCCATTTTCCCTCTGCATAATGGGTCAGGCTTCCCCCTCTGGTTTCTGCAATCCGAGGGTCAATTGGCATTAATTGAGCCTTAAGCCTGCGAATACCTTCAGCCAAAGCCTGAGACTCAGGGCTTAGCCTTTCCCAACCAAGCTCATAAGGACGGTTGGAATTGCTTCTCATCAACAATGTAACTCCCTCATCTCCTGCATCTACATATAATGCATCAATCTCAGTTCCACTTGAACTCATCCACTTATGATAGCGTGTAATATCAGCCTCAACCAATGAAGGAACCTCCATCTTTTTACGCTTGTTGGCTTCTTGTTGACGCATCTTATTTCTTGCAACCAGGTCTTTATTCAGCTTGGCGACCAATTCTTTGGAGGACTTGGACAAGCGAGAAAGAGGCACCGTTGCCTCAGCACGACCTTGATTAATGAGAAAGTTCACATTGTCACCTTCTAAAGAAATAAATTTTGCTTTGATCAGAGAACCGTTGGTTGCTTCCCAGTTGTGCTCTACATCCAATGCTGCATCTTCAGTGACCAAGGTTGGTTTAAGAGCAACTTTGGGTGGATTTTTTTTAATGGGACGGGGTTTAGGTGTTTTGGGTTCCACCGATGGAGCATTCGAAGAAGCAAGTTTATTGGCCAAATCCTGAGATTGTGCAGATAGACTGCTCATGGGAAGCGGTACAAGTTGCCCATTCCACTCAATGGTGACTGTACCAGCAAACAGTTTAATGAAGCGAGCCTGCAATGTTCGACCTTGAGTATCAGTCCATGGGTGTAATTGATCAGTAAGTGTGTCAGAGCTTTTCTTGCCGGGCATTGATCTTGCCGCTAATTCCTTAGCCAAAGCCTGTGATTGAGGGGATAGGCTTTGTACGGGTAAAGGAACAACTTGACCATTCCAGTTTATTGTTACTTTCTCACCATCGAAACTGATAAATGTTGCTTGTAATGTGCGACCTTGAGAGTCCGTCCAAGAATGGAGCGTACCATCCTGAGCTTGGAGAAGTGATCCCAACAGGAATAGATAAAAGTATATTTTCTGAATTTTCATAATCTGGACATTTCAAGTCATTAATTTCACTCATCATTCTCCCAAGAGAGAACTACATTTTCCTTTTTTTGATCCCATGGATTAAAAACATCAAAAATTTTTCCTGGGTTCAAGATTCCTTTTGGGTCTAGTGTATTTTTAATTGCACGCATAGTTTTCAATTCGGCTTCATTAAACTGTTTTCGAACAAAAGGAGTTTTAGCTAATCCCACTCCATGTTCCCCGCTAATTGCCCCATCCAAAGAAATCACTTTATCCATAAGTTTTTGTAGAGCGGAAACCGCTTTTTCAGTTTCTGACTGATTTTCTTCATCATACATAAAGTTAACATGCAAATTCCCGTCTCCACAATGCCCAAAAACACCAATGTTCAATTTATATTCCTCTCGTAATGAGTTTACGAAATCAACCAATTCAACCTGTCTGTCTAGTGGAATAACGATATCCTCATTCAGCTTAGTGCTTGCTAACTTCTTCATCGCGGAAGACCCTTGTCTCCTAACCTCCCATAATTCCTCTGCTTCAGACTCGCTGCTCGCCACACGATGCTGTAGAGTCCTTTCACCTAACCAGGCGGAAATTATTTCCTTCTGCCTTGAGAGTAGATCTTGATTCCCATCCAATTCAATTAATAGCATAGGTGTTGGTCTTTCTCCCTTAAAAACTTCTTTACCCACATATTTTTGGAGACAATCAATCGTCCAACTATCCATGTATTCCAAAATTGAAGGACGAATCCCCATCTTTGTAAGTTCCAAAGAGGCACCGAGAGCCTGAATGTCATTTTCAAATGCCGCCAGAAAAGTTACTCTTGATTCAGGAGCTAAAATAAGTCGCAATGTTATTTCCGTTACTACTCCAAGCGTTCCCTCACTCCCAATCCATAAGTCCCGGAGATTATAACCCGTTGCAAACTTTCGTGTCGGACGCCCCCAACGCACAAACTCTCCAGTAGGCAAATAACCCGACAAGGAGAGAACATAATCACGAGTGACTCCATATTTTACGCATCTTAATCCCCCTGCATTGCAGGCAATGTTCCCCCCAATGGTGCAAAAGTTCTTTGAGGATGGATCTGGAGGATAGAATAGGTTTAGCTTAAGGACTTCATCCTGAAGTTTAGAAACCACAACCCCAGGGCCACATTTTGCAAGCATATTGACTTGGTCAACAGACACATCATCCAGTTTGGAAAGATCCATCACCCAACCGCCTTTCACTGGGGTGGCACCTCCGGTTAAACTGGACCCAGCACCTCTGCAGGTAACAGGTATATCAAATGCGTTTGCAAGTGACAGAACTGTTCCCACATCCGAAGAATTTTCAATGATGATGAGGGCACTTGGGTAACCACGAATCTTTAGTCCATCATACGAAGCCGAGTACAAAAAGTCATTTTCTGTTTTAACGCAATGCCCCAACCTTTCAGTTAAAGCTCTATATGCGGATAAATCTTTGTCCGTTTGTAATTTGGAATTCAAGGCTGGTTTAAATATTAAAACCTTAATTTATAAGATGGAGTAGACAATTACAATTATCCAGCTTTTGTGTCCAAGCTAAGCTTCGTTAAATTTCTAGATTTCAACATGTTTACAACATCCATAATCTTTTGGTAAGGGAGGGTACGATCTCCTCTTATGTGTATAGTAGGTTGGTCGCCATTTGCCTTTGCAACCTCATCGAGTTTTGCCTCTAAAGTTTGCACAGAAATTGAATCTTTCCCCCAGTGAAACTTGCCATCAGCATCAATGGTAATGAATTGGTCGCTTATTTTTGGCGGTTTTTGCTCCAAAGAGGTTTTCTGGGAAGGCAAATCAATACGATTATATTGTTCGATAACTGGAGTTGTAATCATGAAGATTATTAACAGAGAAAATGCCAAGTCAATCAAAGGAGTTACATTGAGATCAGAAATGACCGCTAACTTATTTTGCCTTTTGAAGTCTCTTGCCATGGATTTTGAAATTAAGAATCCATTTCCAATTCAATACGATCAGCTAAATTACTTGAAAAATTTTCTAGCTTGGTCATGGCTCCTCGAGTCATTCCCAAAAGCCCATTGTAGGCGAATACAATTGGAATAGCTACGCACAAAGCAGCAACAGTGGTGAGTAATGCACCAGACACCCCGGGTGCGAGATGTTCGATCGTCGCGCCTCCAGAGTCCATTGTTCCGAACGCATCCATCACGCCCCAAACCGTTCCAAGCAAACCGAGAAACGGAGCACCAGAGACAATGGTAGCAAGCCAGTACATCTTCGACTCATAACGGTCACCCACCTCAGATAATGCCCGACGGATAGCATTTTCTACATAATTCATCCGAACTTCTCCTTTTTGCTTCTTCCCACGATTAGCGGCTTCCATTGCTCTGGAGCAAATCCTCAAGTACGGACTACCTTCTCCAGCAAAGAGAGAATCCTCATAATCAAAAATTGAAGGAAGATTGTTTATCCGTTTCTCATCGCGAGAATTATTGCGAATCGCCCGCTTAATTTCCTGAAACTTGGACCACATCAGAGCAATGGCAGTACAATTCAAAAACACTAAAACAAAAATTACGACTTTCCCTGCAAAGTTTGAATCAGCGAAATAATCGATTATCTTAATCGTTGCCATCGTTTCCATCCAGTAAATTCCCATTGTATATCCTTTCCCAAAGGTTAGTTAATAACATTTACACTCTAGCTTTCCGAAATGAAAATCAACAAAATTTATTTTAATTTCTAGAGAAGTTAAACTCGAATTGAATTGCACCCGAGGCGAAACATTTCTAGGCATCCTTGGAATGCGCACTTCAGAAAAAGTACTTAAAGAAATTCAAGAAAAGTCCTTTCAAACAAGCGGAAAGCAATCATTGGTTGGTCTAGACGGATTTGTCGACAAGATCGTGACGCCCGTAGACAAACGTCACGGAATGGGAGAACAATTTGACGCGGTTGAAACTATCGCCGACATGGGAACTAGAATTTCTGCTGCAGCGGGTAAAAGTGCAAACCTTGAACTATTTCCCCGCTTTGAAAAACTAGGTGGCAATGGCCCAATCATGGCAAATGCCCTTCTTTCTTTAGGGTTAAATGTAAAATATGTTGGAGCGTTGGGATATCCATCCATACATCCAGTTTTTGAAGATTTTGCCCAAAAAACTGGTGCTATCTCTCTTACCGAACCTGGAATCACTACCGCCCTTGAATTCAAGGATGGAAAATTAATGTTTGGAAACATGGTTAGCCTCGAAGGCATTGACTACAGCCAAATCATACAAGCTGCGGGTGAAGGTCCGTTCCTTGATATGCTTTCTAAATGCGATTTAGTTTCGATCGTTAATTGGACGATGATTCCAAAGATGACCTCAATTTTAATGGAGTTAGCAGATCGAGTGCTACCAAATCTCCCTCCCAGGGATACGCGTTCGTTCTTTTTTGACCTGACTGATCCTGCGAAACGGTCGAAAGAAGACATCCTAGAAGTTTTGCATGTCATCTCTCGATTTCAAGCTCATGCTGAAACCACATTAGGATTAAACTTTAATGAAGCATTACAAGTTTGCGAGACCTTGGGACTATCGAAAGGCGACAAAAACGAAGAATCCTTAAAAAAGATGGCCACTGAAATACGCAGGAAACTTGATATCTCTTGCGTAGTGGTTCACCCTGTCGATTCTGCTGCCTGCTGCACTAAAGATGGAGCATGGTGGACGGAAGGACCTTTTACTGAAAATCCTAAAATAACTACCGGAGCAGGTGACCACTTCAATGCAGGCTTTAGTGCGGCAAGGTTAAGTGGTTTCTCACCGTTGACATGCATTGCATTGGCAACATGCACTTCAGGTCATTATGTAAGAACTGCCCAGAGCCCTACTACAAACCAAGTAATTGAACTCCTAAAACAACAAGATAGTTTATCATAATCATGAGCCACGAAACTGGTATTTTAATTTCTTTCGAGGGATCTGAAGGTTGCGGAAAATCTACTCAAATCCGCAGGCTTGCTGACCGATTGGAAGAGATCGATCATAGAGATGTCGTCGTTACACGCGAACCGGGAGGTACTGTTATCGGAGAAGATATCCGGCACCTTCTCATGCATGCGGATTCTTCCAAAAGCATTTTCCCGGAAACTGAACTACTACTTTTTGCCGCTAGTCGGGCACAACTCGTAAGAGAAGTGATTTTCCCTTCCATTCAAGATGGCAAAATTGTTCTTTGTGATCGTTTCCTTGATTCGACTACTGTCTACCAAGGAGTTGCCCGTCAAATTGCTGATGATCCAGTAACGCAGATCAATTCTTTTGCGGTGGGAGACGTAGTGCCTGATTTAACTATCATACTTGATATTCCGGCAGAGGTAGGTCTTGATAGAATAAAACATCGTGTTTCAGACATGCCTGATCGTATGGAACAGGAAAATGTCGAGTTTTATGGAAAAGTAAGAGAAGGGTATTTGCATTTGGCAAGAAATTTACCCGATCGATTTTTCGTAGTGGATGGATTGGGCGAGGTTGATGATATTGAAATTATGATTTGGAACGAAATACATTCCAGATTTTTCGCAGAAGACTAAACTCTGTAATTCGTGAGTGCTCTCGCTGAAGAAAGAATCGAATCACTCGGTCAGCGATTTGAGACGGACAGTTTACATCACGGACTAATTTTCCGTGGTGATGAAATTCCATTTCTTGAGCAATCAGTTTGTATTCTTTATCGAAAAATTCTGGGAATGTCAGATGATGCATCAATTCATCCTGACTTATTTCATTTGCGACCATCAGGAAAGGCTAGAATCATAACGGTTGAAAAAACGCGTATGCTAATCAGCGATCTTTACCGCTCGGGTCACCAGGGAAGCAGGAAAGTTGCAATCATTCATGAGACTGACAGAATGAGAAAGGAAGCGGCAAATGCATTTCTAAAAACTTTGGAAGAACCTCCAAGTGGCACCTACCTTTTTCTTCTCACAATGAGACCATACTCAATCCTTCCCACCCTAAGAAGTAGATGCATTATGGTAAGGCTGGATAAAAAAGGAAAAAAGCAGGATAATGAAGTATGGAGCGATTGGCTTTCAAAATATCAAGCCTGGATTAATCTTCTACTTGATCGAGAAAAACTTAAGGCAGACCGGGTAAGCCCAGTTTTCATGGCATAT
>MDTB01088194.1_pt1 | contig 12832 bp, 14 predicted proteins | sample 811161 | NCBI WGS metagenome assembly MDTB01 (sample SAMN05326650, study PRJNA326480) | marine metagenome | isolation source: seawater | place: Mediterranean Sea | collected 2009 | reverse complement strand
GTTTCACTTTATTTTTACCAAGCCAATTCCAGAGTATTCTCTCGGTATCACCAGTTGTTTCGGCTCTTAGGGGGCACACTGGATACATTTCGGCGGTATCAATGAAATTTATACCTTCATCAATACTCATATTTATCTGTTCATGAGCATCCTTCTCATCTGTTTGCTCTCCCCAAGTCATTGTTCCTAAGCAGAAATCTGACACATTCAAGCTAGATTTTCCTAATTGTTCGAATTTCAATTTTAGACCTTTCTTTTATCAGTTGATTGTTATTTTTATGAAAAAATATAATTTTGTTTTTTTATGAGAAATAGAAGATCTATCAATTTTATTAAAAGACTATATATATAATAAATTAGTAAATTACAAAGAATAAATATCTTTTTAGTGGAGAGAAATATGAAGCTTTTAAAAGCTATAAGGAATAAATTTAAAAAAAGACCTTTGGTAGTAGTAGTTAGATTAGAGGGGGTAATTGGTGCAGGAAGTCGGTTTGGGTCAAGCGGTATTGATGACGCCAATACTCAAAAACTACTTGAAAAAGCTTTTGAATTTGAAAAAGCAAAGAGCATTGTAATTAAAATTAACTCTCCTGGGGGGTCTCCAACTCAATCTTCTTTAATTGCTTCCCGCATAATAAAGTTATCAAAGGATAAAAATATTCCGGTGATAGCCTTCTGTGAGGACGTTGCCGCCTCGGGTGGCTACTGGTTAGCATGCGCGTCAGACGAAATATATGCTGATGTGAATTCAATCATTGGATCTATCGGGGTTATCTCAGCTAGTTTTGGTTTTTCTAAGTTAATAAGTCGCTATGGTATTGAGCGTAGAGTTTACACGGCTGGTGAAGAAAAGAGTATGCTTGATCCTTTTCAGCCAGAAAAAGCGGGTGATATTAAACGGTTAAAAGATATCCAGAGGGCTATTTTTGAAAATTTTAAGAATTTTGTAAGTGAAAGAAGAGGAGATAAAGTGGCTGGAAAAAAGATTTTTAATGGAGAAGTATGGGAAGCTGAAAGAGCAAAAAAATTAGGACTGATCGATGATATTGGAACCATGGAAAGTATTTTGGAAACTAAATTTGGTGACAATGTAAAATATAAATATGTTAACAAGAAAAAATCATTTTTTTCAAGATTTAGCAGTTCAATTGTTGATGAAGTATTATCAAAATTTATAGAAAATAAATATTTTTCTAAATTTGGGCTCTAGAAATTAAAGTAGGAGAAAGAATTGGAGAAACAAAGAACAGCGTTAATTACTGGAGGTGCAAGGAGGTTAGGTAAAGCGATCGCGGAAGATTTAGCTGATATGGGTTTTAATATAATAATTCATTATAATAATTCTCAGGAAGAAGCATTAAAATTAAAGGAGCAACTTAAAGCTAAGGGATCTAAGGTATTTTTAATTAAAGCTGATTTAAAAGTTGATGAAGAGGTGATGTCTCTAATAGAAAATTGTAATAGACTTTCTGAGAGCAAAATTAGTTTGCTCGTAAATAATGCATCCGTTTTTGAGTATGATAATATACAAACTGCTACATTAGCAAGCTGGGAAACTCATTTTAAGTCTAATCTTCAAGCACCCTTTTTTTTGACAAAAAGTTTTGCAGAGCAAGCCCCTGAATTGACTATCTCTAAGAATGGAGAAAAAGAAAGTAATGCCAATATAATAAATATTATCGATCAAAGAGTTCGAAACTTAACAACAGATTTTACAACTTATACATTGTCAAAAACAGGTTTGTGGACACTGACTAGAATAGCTGCAAAGGCTCTATCCCCTAAAATAAGGGTTAATGCTATTGGCCCTGGCCCTACAATTAAGGCTGTCTTTCAAAGTGAAGAAAATTATTTAAAGCAAAGAAGGTCAACCCCTTTGGGTAGAGGTTCTGAGGTGGTAGAAATTTTACAAACGGTTAAATATATTCTCAAAAACTCAAGTGTTTCTGGACAACTTATATGTGTTGACGGTGGTCAAAATTTGCAAATGATTGGGCAAGCGGACGAAATTGATTAAATAGAAAGCTAGAAAAACGTTGACTAATTTTAATTTAAGCGAGGAGTTAAGAGGTGAAAAGGTAATACAATCTTTCGTACTGACTCTTTCAGGCAAGCCAGGTGTATATCGAATGCTCGATGAAAACAAAAACGTAATTTACGTGGGTAAAGCTAAAAATTTGAGGAAACGTGTTTCTAATTATACAAAAATTAAAGGACACCCCCTTAGAATAGCCAGAATGATTTCTTCTACAAAAGATATGGTATTTGTTACTACAGATACTGAATTAGAAGCTTTGTTATTGGAACAAAACTTAATTAAAAAATTCCAACCACAGTACAATGTTTTACTTAAGGACGACAAAAGTTTCCCTCAGATAGCTATAACAAAAGGAAAAAATTTCCCTCAGATTTTAAAATATAGAGGAAGGAAATTAGACGGGATAAAGTATTTTGGTCCTTATGCTTCGTCTTATGCAGTAGATAATGCTATCAGCTATATCCAGAAAATTTTCCAACTTAGAAATTGTAGAGACACAATCTTTTACGGTCGTTCCAGAGCTTGCCTACTACATTTTATTCAAAAATGTTCAGCTCCTTGCGTTGGGAAAATTTCTCAATCTGATTATGAAAAGTCTGTTGAACAGGCTGAAAATTTTCTTTTGGGGAAGCATACGATCATCAAAGATAACCTTAGGGATCGTATGATACAATCAAGTGAAGTGCTAGACTTTGAAAGCGCAGCTTTTTACCGCGACAGAATAGAGTTGGTAGCAAAGATACAATCCAGCCAAAATATTAATAATTTGAATTTGAAAGATGCCGATGTCATTGGAATATGTAAGATAGGCAACGAAAGCTGTATTCAGGTATTTTTTATCAGGTCATATGAGAACAGAGGAAACCATGCTTTTTTTCCAAAAACGGGTAAGGGTGCTGATGAGATCGAAATTATAGAGCATTTTTTGGTTCAATTTTATAGAAATAAGTTGCCTGCAAAAAAAATTATCCTATCAAAAGCGTTACGAAATAAAATATTAATAGAAAATTTTCTTAGTGATAAGAAAAAAGGGCAGGTAAGTATAAATCGCCCCGAGAGGGGAAGGTCTAAAGAGCTTATTAGATCAGTTAATGCAAATGCTAAAGAGGCCTTAGAGAGAAAAATAGCAATGACAGCGTCTCAGAAAGCACTTTTTACTGCAGTAGAACAAGAGCTAGGATTAGATAAAATAATTAAAAAAATAGAGGTTTATGATAATTCACATATTCAAGGAGCATACCCTGTTGGTTGCCTTGTATCTTTGGATAAATACGGATACAGAAAGTCTGAATATCGTAAATTCAATCTTAAAGATAGCGATGTGAACCCAGGAGACGATTTAGGAATAATGAAACATGTTTTGCAGAGGAGATTCGGTAAAACACTAGAACCAAATGTGGAGAAAGAATTGAACCTACCAGATCTTATAGTTATAGATGGTGGTAAAAATCAACTTAAAATCGCGAAGGATGTATTAGGACCTTTAGGTCATAGCAAGATACCAATAATTTCAATTGCAAAAGGAATAAAGAGAAATGCAGGTATAGAAGAATTTTATTTCAAAGAGAGAGTAATTAGTTTCCCTAAAAACAGTTCTCTTCGCTTTTTTTTCCAGAGAATAAGAGATGAAGCTCATAGATTTGCTATTGGTACTCATAGAAAAAAAAGGTCTTCTTCAATAAATAAAAGTGAGCTTGATAATGTTTTTGGTATTGGTCCAAAAAAGAAAAAAGAACTGCTACAGCATTTTGGTTCAGTTAAAGAATTATCTAAATCAAGCCTAAAGGACTTACTGATGGTAAAAGGTATTTCAAAATCTTCTGCAGAAATTATTTTAAATCATTTTAATTCGTGATATTAGACATTTACGATGCTCATATATCTTCCAAATACTTTAACTTTTCTGAGGCTAATCTTGGCGCCTGCTTTGATTATTTATTTGATAGTGGACAAGTCCGACCCAGCAAAGTTTTTTGGTATGTTTGTATTTATTGCAATTATCTTAACGGATTTTTTTGATGGTTACCTTGCAAGAAGGTTTAATAATGTGAGTAACTTAGGAAAAATTTTTGACCCTATCGCAGACAAAATGATAATCATTTTGCTCTTTTGCTTTTTTTTGGGGCACTATTTTAACAGCTCTGACGACTTGTTAATAAGCATTATCTTGATTCTTATTATTGCCAGAGAAATATTAGTTTCTGGACTTAGGGAGTTTTTAGGCCCGACAGGCAAAGAACTGGTGGTAACAAAGTTGGCAAAGTGGAAAACATTTAATCAAAGTGTGATGATAATAATTTTATTTTTAGATCAAATATATAACTTTATGGATGATCTTGTTACAGCCTCGATATATTTATTTTGTATTCTCACCTGTTTTGTTACTTGGTACACTGGACTTGGATACATTAAGAACGCATTGTTTTTGATTGAAAATGACTAAGCTTAAGATAATTTATTTTTCAAGAATAAGAGAAGTATTGGGTAAGCCATCTGAAGAAATTATTGTGAAGTCTAAAGTGGTTAGCGACCTGATTGAGGAACTCCAATCTAATGGTAGGGAGTATGAAGTATTGAAAGGAAAAAATTTCAAAGTTCTCTTTGCTGTTGACCAAAAGTTGTTAACTGACCCTAAATCGTCAATTGTTGGTGCACAAGAAATCGCTTTTTTCCCACCTATGACAGGGGGGTGATAATTTTAGATGACTGGAAAAGTATTTGTATCTGTTGAAGAAAAAGACTTCGATGTTGCTGAGGAGTTAGATAAGGTTAAGGGCCTTTCGTTGGAAAGTGGTGCAGTTGTTTTTTTTATAGGTAAAGTAAGACAAGATAAACAAGGAAAATTAGATTTTTTGAAAATAGAATCTTTTTCAGAGATGGCGACAAAAATGATAACAAAAATTTGTGATAAATCTTTGAAGCAATGGGAACTTGATTATATTTTGGTAAAGCATCGTTATGGCAAACTTAAGGTTAATGATAATATCGTTTTGGTTATAACATCTTCTATCCATCGTGATAATGCTTATAAAGCATCAATGCAAATTATGAACCTTTTAAAAAGTAATGTACCGTTTTGGAAAAAAGAAATTTCTGGAGAAGAAGAGTGCTGGATAGAAAATGAGTGAAGGGATAGTTTGTTTAGCAAAATCTATTTTTTTAATTAATTTTAGTCCATCATTCTTGATCTTTATTTTTCCCTCAAATGTGTAGTTCATTTTTATTTTCAGTTAATATCTATCAACTAGCAGAACACTACGATAATAAAAATATAAAGAACATACCCAGGTGAACATAGTTTTATGGGACAAAAAATTCGATATATATTGAACCTAAAACCAAAAAAAACGCCAATATTAAACCGGCCTGCTTATTTGATTTAAAAGCTTTTAAGCAACTTTTCGGGTCCTTTTCATTGAGATTAATTAATTGAATTAAAAGACTAATTGAAAAAACAAAAACACCACACTCTAAAATAATCAAATGTATTATGTTTTCAGTAGAAACTCTATAAAAGACAAAGGAAATTAGACTTGAAATTAATATAAGAAAGGCAAATAAAATAACCTTTGTCTTGTTTTCAAAGAGGATTCCTGTTGATTTAATACCAATTTTCTTATCATCTTCAATATCTTGTAAAGAATATATAGTGTCATAAAATATGGTCCAAAAAATTCCAGCAAAATAAAAGATAAGTGCGTTAACAGTTAGGCTATTACTACTCGCCGCAAATGCGAGGATTATCCCCCAATTGAATGAAATGCCTAAGAAAAACTGCGGCCAATAGGTAAATCGTTTTGCAAATGGGTAAGCCAAAACGGTTAATATTGATATAAACCCTAATAGAATCGCTAACTTATTAAAAGTAAGCAAAATCCCTAGAGCCAGTAAACATTGAATCATTAACCAAGAAAATGCTTGAGTTTTAGAAAGTTGTCCCGAAGCTATAGGCCTATTTTTTGTTCTGGAAACTTTCGCATCTAATTCAGAATCTGTTATATCATTCCAAGTGCAGCCAGCACCTCTCATTAGAATGCCCCCAAAATAACATGAAGCTACAATATATAGACTAGCTTGATCAAAAGCTACCATATCACTGTTTGTAGATAATAAGAGTCCCCACCAACAAGGGATTATTAAAAGCCAAGATCCAATAGGTCGATCCAATCTGCTTAACTTCAGGTACGGTTTAACCCTCCTATGGGCGTATTGATCAACCCAGTTGTTTACTTGGGCGTCAACAAGCTTATCATCAAAAATTTTATGCATTATTTTTTATTCGTGGTAACAAATTATATGGATAATATTATTCGGATAAGGCTCTTTTGTGAAGATAGTTTAAGTCACATGACAGAAGTATCCTTAAAAAAAGAACAAACACACTACTTGAGAGATGTAATGCGTTGCAAAGTTGGAGCAAGAATCTTGCTATTTGATGGTATTTCAGGGGATTATCTGTCTGAAATCACTAATATCGACAGAAAAAATACAACGGTAAGAGTTTTGCAAAAACAAAGGCAATTAGAAATTCCAGGTGATGTATGGATGGTTTTTTGTCCCCTAAAAAAGAAAAGAACTGATTTTCTTGTAGAAAAATGCACTGAATTGGGAGTACGGAAATTTTTGCCAATTGTAAGCCAAAATACTCAAGCAAAGAGAATTTCCATCATACGGTTGGAGAAACAAGTAGTTGAAGCGGTTGAGCAATGTGGAGGAAATTTTGTTCCCGAAGTTCAATCTCTTGAAACATTTGAGAGCGTTTTGAATAATTTTCCTGATAATAGAAAAATAATATTTTGTGATGAAACTCTTGAATATGAGAACATACAAAATGTTTTGAAGTCACTTGATTTAGGCAAAGTGGGAATTTTTATTGGACCTGAGGGTGGTTTCTCTTTAAATGAAAGAAGAATGATTGAAAAAAATTCTGAAGTTGTCCGTGTTTCCTTGGGCAAAAGGATTCTTAGAGCTGAAACTGCGGCTGTCAGTGCTTTGACTTCTTGGCATAGTGTTTCAGGAGATTGGACAAAATAGTTAAGAAGAAAGAATGTCATGGTCGATAAAGAAAACAAAGAATACATATCAGACACAGATCACTTAAAAAAATATTTTGAGGATGGTTGTAAGCCCAAAGAAAAATGGGGAATTGGAGCAGAGTACGAAAACTTTATCTTCTCAAAAGATACTTTCCAACCTATAAATTATTCCGGTTCAAGTTCAATTCTAACTCTTTTTGAGAATTTGATAGATAGATTTGGTTGGACTGCAATAAGAGAAAACAAGTTAATTATTGGGTTAAGAAAAGGTGATTCAAATATAAGCCTTGAGCCTGGCGGACAATTTGAACTTTCAGGAGGTATAAAAGAATCAGTCCATGATGTAGAAAAAGAAATGAAGTCATTTATTAGTGAAATGAAAATTCTAACTAATGAATTAAACCTTGGTCTATTTTCATTGGGTGCTACGCCCGTATGGGGTCTTCAAGACATGCCATTAATGCCCAAAGACAGGTACAAGAAGATAATGGCACCTTACATGAAAAAAGTAGGGAAATACGGGTTAGATATGATGTTCAGGACTTGTACAATACAAGTAAATTTAGACTATTCCTCTGAATATGACATGGCAAAAAAAGTAAAAGCTGGATTTATGCTACAGCCATTGGCAACTGCTTTATTTTCTTCATCTCCTTTCTTTGACAATACTGATACTGGTTATGAAAGTTGGAGAGCAAATATATGGAAGCATACTGATGCAGCAAGAACTGGGATTCCTAAGTTTATTTTTGATAAGGATTTATCTTTTTCCGATTGGGTAGAATTCGCATTAAATGTACCAATGTATTTTATCAAGAGGGATGAAAAATATTTAGATTTGACAGGAGAGTCTTTCAGAGATTTTCTTTGTGGTAATTTAAAAAGTATGCCTGGAGAAAAACCTCTTTATTCTGATTGGATCAATCATCTTACGACAATTTTTACTGATGTAAGACTCAAGAGTTTCATCGAGATGCGGGGAGCTGATGGAGGGCCAAGTTATAACGTTACAGCTCTGGCTGCTTTTTGGACAGGGCTCTTATACGACGGTGAAGCTCTAGATTATATTTTTAAATTAACAGAAAACTGGACTTGGGAAGAGGTTAACTTAATGAATAAAGAAGTTTGTAAATTTGGACTAGAAACCAGTTTCAGGGGAAAATCTCTTTGGAGTTTGGCTGCTGATGTTTTAGACGTTGCATCTCTGGGATTAAGAAACAGAAAAATTTTTGAAAATTCATATGACGAGAGTATTTTTCTTTCCCCAATTGAAGAAATGATCATGAAAAAAGTGAGTTTCCCAAATAGTTTAAGAAATCGGTTTAATAATAAAGGTTCTAATAACATAAGAAGTATTTTTGAAGATTTTAACTTTGATCAGGGGTTTCGACACTAAGTTCTTCTTTATTTATAATACGTATAATATTGGATTTATGTTTATAAATTATAACGACCGTAACAAAGAAAACGGCTGCCTGCGAATAAGCATTATTATAAAGAAATAAGAGAAAAAAGTTCGAAAGAGTAATAGACGACAATGCGGCTAGAGAGGATTTCTTGAAACAAAGAAAAATGATTAACCATGAGAAAAGAGTAAGAAATCCACAATAAATATTTAAACCTATTAAGACACCAAAAAAGGTTGCAACTCCTTTACCTCCCTTAAAGAATAAATAAATAGGGAATATATGACCCAAAACAACTGCAATTATTACAAAAGGCAAGATATCTAATTGTAAAGATTGATTTGCCAAAATAATTATCAACCCCTTTAGCATGTCAAAGATTAGAGTAAATAATGCAGCACCTTTATTTCCACTTCGGAGGATATTTGTTGCCCCAATATTTTTTGAGCCAAACGTTCTTGGATCATTTATTTTGAAAATAAATTTTCCTATCAATCCAAAAGGAATTGATCCTATGAGATAAGAAATGATTATAAAAATGACATTCACAACTTTAGTCTAAATTAAAAGAGTGATTTTTAAAGACTATATTTCCATTTACTATAGTCAAAAGGTTTTCACCTTGAAGATTGAATCCGTCGAATGGAGTATTTTGTGATTTTGACTTGAATTTAAATCTATCAACTTTGATTGGTTTATTAAGGTCAAAAATTATCAGATCTGCTGGGCTATCTTTTTCAAGAGTACCAAGATTCTTCTTTAAAATTTTTGCAGGGTTAAGAGAAAGTAATTGGAAAAGTTGATATAGTTCTAGATCCTTGTTGTGATATAAGGAAAGAGATGCAGGTAAAATTGTTTCTAGACCAACGGCTCCAAAGGCAGCTTCTTCAAAAGGAAGTCTTTTGCTTTCCTCATCTTGTGGGGTGTGCATAGAACATATGTTGTCAATAGTACCATCTTTAATTGCTTCGATTAAAGCTTCCCGATCAGAGTGAGTTCTTAATGGAGGCTTTAGCTTAAAGAAGGTTCTATAATTTCCAATATCTAGCTCATTAAAGATAAAATGATGAATTGATGTGCCTGCGGTGATATTATTATTTTTTTTCTTAGATAATCTTAGCGCTTCTAAACCTTCCTTAGTAGTAATTTGGTCAGCATGATATCTTATGCTTAGGTCTTGAGCTAGTGCAGTATCTCTTTCTAAACCTATTTTTTCAGATATATTAGGGCTTGAAGATATACCTTTTAGTGATGAGAAAATACTCTTCGTTGCAGAGGTATTCTTTGAAAGAAAATTATCTTGTGGATGCCCAATAATAAGAGCTTCAAAATCGGACGCATATTTAAGAATCTGATAATAAATCCTTGTATCTGAAATTGATTTTAATCCATCAGAGAATGCTATTGCACCTCCTTGATACAAGAAACCTATCTCTGTCATAATTTCCCCTTTAGTTTTCTTTGTAATTGCAGCTGAAGGAAAGATTCTAACTTGACTTGTATCTGAAGCTCTTTGCCTAAAAAATTCAAGTATCTCAGGATTATCAATTGCTGGTTTAGTGTCCGCTCTAGTAACTAAGGTCGTAACACCACCTACTGAAGCAGACTCACTTGCTGAACGGAAGCTTTCTTTATGTCTTTCTCCAGGCTCACATATCTTAACACCAATATCAATTATACCAGGGGCTAAATGCATTCCTCTGCAATTTATAGACTTTCCCTGTAAGCCAATATTTTGTCCGAGTATTTTTCCGTTTTTGGTATTAATTGTAATACTTCCATTTACTTCTAATTCACTCAGAGGATTAACAATATTTACATTATAAAACGTTAATAATTCACTCAATTTTCTTGACCCTTATCAATTAATAAGTGCATAACTGCCATTCTTATAGCAACTCCCATTTCTACTTGTTCCTGGATAACACTTCTATTTAAATCATCAGCTAGGTTACCATCAATTTCTATTCCCCTGTTCATGGGGCCGGGGTGCATTACTATTGCATTTTTTTTTGCAAAACGAAGCTTAGAGCTATCTAATCCAAAGCGGTTGAAATATTCTCTTTTGGAAGGTATATATCCTATTGTCATTCTTTCTTTCTGAAGTCGAAGCATCATTATTACATCAACATTTTTGAGGCCTTCTTCCATATTATGGTAAACCTTTAGGCCCATATGAGTGAAAGTTTCAGGAATAAGTGTGCTTGGTCCAATTAAACGAACCTCGTTATTAAGTTTACTTAATAATAAAATATTTGACCTTGCAACACGGCTATGATTGATGTCTCCACATATGGCAATGTTCAGACCTTCTATAGAATTTTTTCTATGTTTAATCGTTAATACATCTAGCAGCGCCTGAGTAGGGTGTTCATGAACGCCATCTCCTGCATTCAAGACAGAACAATTTACTTTTTCAGAAAGAAGATTTACCGCTCCTGAGGAAGAATGTCTAACTACCAGTAAATCTGGTTTCATCGCATTCAGAGTAAGTGCGGTGTCAATTAACGTCTCACCCTTCTTAACAGAACTTTTCTCAATGTTGATGTTCTGGACTATAGCGCCCAACTTTTTACCTGCCAACTCAAAGCTAGAAAGAGTCCTAGTAGAGTTTTCAAAGAAAACGTTTATTTGAGTGAATAATCTAAGAACCTTTTTTTTTCCTCCAATTCCTCTATTTAGTTTAACATAATCTTCTGCTAGATTTAATATCTCGTGGATTTCTATCAATTCGAGATCATCAATTCCAAGTAAATGTCGCTTTTTCAAAAATTTGCCTTAACAAAACGTTTATATGATTAGATAAACCAGTAACTAACAGATAGAATGTTTTTAACAAGTTTAAAAATGGAGCTATCTGATTCTTTGTAAATGCATTCTGATCTTGAAAATCTAATCTGGCTTTATTCAATTGGCTTAGAGGAAGTCCTCAACGAGGAGCCTGTGAACCAGTTTGGTGAAGAGAGACAAGATGATTTCCAGGATAAAATTTTAGAATCGTCTAGTGTAACAAAAGATTTTATTCAACAAAAAATAATCCAAGCGGGGGAAAGGAATGATATTTTTAAAGAAATATCTGAAGAAGTTAGTCAACTGATAGACGTATCTCATTTGGAACATTATTTTAAGAAATTTCTGTATAAAGAATTCCGACTGGATATGAGAAATGGGTTTTTTAGCAAAGGAACTAAAAAAAAATCTAATCTAATTATAATTACAGAAACACCTTCAAACGTCGACTTTCGTAATGGAGAAGTTTATTCTGGAAAAAAGAAAAGCCTTTTATATAGCATAATTTCTGGTATGCGAAGTAGCATTAAAGAACAAGACTTTGGTGTTATAACGGCGCCGGTTTTACCATTTCCAATAGGAAAATTAGGCGAACATGAGGGTGTTGAAATTTATCACTTTCTATATTTAGAGAAACTGATTAAAATAACTCAGCCTTTTTTGATAATTCTTGTCGGAGAGAGAGCAAATAATTTGGTCGAACGATTAGCAATAATAAAAAGAGAAAATTCTAATTCACCCTACATACCTCATTTTGGAATTCCTGAGCTCGATTATATTCTTTCAGTTCCTAAAGCAAAAAAAAACATATGGGATAATTGGAAAAACTTAATCAAGCGAGAAAAAGATGAAAGCATCTTTTAGTAGGTCTAGAAAATTTAAATCTGTAAACATAGCATTACTAACTGTTTCGGATACCAGAGATGAAACAACTGATAAATCAGGTCTCTACTTAGCTAATTCTATAAATGACACTGGCCATAATCTAGTAGAAAAAAAAATTGTTAAAGATGAATTAGAGTCAATAAAGAAAAATCTTCAAGAATGGATCTCTGACATTAAAATCGATGTTATAATTAGTACTGGAGGTACTGGTTTAACAAAGAGAGATGTGACAGTTGAGGCTCATCAGGAGTTATATGAAAAAGAGATCTCAGCCTTCTCGATAATGTTTACAATAGTGTCTGCTGACATTATCGGTACATCCGCTGTTCAATCTCGAGCATGTGCAGGAGTTTCAAATGGTACGTACCTTTTTGCGCTCCCAGGATCCACATCTGCTTGTAAAGACGCGTGGGAAAAAATTTTAAAACTTCAATTAGATTATAGACATCAACCATGTAACTTTGTAGAAATTATACCAAGACTGGTAGAAAAGAAATAGAAGTAAATTATATCACTAAGCTACAATTAGGAAAACGTTAATAAAAAATGAAATTTTTCATACGAACAATATCTTTCACCATTTTAGTCGGTTTGACACTGATCTTTTTAGGATATTCATTTTTTTCCTATAAGTCTTTGTTTGAAGAAGGAGAGAAAGGTTATTCGAAGAAAAG
>MDTB01084475.1_pt1 | contig 12832 bp, 8 predicted proteins | sample 811161 | NCBI WGS metagenome assembly MDTB01 (sample SAMN05326650, study PRJNA326480) | marine metagenome | isolation source: seawater | place: Mediterranean Sea | collected 2009 | reverse complement strand
TCGCCAAGTCAATGAAGAAATAGATATGTTCCGCGAGATATTTCAATATACGCTAGATGAAGAACTAGAGGAAGAACTAAAACAGCAAAGAAAGCAACTACACAAGGAACGATGACAACATTACATTTATTTTTAATAATGTCGATACTTTTGAATGCAGGCCTAATTTGGTATGCAGTAAGAATTTTAAGAAAATTTGTGTTCATATCAGAAAATTTGTCTGATCTATTTTTAACCACAAAGGCATTTCAAGTCTTTATAACTTCATTGTTTGGAATGGAAAACTATCATGGGGAGCCTATGATAGAAGAATTATTATTTAAGATTCGCCAAGTCAATGAAGAGATAGATATGTTCCGCGAGATATTTCAATATACGCTAGATGAAGAACTAGAGGAAGAACTAAATGCCGCCGCGGAAGAAAAGATCGAAGAAGAATAAAAATCATTACTTTACTAAAGTACACGAGGACGCGATTGTTAAATACGCGAACACGGAAGATAACGAATTAAGATCAAAGCTTTACGAAGAATATATCCAACCAGCTTTTGATCAGATGGTTGATAAGATTATTTACACTTATCGTTTTACCACGTTACCCAATATTGACTACCTAAAGGCTGACTGCAAAGTATGGCTCACCACCATATTAAACAAGTATGATCCAAACAAAGGATCGAAAGCCTTTTCCTATTTTTCTGTTGTAACTAAAAATTGGTTTATCCACAAAGTCAAACGAACTCAAAAAAGAAATCAAACTGAGATCTTTATGGAGGACATTTTAAACGAGCTGGATGAGGATCTGATATCCACTGAGCCAACCTATCTGCAAAAGCGTCAAGATATAGAGTTTTGGTCTTCTTTGCATGGAGAGATAGACACTTGGGATGCCTTTATGCTAAAAGAAAACGAGAAAAAGGTTTTGATGGCCGTTCGTATTTTATTAGACTCTGCGGATACAATTGAAATTTTCAACAAAAAAGCTATTTACTTATACCTGAGAGAGATTACCGGCCTTAACACCAAACAGGTCGTTAACAATCTCAACAAACTAAGGAAACGCTACAGGACGTTTAAGAACAAATGGCAAAACGGCGAGATCTAAACCTAGACGAATACCTAGAAGAAACTACCAAAAACATACGAGAGGATCGAGCCATGGCTAAAACACTCCTTATGGATGTTATGGCTGATATGGCTGCCTCTCCCACAGACCGTCGAGAAATGGGTCCTATTGCGGCCAAGTTTGTTGAAAACCTGCAGCGATCTAATGAACAGATGGTTAAGCTAAGTTCGATTCTGCAGAAGCAAAAAACTAGTAGCATCGGTCTTACGGCCTCCGACAAGGAAGAATTGTTTGATCTTCTTAACGAGAATCAGGAGGAGTAGGTGTGGCCGACGACAAACCAAAAGACCCGGCCGGCGGCGAACTCTCCCTAAGGGGCCTGAAGTATGGATTCCTAAATGATGTCTCAGACACAGGGATGGAGGGATCCACGGATCGGCGCCGCTCTGGTGGGGTCAATTATCTTCGGTCTGCGATAAAGGCCAACTACTCCCGCCGCGCTCTTGAAAAAGTAAATGTATTCACGGGAATCGTAATAGCCCAGGGAAAGAAGGCACCTTTTGCATCCCGCAACGCAGACAGTACTTTAAAGCAGCACGCCATGGGGAAGTGGACAGATGTGCTTCCCAGTCTCAATAACGACGATACGGTAAATGTTTACAAGGTTTATATTCCCGAAATTGAGTGCCGTCCAGCACCAGGCAGCTACACTGATCCTATTATTGCCACTTATTATGATGTTTATAATACTTTAGAGACTGGAATTTTCAAAAAGGAACCCACAATCGGCTCGGTGGTTTCCGTAAGATTTGACAATATAAACAATTTCACGGGCGCCCGAATTGTGGAGCTGGGAGAAACAATTGCATTTCTTGATGACATCGATGGAAACCTGGCTGCTGTTTTTGGCGGTGGCGCTGGCGACGGAGCACAGTGGATGGGTCGCGACCCAAAGATGACGAGCGCAAATCGCGGTACATTTGCAAAGTCCTTTAATAGGAAGCCAGGCCTCAAATGCGGACAAGAGCCACCTGCTAAAGCCGTAGAAGTCGCAAAGAGACTGAATATTGATATTGAAGTCATTCAGGCCATCGCCCAGGTCGAATCCGGAGGAAAAAAAGGTGTTGTTATGCGTTTCGAGGCGCATCTGTGGCACGACAAGGCTTCAGCGGCCGCGAAGGCAAAGGTGCCCTATACACACCCCGGCCCTGACGTCAAAGGCAGATTTAGCCGTGTCAAATCCGAGAGTGACATAGGCGCATTCAATCGCGCGTTCGCCCTCAATAAAAAGCTGGCGATTCAGGTCACAAGTTTCGGAGCCTACCAGGTTTTAGGTCAAGTATTGCTGGATCACTACGGCCCAGATCCAGATCGAGCGCTCCAAGCTTATTATGACGACCCGGACAACGTAGCATATGTGTTGCTAGAGGGATGGTTTAAAACCGCCGGCGGCGCAGTGAAAAAAGCAGCCCAAGAAAAAGATTTTGTTAGATTTGCCCGGACGTACAATGGCCCTAGTCAAAAATGGCATTACGGCGGCGCCATCGCCCGAGAGTATAATGCGGTAACTTGTGGAAAACACCTTCAAATAGCAGCAAACCCAGAGGATCCCAAAGAGCCCACCCCCGGCGCCGTACTCTATCTTGGGGATAGTCAGCATGCAGCAGGTTATTCTTTTGGCGGAAAGCTTAGGGCTGACCTTAAAAAGCAAGGAGTTCCATACATTATCAACATGACAAAGGATGGCCGCGGCGTGTCTGCCGGCCAGGACGGCGTCATAAGTGGTAATTCGTTGAAGAATGAATTATCTTCTCGCGTTGCCCAAGTAAAGCCAAAATATGCAATCGTTGGCCTAGGGGGCAACGATGCCGGTACAGCGGGCTACGGATCGGAAAACAACTATAAGACCAAATATCTAAAGCCACTCGTTCAGCTTCTTAAGGATGGCGGCGTAGAAAAGATTGTTTGGCTTGGTCCTACAAAGCCATCCGTACCAGACGTAAAGTCCGCAGGCGACCAGAAATACTATAAGGAGCAAGATGAACTTGCCCGGCGCTCAAGTATTAGAAGATGGCAGGCTTCGTATTTGCCCACATTAGGTGTGACATATATCAATATGGAGTCTTTAACCCAGACACGACAAACTGCAGATGGGGTACATTATACCGCTGCAGAATATGGAAATTGGTACCAGGCTGCTAAAGGCGGCGTACTCAAGGGCCCGATAGAACAGATAGTTAGCGGAGTTAAAGCAGATATGGCGGCTGCAGAAGCTGCTGCTGTGGCAGAGAACGACGTCCAAGAAGAAGAAGGGGATACACCACCAGCGGAGTCAGCAGCAAACGGTTAAAAGGAATAAATTATGTCAGAAGTTAAGATGAACCCAACTGTAAAGAAAATTAGTAAGGCAATAGACCTAGATTTAATGTCTGATGGTGAAAGAGAAGCTTTCGACCGCCGTTCGCCACGACAGAAAACCGAGTGGCTTGGCTTTACCAAGGGAGGCCGTCAGGATTTTGATACACCCACATACATCAAATCAGACGATGAAATGGTGTACGACAAGGGAAATGCCTTTATAGTTCTCGGCCTCGACCGTCCTAGTAATCTTTTTTCTGGTTTTGGAGGAAGTAAAAATACACAATGCGCGGCCATTGATATTGTGGCAGGACGCTTAGGGTATCGTGCTAAGAAAAAAACAAAAAATGGAAAACTTGTACACGCTGACCCTAGCTTTAAGCATGATGCAGCGAGAGTATACCTATCTCAAAAGGCCGACCCTGACGGTTATTTTGGACTAGCAAAGGGATCTGTAGGGAATACGTCGAAGAAATCTCCAAGAAGCACAGTTGTGCTTAAAGCGGATACGGTTCGTATGATCGGCCGAGAGAATATTAAACTGGTAACTCGGACCGATACTCAAAATTCTCAAGGATCTCCACTTGGTAACGCCTTCGTGGGAGGGTACGGGATTGATTTAATAGCCATGAACGACGACAAAGAGTTGCAACCTATGGTAAAAGGAGAGAACCTGAGAGACTGTCTGAAAGCAATCATTGAAGCAATTCACGATCTAAGGGACTTGTTCGATAACTTTATCGAAGAAGATAGAAAGCTGACACAATCTCTTTTGAAGCACACTCACAACTCACCGTTTTTTGGCTCACCCACATCACCAGCGTTTGAATTTCTTCCAGCTGGGATCGAGTCTTTAATCAATAAAATAACCAACGTCCAGTTGCAATTAAACACCTCAATGCAAAAGTTAAATTCGGTCCAGACCAATTATTTGGAAGTTCCGGCAGGCGCTTGTGCAACTAAAAATGGAAAAAGTCAATATATATTAAGTAGATATAACAACTCGAATTAAAAAACAATGCCAGCACAGTTAAATTTTTATAAAGAATTCCCCGGGAAGCCTCTCAACATACCGTTTGAAGAGAGTGGGGTTCCCTATGTTAAATTTAAATTACGAAAGGCGATAAAAGATCAGGATAGAATTTATGATAAAGCAATTGACTATTATATAACCCACTACTTCCCGGAGTTCTATCGCAACATGGAGGATCCTGATTTTGATGGCGATAATACTCATTACAACCAGCTTCGAGAAACTCTTCGAGAAGCGATTCGTACAGAAAATCCTGGATATGCCACTGCCCCTCCTAGTGCCAATCATATTATTGTTACACGACTGGAGATGGAACGCTCCATAGCTCAGCTAAGAAACGGAATGACACGCCGTCAAGAACTACCAGAGTTTCAGCCAAGCCTAGAATTCTTCAACAAAAAGAATAATGTAGATTCTAGCATTATTTCTCAAACTGAAATTCAATTAGAACACATACTCACCGATATTGATCTTTTCGGCGCCACGATGAAGCAGTTTGGAGAGCAAAAGGACAACTATAATGGCGCTGTCCCACTAGGGGGGATTAATTTTAATTTTCTAGGGAGTGACGTCTCTAAGGTAATAACGGTTATTCTCCGAGAGGTCCTTAAAGACGTCGAGGCGGCGCTGGGTGAATCTTATCGACCTGAAGACGGCGATGTCCTAACCATCTATTTCTCCAAAAGAACAGGTCCAGCCGAGGACGCATCACCCAAACCTTCCCCGCCGCCAGACCCCTTGGGCATATTTGACGGATTCAAGATTGCCATCGCGGGCATCACATATTCGGCCGCCATTGCAGGGGGAACTGACTTCCTTAAGGTAGGGTATTTCTCTCTTATGAAATACAAGAAGCGCTTTCGCGATCCTTTAACTTTAAAAACATTACAAAGATACAAAGAGGTGCTTGAGCAAGCCTCCGAAAGTCAGGCCTCTGGCAAGCCTTTCCCGATGTTTGAGTTCCTGTCAGAGACACTCCCGGACCAAATACAGACGGACTTGAATAATGGAGATTTCTTTAGCTTCCCCACTCCCAATGATCGAAACAATAATGACAATAACGCTCTTCTCCAAGAGGCTATACGCCTAGGCCTAATCGACATCACGGATACCAGCGAACTGGAAGAGGGTCTGCGCGCCTTAACGACGGAGGAGCTAACCCAACTTAGAACAGCTGTTGAAGACAACCCTGAGCTAGCTGAAAAGGTATACCAGGAAGAAAAGAAGAAGAACCTAGAGACAGGAATCAATATTGCTCACAATATCGAGAGGGCGTTTGAGATTGGGCCATTGGCCATGTTTGAGCACTGCAGCGCCTTAGATAAGATACTAGAAAAAATAGGCTTAAAGGCGTTGGCCAAAGAGGCCCTCATTTGCTTGACATTTGGAATAAACTTTGAAATTAGCCGAATTGCCGCAGCAGTAGGCAATGTTATGGAGGAAGAGCTTCTTTCTCGACCATCCGTAGACCCCCAGACATTTGATATATTCAAGATCAAAGGAGATCTGTGGAAGACAATCCTTGATATAATCCTTAATTCCTTACAACAAGCGCTCATAGCTCTTATTAAAGAATTGACAGAGATGCTGAAGGAAGCCTGCAATCTCAATAACCCGCGCGCAACTGACTATGGGGACACCAACCTTGCGGATCTTATTAATGATAATTATTTAGACCCTCTTGCTGGCGTTAACCCTTTTGGGTACGGCAACGATAATAACAACCCCTTAGGCAACTTGGGAATGCCTCCCGACGATGTGATCAAATACCTCAGCGACCTTTCGTCCATTCTTAGTTCTATTGATATCTGTATGTTATTAACGGACATCGACTCTGTCAGTGATGAATTACTGGATAGAATAATTGAATTTAATTTGGGATATAGCGATGCTCATGTTTCGACTAACCTTGTAGATGTTTCATCTGTCGTCGAATTCTTCACGCTTCTGGGAAGCATTGTTGATGTCACTGACCTCTGTAACGAAATCATAAACGACCTTTCTCTTCTCAACCAGGATAATATCTGTTTGGATATAGGACAACTCAGCGCAGGAGAGATGGATAACATTGAGAATCTACTAGACATTATAGAGAATGGCTTTACGGACGAGCCTGTTGTGTATAACTTTGATTGCCCGGACGCTGAAAATTATATTAGTGATCCCACAATCACGCGCTTAATTCCCGAGACCCTGAGTACAATGGTAGAGTTGGTGGAAATGCAGTTCATATACTCAGTGGACTCAATAAAGAACGTTCTTTTGGAGCCGGCTGTCGCCCGGGCAGACGCTCGAGGCCTTAAAGGCGAGTCTGCATTCCAGACCGCACTCAAGAGTGTGGAGGGAGCCAATGACTGGCCTGAACTACCCAAGGTGGGTGAAGATGCCCTCGCGGCCATTATGTCCCAGCTCAAGGACGTCTCCGAGGGTACAGAAGAAATTCGCGACGCTCTAGAAGCTTGCTTGTTTGATGTGCCCGGCCTCCTTAATCCAGATCTCCGCGACTTCGCAACCGCGATCGATATCCTGATGGAGATTTTAACATCTCCAGAAATTAAAGACGCAATAGACAATATTACCGACAAAGCGGACCAATTAACACAAGGCGACGGCCCGGCTGTAATGACCTATCATTTCAATGAGGAATTTTATAGCAAGTTCGTAGACTATATTAATATCGAGACAGCCGATTGGGAGAGATTTTCAACTACTCCATCTCTAACACAGTATAAGATTGAGAATCACTTTAAGTATGTGACGTCGGACACTAGCGACAACAACCGAGTTATGTTCTCTTTTCCGGATATAGCGTGGGCGCCCACAATGAGTGGTCTGCAGGACGGAACAGTGACAGCCACCGCTGGAGAGGCACTGGACTGCCTAGACCAAACACAGATCGACCAGATTCTAGATATGGGCGGCAGCGTCCCGCAAGGCCGCGGCTGCGCGGGTACCACCCATGGCCCGGTCCCGGAAATCGGTGTCGCACAACAAAGAATCGAGTTAAAATATCCACTCTATGGCTCGACACAAGAAGCTGAGCCATCTATCTTCAAGCTGGACGACCTGTTCACCACAACCACAGGAGAACAGTTCCAGACAGATATGTTCCTGTCCACATCTCTAGAGCCAGTCAGCTATACTCTGGATCCGTTTGTGGATGCATTAGCTAACACTAGTGACCCTGTACCCAACACAATGGCCGAAGAGCGCTATTTTCCGTTAGCCTACGGATTCCTAGTTGATCAGGTGTTCGATTACTATGCAGTGAATGGTATTTTCGACGCTGCGACATTACAGTCGCTTAACTTTTTCCACGATAATGCCAACTGCGCCGCCGACGATGTGGCTGATCTTCTCGATGTATCGGGCGTTTTTGCTCAAATGCAAAAGGAATATCTTGAAGAGGCTTGTAATGACAGTCCTCCATCGTCCCGGGAACGCATGCGTGAAGTAATCAAATTTGGTATGTTTCTCTTGTTAGTGCAGGTGCACGTGGCTGAGTTTGTTCTTAAGAATATCTTTGTCTTCGGCGCCGTGCAGATGGACGAACTCTTTGCCAAGCCGTTTGTTGTTTCGTATATGAGAGACCAGGTGGCGTTGTCAATGAAGAATTATTTCTCGCGACTGGTTGAGACAGGAGAAGAAGAGAAGATTAATGCAGTTAAAGACGCTCTTGTCGACATGTTCAATCGGATGATGCAACGCCCGAGCACCGTGGCAAATGGCGGCCTAATGGATTTGGATAATAATATAGTGTTTCCCTTTGGAACTGTATTTTTGAAACCAACAGGTATGGCAACGCTGGGACCAAACACACCAACAGCCACGTTTGACGATATCCTTGATTACCTCACGGTGTATCGTATTCAAAGCTGTATGGGCACCCCAGGATCCCCGGGCCCCACATCAAATGCGGTAAAGAACTCTCTGCCTATTTCGCGACAGAAATCAATGGAGGAGATCTTCCTGAATTCGATGCCTGTGGTGGATGCAGCAAACACAGTCGCTGCTGGAACAGGCGCCGATCTAGGTGTTGAGTTTTTTGAGAACAGATTAAAGCAAAAGTCGGGCATCGTAATGACGAAGTCCTGGTTCAAAGCATCAGTCCAAGAGCAACTCCCCTGTAGAGATCAAGTACAGATCGATCAAATTCTTTCTTTTGGGGGCAATGTCCCGATGGGCCATGGCTGTGAAGGAACAACTCACGGCCCTCCGGATGCAGAACATGGTGGCGATGGTTATGTTCCTCCGCCCCCTCCCGAACTCACTCAAGACGATTCGATCCGCTATCAGTGCTATATGTATGTCGACAGTATGGGGGAGTTCGATCTACCGTGGATCCCTCCGGCTCAGCGAGGCGCCCCACCTCCTCCAGCAAAAAAAGCAATCAAGCTTTTCGAAATCGAGCTGGATAAAATCTCAGATTTAGAAAACTATAGTCTTAGTGCGGTTAAAAAGAGGGGCGTATTAAGTGCTGCAGAGATGAGGTTTATTCTCGATAACGAAACTTACCAAGACTACTTTACAAATGTCTTTGATGCAGAAGTTATTGGCATTCTTCCAATTTTGCAGAACTTCTATCTTACCACTCGGTACTTCAAAGATATTCGCAAAGCTATGCGATCCACAAAGAACCAGGTACTCGATATTCTGAACAGCACAATGGCAAATGCAGATAGTTACGACGCGACACCCAACCTGCAGCGCCGAGGATCACGACAGGCCGCCGGCGTCGACGGCCCAGATGCTGAAGCACTTGCACGAGACTTTATTCTTAAGATGCTCATTAAGACTCCCATTGATATTATTAAGGGGATAATGCAACTCATCGACCCCCACGTGGTGATATCTAAGTTTATTAAGCACGGCACAGCAGATGTATTCAATATGATTCAATCACAGTTGCGACAAATTGATCTACCGAGCCCTGGGGATGAAGGCCTTGACGACAGCGCTCCCTTCGCTGATGGTGCCGACGGAGGAGATGCTTTCGTGGCCATTTTGTGTTTACTACAATATCTCATGGAGAATCCACCGAACTTCCCGCCTCCTCCAGATTTCGTTAATAACGAGACGGGCTTTCCGCCCTTCGACGGTGAGCCAGATCCTCCGCCTGAGAACTTCTTCCCAAGGATATCCGAAGACGGTGTAGACTTCTTAGGAACAGGTATGGGCATGTTAATGATGCCGCCTACACCTTTAGGGCTCATTTATCTGTTGTTATCACTAATTAACTTTGATACTGAGCAGCCTAACATAGATGTTCAGGTTGATTTCGGACCAAACCAGACAAACGCAGGGGATGCTGGCGGTCCGAGCGAGTGTTAAAGAGAGGGTAGAGTATGTCAGGTCTTTCCGTAGCGTTACCATTAGAATTTAGTGAAGTCTTTGGGCCATACGTGCGCAACATGACTTTTAATGCATTGGCGAAACAAAACCTAAAAATGTTGCTCCTTACAAATCCGGGCGAGAGGATTATGGATGTTAACTTCGGTGCTGGGATTCCTAGGTACCTGTTTGAGAATCAAGGACCAGATACCTATGCGGCAATAGCAGGAAAGATTCGCCAACAGGTAGAGGTCTATCTCCCCTATCTTGCGATTGATGACGTTGTGTTTAACTTTGTGGAGGATAATCCCGATTTGTTTCCTAATTCGCTAAATTTAAGTATTTATTTTACTATCATCCCGTTACAGCAGTCGGATTCTTTAGAAATTGATATACGCAACTAGTTAAAAGAGACTTTATTATGCCTAAGAAATTACAACCTATTGATTATACAAACCGAGACTTTGATTCAATTCGCAAAGAGCTAGAGAATTACGCAAAGCGCTATTACCCTGACACATATAAAGATTTTAATAAGGCCTCTTTTGGTTCCTTGATGCTGGATACCGTTTCATACGTTGGCGACGTATTGTCGTTTTACCTAGATTACCAGGCGAACGAGAGCTTCCTTGAAACTGCTGTGGAGTACAACAATGTCCTCCGATTAGCGCGCCAGATGGGCTTCAAGCTTAATCAAAGCCCGTCGTCATACGGAGTGCTCACCTTTTACATACAGGTACCAGCAAACGCAACGAGTATCGGACCAGACTTATCTTACGCCCCTGTTCTAAAGCAGGGGTCGACGTTCTCATCTTTAGGCGGCGGAATGTATACACTGCTAGATGACGTCGACTTCTCGGTGCTAACAAACCAGGTTGTGCCCAAAGACATTGACAATACCACAAACAACGTACTTAACTACGTCATCAGGGCCCAAGGCCGTGCCGTATCCGGTAGGTCGGCTTATAAAGAGGTGACCATCGGAGACTTTCAGAGGTTCAGAAGGGTCGAGCTTAACGTGGCAAATGTGGCCGATGTGTTGAGTGTGACAGATACCGAAGGTCATGAATATGTGCAGGTAGACAATCTGTCCCAGAATGTTATTTATAAAGCAATTCGGAATACGAATGCTGCCACTAACGGCACCGTAGGGAATATTCTCAAGGCAGTTCCTGTCGCCCGCCGATTCACAGTGGAGAATGATGGAGAGAACACATACCTTCAGTTTGGTTATGGCTCTGATTCAGAATTGCTCTCTGACTCGGTTGTGGATCCCACTAATTTAGTTTTAGACTTGAACGGGCGTACATATGTAACTGACGTTGACTTTGATCCCACAAAGTTGATCAACAGCGATAAGTTCGGGATTGCTCCTTCTAACACCACTTTGCGTATTTCCTATCGAGTGAATACTGTAGACGATGTTAATAGTGGAGTGGCCACAATCGTAAATGTTGAAAACTCAAGATTCAGGTTTAAATCACAGGGCGCCCTCTCAACAACATCCCGGACATCAACACAGTCATCCCTAGAGGTCACTAACGATAATCCGTTTACTGGTGACATTTCTCTACCGTCCTCGGAAGAAGTCAAACAAAGAGTCTTTGGTTATTACGCCGCTCAAAACAGAGCGGTCACAGTGCAGGATTACCAGGCTATCTGCTATGGCATGCCAGGTAAGTTCGGGTCAGTGAAGAGAGCAGCTGTCGTTCGAGATTTCGACGAGCTTCGTCGTAATATAAACATCTATGTTATGTCTCAAGACACTAGCGGAAAACTGTTGGCCGCCAATCAGTCTCTAAAAAATAATTTAAAAACTTGGCTCCTACAGTATAAGATTATTAATGATACAATTGATATATTAGATGCTATCGTTGCCAACTTTGGTATCGACTATGTTGTAGCTATTGACACGAATGCTGATAGGTTCACAGTATTAAATCGAGCGAACCTAGCATTAGCAAAATATCTAAACAACAATCAATATGACATAGGGGAAAGCATTTTAATCACTGACTTCTATAAGGTACTTCAAAAGGTCCCCGGTATTATCGATGTTGTGGACCTAGAGATTGTTGGAAAAACGGGCGGCATATACTCAGACTTAAGTTATGATTTCATTGACAACTTGACTGCTGACGGTCGAAGGGTCATGGCACAACCGAACAGCATCTTTGAGCTAAAGTTCCCCAATATAGATATTAAGGGATCGATTACATAATGGCCATCATAAGATTTACAGCTAGCGCTGACACCACCATTACGAACGCTTTTGAATCAAATTTGCGTCTCCGCGGCACTGGGTCCAATATGGGCTATGCCGATTCGCTAGAGATCTTCTCTATTTATGGTCAAGAGTCCGGATCAAATGGGCAGTCCCAAGAACTCTCGCGCGCACTTATAGAATTTCCTGTCTCTCATATCAGCGCAAGCCGCGCAGCTGGTAACCTTCCGGCGTCTGGAAGTGTTTCCTTTTATTTAAGAATGTTTAATGCGCGCCATCCGTTTACGCTCCCACAAGGGTTTACTCTGGTTATAGAACCGGTTACGGCATCGTGGACCGAGGGAACTGGCCTTGACATGTCATCTTATAAAGACTTAGGGCAGGCTAACTGGGGAATGCGTACTAGCGCCAATGCGTGGGCACGCCAAGGTGGCGCTTACTACACATCATCAACGCTTATTACTAACGTTTCTTTTCCTCTGGGATATGAGGATATTGATGCTGACATTTCACACTTAGTTGAAGAGTGGATCAAATTTTCAAACGCTAATGGCACACATAACGGCATAGTAAAAAACTATGGCCTTGGGATCCACTTGACATCGAGCCAAGAAGCTTATTTCTCCAGCTCAGTCGGCGCCGGCAAACTCCCGGGAAACTCTGGCGCCGACTCCGGCTCGGTTCTGCAAAACCCAGGCGGAGCAAATCAATCTTATTATACTAAGAAATTCTTTTCCCGCTCCACTGAGTTCTTCTTTAAACGCCCTGTGATTGAGGCACGCTGGAACTCATCTACCAAGGACGACCGCGAGAACTTCTT
>MDTB01212200.1_pt1 | contig 12833 bp, 9 predicted proteins | sample 811161 | NCBI WGS metagenome assembly MDTB01 (sample SAMN05326650, study PRJNA326480) | marine metagenome | isolation source: seawater | place: Mediterranean Sea | collected 2009 | reverse complement strand
AGTCACTACAATTTCTTAACAGAAATATTTTTTGAAGATAATTTAATGTCTGATTAACTGCTCTTGCAGATGCAAAAGGTCCAAAATAGTTATTGCCTGGAAGTCTTCGACCTCTACTTTTTACTACTTGGGGAAATGGGTGTGATTTAGAAATTGATATATCAGGAAAACTCTTGTCATCTCGTAATAAAACGTTGAATTTCGGTTTCAATTGTTTAATTAAGTTCTGCTCTAGCAAAAGAGCTTCGATCTCAGTATCGGTAGTTAAAAACATCATAGATACCGTAGAGTTAATCATTCTATTTATTCTTGCCGAGTGTCCAGATAACCGAGCATAATTGGAAACTCGATTCTTTAAGTTCTTTGCTTTACCAACATATAGAACCTGACCCTCCCCATCCAGCATTCGGTAAACGCCGGGTGACGAAGTCAAATCATGAAGATATGATTTAATTATTTTGATACCCGACGTTTTATTACTTGCTATTTTGTTTAAAAATTCAACCATGACTGAGATATGAGACAATAAACCGATTGCGAAAAAAGTGTCTGAATAAATTCTCGGAAAAACTGATTCTTTTCAAGTACTGCACTTTATCAGATAAAATTACAATAAAAAAAGTGTCCACTGTTACTGTGGATAAGTCTGTGAGTAATTCCAATTTTTGGACCCCCTCTCCCTTATAAAATTGATATATATGCACTCTGCCTATTTTTTAAGCATTTTATTAAGTAATTGATTTTAAATAAAAAAAAAATATTTTGTCGGTAAATTACTGAAAGATTTAGGTTTTTTTAAAAAAAAAATCGTAATATAATTTTTTAGTGGACAATTCACTTGCGTTTCGGTTTCTAATTTTATGTTTAAATACAGCAGCTTTTCAAGACATAGTCACTCCAAACCCAAAATATCGACCGTTTTCCATGCCAAGTGCTGACCCCCATCAATACAAATAAGTTGGCCTGTAACACTTGGAGTATTCAAAATAAAATTCAACGCTCCGAGAATTTCACCGGGAGTAGAACCTCTTCCAAGAACAGTATTTTTCCTCTGTCTCTCGAAGTGATCTACAGTTTGACGATGCCCTTTTAACGTTGGTCCTGGACCAATAGCATTTACCCTTACTCTTGGAGCCAGCGCCTGAGCCGCAATTTGTGTAAGAGACCACAATCCCATTTTTGCCAATGAATACGTAAAAAATTCAGGAGTCTTTTTTAAGACCCTTTGATCAGCGATATTAATCACATTACCTTGAGGAATGTTTTCACCCTTCATGTCCTCACTACCTTCAGAAATTTGTTTGAAAAACTCTTGCATGAGAAATAAAGGCGCCTTCAAATTTGAACCAATGTGCCGGTCCCAACTTTTCAGTGATACAGTCTCCATGTTGTCATATTCAAAAATTGATGCGTTATTAACTAAAATATCCAAAGGCTCTCCAATAAGCGTAGAAGCTCTAGAAATTAAACCTTCAACTTCAAGATCATTTAATAAATTAGCTTTGAGACCTTCAGCTCTAACTCCAAATGATCTTGCTTCATTAACTACAAGTTCAGCCTCTTTTTGAGAGCTCATATAATGAACCACTACATTAATACCTTGAGAAGCAAGGCCTAACGCCAATTCTTTGCCTATTCGTGTTGCTGCACCAGTAATAAGAGCCGATCCATTCATTTTTAATCCTATGTTTAGAATAAAACTATAATGTACGCTAGGTACATACAAATAAAAATTGTCCCAATAAAACGCGTGATTGCCTTTTTTAAAATGATGAACGGAGCAAGTATTATACCCGATATTAATAAAGCTGTTAGTGACGTAAACTCTGTTTCATTAGTAAGTCTCAACGGCGCAATTAATGCTGCAGCTCCAGCAATACCTAATATATTAAACATATTAGAGCCAATAACATTACCTAACAACAAATTTACTTCTTTACGATAAGCCGCCGCGACTGATGTTGCAAGTTCTGGTAATGACGTCCCGATAGCCACCACTGTTAATCCAATAACTTCGTCAGACACACCAATACTTTCTGCAAAGTTGGTCGCGCTAACTATCACAATAGTTGCTCCCACTGGTAAACCCACAAACCCAAAAATTAAAAATAAAGCTATAATCCAAAATTTTAAATCTTTAGGCTCCTGGTTTAATTCTGAAGGCTTAAGATTATTAGGTGCTTTGCTATTATAGAATATTGCTTGAAAGACAAACAAGCAAAGAAGCAAAATTAAAAGACTACCTTGCCACCGATATAAACCGCCAAACAACAAAAAGCTAATAAAAATCAATGTAGCAATTAACATATAATAATAATTTTGAATCAAACCATTATCGGTACTCTTAACCGCCATAATCAATGCCGGCATACCCAAAATAAGCAAAATATTTGTTATATTAGAGCCAATTATGTTTCCGAGGGCCAAGCCGCCAAACCCATTCCACGTTGCTTGAACACCAACTAACAATTCAGGCGCAGAAGTTCCAAAAGCAATTACTGTTAAGCCAACTATGGTTGGCGAAATAGACATTTTTAAACTTACATCAACGGCCGCCCTAACGAGCAAATCACCGCTGAATAGTAGAATTGCTGTTCCAAAAACAAAAAAGATTAAATCCATTTACATTTCTCTACCAATGAAAGCCAATAAATGTTGCTTGTTAACCTAAGATTAAACCAACAATTTACGAAACTTTCTTCAAACCTAAAAGTTTCCACCAAATTCACTAAAATTTACAATTTTCAATCATTCTTTTATATTTACTCAAAGAGTATAATGGACCTAATTACAAAAGTATCTCAAGAAATAAAAAAGATACAAACTGTTCTTAAAGATTATACCGACCAAAATATAATTTATTGATCACTGCTCCTGTTATCCCGTTTATCATTGATCTACTTAATCTCGCAAATAACGGTTTTCTTCGACTGATGACCTTAAATTTTATTTCCTCTCCAAAACGTTTTTTAAGTAATGGCTCTAGATGCTCAATACCATCGATTAATCCAAGATCTAATGCATTCCTGGCATCCCAAAATTCTCCAGTACAAACCAAATCAATATCTATTTTAGAACCACGACTTTTTGCAACATTTTGTTTAAAATTGTCATGGATTGAACTTTGAATCTTTTTGAGTTTATCAATATCCTGTTTTTTCTCAGGTCTAAATGGATCTAAAACGCTTTTATCCTCGCCCGCGGTATAGACTCTTCGTTCGATACCTTGACGCTTAATAAATTCATGAAAGCCAAAACTTGCTGAAATGACGCCTATTGAACCAATAATCGAATTTTCGTCTGCAAATATCTCATCTGCTGAACACGCCAACCAGTACCCACCAGATGCCGCCACATCTTCGCAAAAAGCTATTACTGATACATTATTTTCTTTAGCAAGCCTTTTAATCCGAGCGGCAATTAAAGACGATTGTGTGGGGGACCCGCCTGGTGAATTAACAACCAATGCCACAGCTTTTATTCGGGACATTTTAAAAGTTTTCTCCAAAACAGAGGCTAGATTATAATCGGTCAATCCTCCACCGCCAAACTGTCCAGACGATCCAATTACGCCATCAAGGCGAACTATTGGAATAGTCCAAGACCGCTTGTATATTTTTTTCCACCAATTCATCCCAATCACCCATTTTTAAAATGTTTTACATTCTTCAATAACTTATACGACTATTTCTTCAATATTTTGATTGAGTCAAAACATATAGTGCACTATTTAAAAAACGTCTACGTTATAATAATAGATTGAATAAGGGTTGCTGACTGATGCCAAGAAGAACACCCCTTGACGGTATAAAAGTTTTAGAGTTCGCAAGGGTTCTAGCAGGGCCATGGGCAGGTCAGCTACTGGCTGACTTAGGCGCTGACGTTGTAAAAATTGAATCACCATCAGGAGATGAAACTCGCAAATGGGGACCTCCATTTAACGGCAAAGACTCGTCAGCCTATTTTGATTGCACAAATAGAGGCAAAAGGTCTGTAGTTGCGGATCTTCGAGATGCAGATGACTATCAAATGATATCAAAATTGATAAAAAAGGCAGATGTAATTATCGAAAACTTTAAAGTAGGTAGCTTGGCAAAATTTAAATTAGATTACAAAAACGTAAAAAAAGAAAATCCAGCTATTATTTACTGTTCAATTACAGGATTCGGCCAAAACGGACCATATGCTAGCAGACCGGGATACGACTTCATCATTCAGGCGATGGGTGGAATAATGGACCTCACTGGAGAAATTGACGGTGAACCTCAGAAGCCTGGCGTGGCTTATGCTGACCTCTTTACTGGGTTGTATAGTGTGGTAGCAATTCAATCTGCACTGTGGTCACGCTCTATTGATGGTAATGGAACACACATAGATATGTCTTTATTTGACAGTCAGCTGAGCGTTTTGGCAAACCAAGGCGCATCATATTTGAATACAGGCATATCTCCAAATCGGATGGGCAATACACACCCAGTTATCGTCCCATATCAAAAATTTGATACTAATGATGGTTCAGTAATAATAGCCTGTGGTAATGACAACCAATTTGAAAAATTTTGCAATGCGTTCGAATGGAACTTCCACAACAACAAAAAGTACAAAACAAATAAAGATCGCGTTACCAATCGGCAAAGTCTTGTTCGATCGATACAAGATCAACTTTGCTTACTATCAAAAAACGACGTAATTAGTGTCCTTAATAAAGTTGGCGTCCCGGTTGGGGCTATAAACTCAGTTGAAGAAGCTCTTACAGATGAGCAAGCATCACATAGGAATATGGTTTACAAAATTGATGGAAATTTTGCAATTCGAAGTCCAATACTGTTTGACACGCTTTCATTAAAGTATAAACATTTAGCTCCTGCATTAGGTCAGCATACAGAAGAGATAAAACGACAAATCAAAAATAACACTTTCTGGAAAAACAAAAATTGAAATATAATTTTCTTGGTAACTCTGCATTAAAAGTAAGTGAATATTGTTTAGGCTCCATGACTTGGGGTGAGGCCTCTTCTGAATCGGACGGACACTGGCAACTGGATGCTGCATTAGAATACGGTATAAACTTCGTAGATACAGCTGAAATGTACCCAACTAACCCTATGCGAAGAAATACCGCCGGTAAAACTGAACAAATTATTGGTAGTTGGATCAAAAAAAGGAAACGTAACAACGATATAATAATCGCGACAAAAATAACTGGTGAAGGTAGCGCTACCGTAAGAGACGGCGGTCCAATTACTGCAAAGCAACTAAAAAAATCTTTGGATGAAAGTTTAGCCAGACTGAACGTAGACTGTATTGATCTATACCAACTTCATTGGCCAAACAGAGGCTCTTACCACTTCAGAAAATATTGGAACTTTGATCCGTCAGCTCAGTCTTCGACAGATATGGAAAATCATCTTGAAGAAATTCTTTCTGTTTCTACCGATCTGATTAAAGAAGGAAAAATCCGAGCGCTTGGTCTTTCTAATGAAAGTGCTTGGGGTATGATGAAATTTATTGAATACTCCAAAAAAAACGGCAAAACAAGGATTGTTTCAATTCAAAATGAGTATAGTCTATTATGTCGACTTTTTGATACGGACCTTGCAGAGACATGCCACCATGAGAACATTCAACTTTTATCATATTCACCTCTAGCCGCTGGGCTTTTGACAGGTAAATATCAAGATAATAAAATACCGGAAAATTCAAGATTAAATGTTACAGCGAAATCTTCTCCTAATTTATCAGGAAGGATTGGACCAAGAACATTTAGCGCTGTCGATGCGTATCTACACCTCGCAAAAAACTTTAATATCGATCCAATTCATATGGCTCTAGCGTTCTGTGCCTCCCGGCCGTTTATGGGATCAGTAATTTTTGGTGCAACCAATAACCAGCAACTCAATCACATTCTTGAAGGTCTTGATCTGTGCCTCTCAAATGAGATGCTCAGTGCACTGAACGATATTAACCGTCAAAATCCAATGCCAATATAAATGAATACGATTCTTTCAGTCGATAAAGTCTCTAAGACTTATAAAAATGGTTTCGACGCCTTGAAAGATGTTTCAATAGAAATACCAAAAGGTGAAATTTTTGCACTTCTTGGTCCTAACGGTGCTGGCAAAACCACGTTGATATCAGCAATTTGTGGAATAGTAAAACAAACTGAAGGTCAAATTCTTATAAAAGGTTTTGATACTATTTCAGACTGGCGCAAAACAAGAAAATTGATCGGTCTCGTTCCACAAGAGTTGACACTAGATAACTTTGAAACCGTTTGGGATGCACTATCATTCAGCCGTGGTCTTTATGGAAAATCTCCAGACGAACCGTACTTGAAATGGATATTGAATGCGCTTTCATTATATGAGAAAAAAAATGAGTCTATAATAAGACTATCTGGCGGAATGAAACGTAGAGTTCTTGTTGCTAAAGCTCTAAGTCATAATCCCGAATTGATATTCCTTGATGAGCCTACAGCTGGCGTGGATGTTTCATTAAGAAAGAGTATGTGGGAATTAATTCAAGAATTACGTAAAACCGGAACGACTGTCATTTTAACAACTCATTACATCGAAGAAGCTGAAGAAATTGCCGATAGAATTGGTATCATTGATAAAGGTAAGTTACTTCTAGTTGAAGGTAAAAAAAAGTTAATGAATAAAATGGGTAAAAGGCGATTAATTGTTGACATTAAAAACAAAATTAAAGTGTTACCGCAATCATTAAATGAGTTTGACTTACAAATTAGTAAATCAGGTACAGCAATAATTTATAACTATGATAAAAATGCAAATCGCACCGGAATTACGAGAATGTTATCAGCATTATATGACAATAATATTACCGTAAAAGATTTGCAGACACACCAGAGTTCTCTGGAAGAAGTATTTTTATCATTCCTTAGTGAGTATAAAAATTGAATTTCTACGCTGTCTGGTCAATTTATAAATTCGAAATGTCTAGAGCATTCAGAACTTTATTCCAAAGTTTTTTAGCTCCAGTAATCTCAACCTCACTTTATTTCATCGTGTTTGGCACGGCAATTGGTTCTGAAATTCCTGACATTAACGGAATAAACTATGGTGCATTTATTCTTCCAGGTATCATAATGCTTTCAGTGATTACACAAAGTTTATCCAATGCTGCATTTGGAATTTTTATGCCAAAATATAACGGCACTATTTATGAAATACTATCTGCTCCAGTTTCTCCACTCGAAATAATTCTTGGTTACGTCGGAGCAGCTACAACAAAATCAGTGTTTATAGGTCTTATAATATTAATTACAGCTACATTGTTTGTGACCTTTTACATACAACATCCCTTTTGGATGTTCACCTTTCTATTATTAACGTCGCTGAGTTTCTCATTATTTGGTTTTATTATTGGCATATGGGCAACGAATTGGGAAAAATTGAACCTGATTCCACTTATTGTTATAACTCCGTTAATATTCCTTGGTGGCACTTTTTATAGTATTTCAATGCTACCATCGACTTGGCAAATTATTTCTCGATTTAACCCAGTTCTCTACCTAGTTAGTGGTTTTAGATGGAGTTTTTTTGGTAATGCTGATGTTCACATTTTTACTTCACTTTTTTCAGTCTTAATTTTTATTTTTATTTGCTTGCTTGGCATCTTTATTATCTTCAAAACTGGGTATAAACTACGAGAGTAACAATAATAAAATGCTGATCCCTTTTTGACAACCAAACAAAACATCTCTTTATTTCTTGATTTTTTCTTTCAATATTTAATAAAACCAAAACAGCAAAATTTAATCAAGATATATCGAAAATTTTGCTCTTATTTGTTGGTCTATTTCTTGGGAGAATTTTGCTTTTGACGGATTACCTAATAACTTCTCTTTACGAGCAATAGCCTTGGCTAGCAAATCAGGTTTGTCGTTTTCACTCCATTCTTTTGGACTAGTTCGATCACCAAGCGTGGGATATATATATTCAGTTTGCATCAAATCAAGCGTTTGAGAATGACCCAAATAATGGCCAGGTCCATCCAAGCATACCGAACGCATCACTTCCAGACTAACATTATCTTCAGTAACCTCTATTCCTCTAACACATCTCTGAACCTGCCCAAGTAGATCATCCCCTAAAATCAAACTTTCCATACAGAATCCTAGAAGTGAAGCGTGCATTCCGGCTGCTTCATAAACCATATTAAGTCCCGAAAGACCGGCAAGAACATTTGAAGTAGCTTGCTCCCACCCAGCTTGCATATCAGGAAGCTTTGAGTCGGCAATTCCAGCTGCAGCGCCTCCCGGTAATCCATAGTAGCGGTGCATTTGCGCACAACCCGACGTAAGTAGAGCCTGCTCTCCTGATCCACCAGACATCGCTCCTGTTCGAAGATCAGATACAAACGGCCAAGTGCCAAAAACAGCAGGGTATCCTGGTTTAATTGCATTTACGTAGACAACACCAGCTAAGCATTCAGCAACCGCTTGAACAATAGCTCCAGCAATTGAAGGTGGAGCAGTTGCTCCAGCTTGACCTGCCGATAATAATAAAACTGGCATATCGTGACGGATGCATGCTTCCATTACTTGGCAACTTTCTGTTGCAAATTTCATAGGGGGGACGACGAAGCAATTTGAATTTGAAATAAACGGTCTAAACCTCCAATTATTCTCACCTCCTGCAATAATATGGACCATTTCCATAATTGGATCTACAAAGGACTCCTCTGTGAAAGAAACTCCCACGTGCTTTAAAGTGCCACTACAACAAGCATAGACTGTGTTCAAATCCATACTAAAATTGTCAGAAATATCCCGGCAAACCATTGGGCGTTGGAGAAAATGAATATTATCAAGCTGATCAACTAAATGAGCAGCGTTGTAAAGATCTTGCACAGTACTATCACGATATTCGCAGTTTTCAACATCTACTATGTGGACGGCAGCTCCAGCGGTACCATAATGAACATTTGATCCAGATACGTTCAGATCATATTCAGAATTACGGGCATGAAGTATAAGATCTTTTTTAGCTATCGCCAGCATATCCTCAACTAAAGAGCGGGGAAATCTTATTCGACCATCGCTTCCATAAATTGCTCCTGCATCCGTCAGTAATTTTTTGCCACTGTCTGGAGCATCTAACAAACCAATTGTTTCGAGAGCATCTAAAGCGGCTGTATGAATTCTTTTCACTCCCTCCGGTTTAAGAGGATTAAAGTTGCCACCAGGCATTCCTGGTTTTATTGGGCGCAATGCAGGGTCAAGTGGAGCAGATCTTATCGCCCTTCGCGCAGTTCTTCCACCAGCTCTAACTGGTCCCCTAGATGAATTTTCATCAAAATAATCTGAAGTCATAAAATTTCCCTCATGCCTTAACCCTTAACGATTTAGGATCATACATTGGCCGAGCACTTGCCTTAGCGTCAAAACACTTCCCAGCAATCTCTATCTGATATTTAGAGGATAAAACATCATCCACAGCCTCATTCAGACATGGAACATAACCTAATCCAACAGCCCCACCCAAAAAATGTCCATAATTTGCAGATGCTATATAACCGACTATGGTTCCATCCCTTAAAATGGGCTCATTATGAAACATCATACCTTGAGGGTTAAGCAAACAGAATTGTAAAAGGACTTTGCGCAACCCCTTTTTTTTTCTTTCTAAGACAGCATCCCTACCCAAAAATTCACCTTTATCGACTTTGACTGCAAAGCCAAGTCCTGCTTCGAGCACATGATCCTCATCTGTGATATCGTGACCAAAATGACGATACGCCTTTTCGATACGACAACTATCCAAAGTGTGCATACCACAAAGTTTTAGATCATACTCTACTCCCGCTTTTAGAAGAGCTTCGAATACATGTTGCGCCTGATCCGTGCTAACATAGATTTCCCATCCTAACTCTCCAACATAGGTCACCCGATGTGCACGAGCCAGACCCATACCAATTTCGATATGCCTCCACTGCCCAAATGGATGGGACGCATTCGAGAAGTCATTAGGAGAAATTGCGGACAAAACCTGGCGCGATAATGGCCCCATCAAACATAACACTGTCTCACTTGATGTGAAATCAAGTATTACAACGGATAAATCATATTGATGCTTCCTCAACCAAGATAAATCACGCTGAAGCGTCGCACACGGAACCACAAGAAGAAACGAGTTTTCTGCTAAACGTGAAACTGTTAAATCCGCCTCTATACCCCCTTTTTCGTTTAACATTTGGGTGTATACAATGGTCCCTACAGGAACATCAATTTGGGCTGCACATACTTTTTGTAAAAGCCTTAACGAATCCTTGCCTTCCACCCTTATTTTGCCAAATGAGGACATATCAAAGAGCCCAACACCTTGCCTAACTGCTAAATGTTCCGACCGTTGGTTATCAAACCAATTTTGCTTACCCCAATCATATTCATACTGTTGTATTTGATCAGCTCTCGAAAACCAATTAGCTCTTTCAAAGCCAGCTACTTCACCAAAAACTGCTCCTTGTGACCTCAAAAGATCGTGTAAAACAGAGCGCCTAATTCCCCGGCTTGTTTCCATTTGCCGATACGGGTAATGGTCAGCATATAACAGCCCTAAAGTTTCAGAAACTCGCTCTTTTAAATACTTTTTATTTCTTTGGAATGGTTGAACCCGTCTTATATCAACATCCCACAAATCAAAAGGAGGATACCCATCATTTATCCAATTAGCCAAAGCCATACCCGCCCCACCTGAAGAAACTATGCCTATAGAATTGTAACCGCATGCGAGCCAATAACCTGCTAACTCTGGCGCCTCTCCTAAATAATAGCGATCGTCAGGGGTGAAACTTTCAGGACCATTGAAGAAGGTATGTATCCCTGTTTTTCCAAGCAGTGGTAACCTATTTACTCCCATGCTTAGAATGGGTTCAAAGTGATCAATATCTTCTGGTAATTGATCAAAACAGAATTCTTCAGAAATTCCATCCATACCCCAAGGCTTAGCCTTCCGTTCGAAAGCACCAAAAAGCATTTTACCAGCATCTTCTTTATAGTAGGCACATTCATCGGGCACTCGCAAAACAGGTAATTGTCCTAACCCATCCACAGGTTCCGTCACAATATAGAAATGTTCGCAAGCATGAAGAGGAATGTTTACTCCATTTTCCGCAGCCAAATCTCTTGACCACATACCTGCACAATTTATAACAATGTCCGCGTTTATTTTTCCTAAATCGCCATTCTCATCACGATAAGATACCCCAGATACCCTTCCACTCTTTGAGTGTATCTCTGTAACCTTAACGTCTTCGTAAATTTGAACTCCTCTCTGGCGAGCCCCCTTAGCCAAAGCTAGGGCAATATTTGCCGGGTCTGCTTGACCATCTTTTGGTAAAAAAACACCTGCCAGAACACCATCCAAATTCAAATGTTTGTATTTCTTAGATATTTCATCAACAGACACTTCGTAGGCCTCTACGTCAAACGCCCGGGCTAACGAAGCTTGACGAAAAATCTCCTCTTTTCTGTCAGATGAAAGAGCTACCGTTAATGAGCCATTTTGTTTCATACCAGTTGCAATACCAGTTTCCTCTTCAAGTTTTGTGTATAGATTGGTTGAGTATTTCGCCAATCGCGTCATATTGAGGTTATGTCTCAATTGTCCAATTAAACCTGCAGCATGCCAAGTCGTACCAGACGTAAGTTTTTTTCTTTCTATCAGAATGATATCTTTCCAACCTAACGAACTCAAGTGATAGGCGACTGAACAGCCTGATACTCCACCACCGATAACAATTGCCTGGGCATGTACTGGAAGCATCATGCAGTTATTCGCTCATTTTTGGGGTCCCAAAGCGAAGGTCCATCATTAACAACTGCACATACTCTCTTACCAAAAATATCTACCTCCAATTCTTGGCCAGAATTTGCAAACTCACTACTGACCATAGCAAGAGCAATAGACTTATTCACTCGATAACCCCAAGCGCCAGAGGTTACCTCACCAACAATCTGATTATTTTTCCACAGAGTAGACATGAAGGGGGCATCAAAATCCTTTAAATCAAGAGAAAGCGTAACAGCTTTCTTTTTCACACCGTACTGCTTTTCAACCAAAATTGCTGATTTTCCAGGAAAATCTTGAGATTTATCCAACCGAAGGAATCTATCCAAACCAGACTCAAGCACGGAATAATCAGTTGACAAATCACCCTTCCAGGTCTTGTACCCCTTCTCAATTCTCAAGGAGTTCAATGAAAACATACCGAATGGCTTGACCCCGCATGCTATGATTTTTTTATATATTGATTTAATATTTTTATTACAAGAATGTATTTCCCAGCCAAGCTCTCCTGCAAAACTCACTCTAGCTAAGTCAACACCAAAAGTTTCAAACTTAGCTTTTTGGACGCTTAACCAAGGTTTTTCTAAATTAGCAGAAGTCAATTTTTTTAATAATTGCCGCGATTGGGGTCCGGTAACAATAAGTGTGGACATCTCGTTAGATATATCGAGGAGCGATAATTTTTCATCAACTGGCAAATTAGATTTAAGAAATTCATAATCGTGCCACTGTGCGGACGCCGCAGTGATTAAAATAAATTCATCCGTGCAATAGCGCATCAAAGACATTTCAGTAAGCACCCTTCCTCTTTTGTCTGCAAAATATGCTAAATTCATTTTGCCAACCTTAGGTAAGGCGCCAACAATTAAACTCTCTAACCATCTCGAGCAACCTTCACCTGACAATTGAAATCGGGAAAACCCAGGCAAATCAAGGACACCCACTGAATCTCTAACGGCCTCACACTCCTCTCGAACTCTTTTTTCCCACGGGCCAAAACGTGACCAGGTTTGTGAGCTT
>MDTB01137171.1_pt1 | contig 12833 bp, 11 predicted proteins | sample 811161 | NCBI WGS metagenome assembly MDTB01 (sample SAMN05326650, study PRJNA326480) | marine metagenome | isolation source: seawater | place: Mediterranean Sea | collected 2009 | reverse complement strand
GTCGCCCAGGCCATTCTCACGAAGCCAGTTAAACGCCGCTTCTTTATTTGCTTGTGTGATAGTGGCGCTATAATTTGTTTTAACTTCTACAGAAGATCCATCCTGTAGTTTTAAAAAAGACAAACCCATTTCAGATAGCATGGTTGGTATGATCTCACCTGATATGTGTTCTAAATTTTTTTTCTTTTGTTTAAGGGATGCTTCTTCTTGTTCTATTTCGTATTGAATAGCTTGCATAGTTTTTATTTTTTCTGCAAGTTTATTTAAATTAGTTGTCTTTTCTATAACCTCTTCTTGGTCTTTCTCAAAATCAATCGCAGTCATTCGTTTTCCTTGTTCCGTAAATATCAATCTCAATAGGATAATATTTTTTTTCTTGTCTATCCCATTTTAAAAGATTGAATCTACCATTTGTTATATCAGTTATCAAACAGCAGACTACACCTATTATAGCAGGATCTCCTGTTAATAACAAGTAATCTGTCGGTCTGAAATCTTTTAATAGTTTTCTTAATTTAATTATTAATGGTCCAGGAGAAAAAATCATTTGTGATCTTTCATCTAGTAAAAATTCTAATTTACCAAATTCAGATGCACCCATAATATTAAATTTAGGACGACCCTCTCTTGTGCCAGAAATTTCTTGCACAACATAAACTGTTGATGGTCTATCTTTTTTTACTTCTGAATAATTAATACTTTCTTTATCTTTCATATTGACTTTTTAGCAAAATCCTATATATCTGTCAATAGAAAGATGAAATATAAATTTAAGACAAAGCCATATGCACATCAGATTACTGCGTTAGAAAAATCTTGGAACCAAGAATCTTTTGCATATTTTATGGAAATGGGTACCGGCAAAACAAAGGTACTAATAGATAATTTAGCAATGCTTTACGATAAAGGTAAAGTAGATGCTGCCTTAATTATTGCACCTAAAGGAGTTATAGGCACTTGGTACAATCAGGAGTTGCCTGAACACTTACCTGACCACATAGAAAATGTGACCGTAATGTGGCAATCAAACATTAATAAAAAACAAGAAGATAAATTATTACAATTATTTGAAATAGAAACAGCTCTTCATATTTTAGTAATGAATGTAGAGGCGTTTAGCACAACAAAAGGTAAAGAATTTGCAATGAAATTTTTACGTGCACATAAACCTTTAATGGCTATTGATGAGTCGACCACAATAAAAAATCCAAAAGCAAAAAGAACTAGAAATATTTTAGATTTAACACCTCTTACTAAATATAGAAGAATAATGACAGGATCTCCTGTTACTAAAAATCCATTAGATTTATTTACACAATGTTATTTTTTAGATCCTTATCACTTAAATCATGAGTCTTACTACTCGTTTAGAATGAGATATGCTATAATGAAAACAGCTAATATATCTGGAAGGTCAATACAATTAGTATCTGGTTTTAAAAACTTAACTGAACTATCTGATAAATTAAAACCTTTTTCATATAGAGTTTTAAAACAAGATTGTTTAGATTTACCTGATAAAATTTATTTAAAGAGACAAATAGATTTAACGCCAGAACAAAAAAAATTGTATCAACAGATGCGTAAAGAAGCTTTAGCCACATTAAATGGTAAAACTGTTACAACTACAACTGCATTAACTCAATTAATGAGATTACATCAAATAACTTGTGGTCATTTTTCTGCAGATGATGGAACTATACAAGAAGTTAAAAACAATAGAATATCAGAATTATTAGATGTATTAGAAGAGGTAGATGGTAAGGCCATTATTTGGGCCCACTATCAACATGACGTTAGAAATATATTTAAGATTATAGAGGAAAAGTTTGGTCCGGGTTCCGTGGTCCATTACTATGGTAAAACGTTACCTGAAGAACGAGACTATGCAATTAAAAATTTTAAAACAAATAAAAAAGTAAGATTCTTTGTAGGCACCCCTCATACTGGAGGTTTTGGTATTACGTTAGTTCAAGCTAATACTGTTATCTATTATTCTAATGGTCATGACCTTGAGAAAAGAATGCAATCAGAGGACAGAGCACATAGAATAGGGCAAAAAGAAAAAGTAACATATATAGACATTATAGCAGAAGAAACTGTGGATACTAAAATTGTTAAATCTTTACGTAAAAAAATAAATATTGCTTCACAAGTCATGGGAGAAGAGTTAAAAGAGTGGATATGAAGCGACCACCTTTTCACATAAGAATGGCAATATTATTCTGCGTAGGAGCATTTACACCTGTTGTAATAACAACAATATTAAATCATAACTTTGATTACTCCGTGCAAAAATCAATGGAGTTAACTTTTATATTATGTATTCCTGTTGCCGTCTGGATGGCCAGCAAAATAAATGAACGCTGGCATGATGATTCAGAGGATTAAGTTATAAATCTTTCTAACGCTAATAATGCAACAGCCCCCACAGCTGTTAAAAGAACCCAATAGATTTTGTCTATCTTGCCACCCAATTTGTGAATACCATGATGCATGTGTGTAATATCTTTTTTAACACCCTTTATATGTCCATACAGGGATACAATGTGTTCTCTAGTAGTTTTAGGTTCAATAGCCATTAAGTTCTATTCCTTTGTCTTATAATCTGTTCTTCGGGTGACAATAAAGCAGTTTCTATTGGTGTCAAGTTAGTTTGTGGTAACACTTGAGCGTTTTGTATTGGTTGCACTATTGGTGTTGCTGATCCAACTTCTGCTGGCAGTGAACCTAAATTTTCTATTTCGATTGGCTCTTCAAAATCAAATGTAGGATACTCACCATCTAAAGTTAAATTTCTTAATCGTCTTAAAATATTACCTATTGTGATAGCTGTCTGTGTATTAAATGGATTATCATAATTATTTTCTCTTGCATTTCTTATAAATGCATCCTCTAAACCTTCTGGTATATCAAATGGTTTAAATCTATTTTGTGTTAAAGCTCTATACTCACGTTTTAAATTACGTTTATCAAAAATTTCTGCTATCTGTCTATCACTGTAATCTAAAGATTTCATAGCATCTATACTCTTTCTCATTTGTTGCATGCCTTTAAATCTAGCTTCATTACCTTTTATAAAACCATCTATGATATCTTCTGATTTTACATTACCTTGTGGTCTTGGTAGTAAAGCTCGTGAATCTCTTAAGTTTTTGTTGTAGTCTGTAATTTTGTATCCCATGGATTCAGGTATATCCATTTTAATATTTCTAAATCCAAAAAATCCACCAATCTCACCTGATAGAGATAAATCTCTACCTGTTTCTGGGTCTTCACCAAATATTGCTGCTTGCCCCACTCTTGTAAACTGTGGAACAGAACCAGGTAATAAGGCTTCTGATACATGTTTTAAAACTTTTGCATATTTATCACCAGCTGGTTCTTCAGGATTATATAGTCTTCTACCAGTTGCTGTTCTACCACCTCTAGAAAACACATCTTGTATTGCACCAAACCAAATAGATTCACTAATGAAAGGATCAACTAATCTAGATATACCTCTTGATGTACCTTCTACTAAACCTTTTATTAATGGTTCTTCATCTTCAGCTTCAACGTTAGCAATAAGAGATTGTATTGGATTTATAACTGTATCATAAGCAAAGCCATGACTAAAATCTGTATAGTATAAATTACCATCTTTATCTTTATTAGGTATGATTGTAGATTCTCTAGACCAATCTGGTAAAAATTCTCTCATGCCAGCTAATTGTTCTCTGGATATTCCATATAGACCTCTAAAACCTTCAACTACAGTTGGTGGAATTAATGTTACTGCAGTTCCAAAACCAACTAATCTTCTTGCACCAATACTTCGTGTTGCAGGATTTTTTAATTCTTTAATACCTTGTTGTGCAATATTGTGTGATGTTCTTATTATCTCTGCTGGAAAAGATACGAAATTACCAAGAGGTGATCTACGTAAACCTTTTATAAAATCAGAGACATATGCATAGTTTGGCACTGTATTTCTAACAATACCAGCTGCCTCTCTTGCCATTTCTAATTTACTTCTATTTGGAAAAGCATTTAATAAATTGTCATACTCTGCAAGATAGTTATATATTTTATAAAAATCATCTTCCGCTACATATAAATCTTGAGCACCTCTAAATATTCTATTAGTTCTCTTACCAAGTTTACCAAAAACTCTTTCAATAACATCTCCACCTTTTGATATATCTTTTAATAATCCTTGTACGTCTTGAAAAGTAGAACTTGAGTTTACTACACCCTCATCTAATAGAAATCTGTAGAATGCTTGGTCCTCTGGTAAATTTCTATATAATAATTGTGGTTGTATTGTATTAAAAGATTTTTTAAAATTACTTAATACAAATGCAGGGTTTTTAAATAAGTTACCTGTGCCCAAACTAAATGCAACAGCACTTGTAAAGTTACGCATGTGTGTAAACGGACTTAAAACTGTTTTTGCAACTTGTGCTAATCCTTTCGGTATAGCTATAAAGTGTCTATATAATGCCTCTTTCATTAAACCATCAAAAGGTAGTTGTTCTGCAAAATTTATTGCGTCTGCAAATTCTTGTGATGTAAACTTACCATTTAATGGATTTGTATAAACTTGTTCTCCTAAAGATGAGCTTAATTGTAATCCTTGTCTACCTCTCATTATTTCTCTATTTGGTAAAGCATTTCTAGCTGCACCAGGAGTATCAAAAACTAATTTACCTGTTTTAGCTATAGTATTATAAAATTCATCTCTTGCAGAAACACTAGCCAAAGCTTGCATATTATTAATAATAGTTCTTCTAGCATCTTTAATTTCTCCAAATAATTCTCTAAATGCTTTCACATCTTTTTGTGATTTTATTAAATCTTTTGCATCAAATTTATTTTGACTTATAGATTCAGCGATATTTACTTCTTGAACTGCTACATCTGATAAAGCATTTTTATTTTCAAATCTAAATACAGGTGCTCTAGTGACTTTATCCATTTTTACACTTTCCATCATTTGATCAACTTCAAGAACAGCCTCTTGTCTATTTGCATAAGGTCTTTTATTTGCTCTAGCATAATTCATAAACAAATCGACAACTCTATCTTTTGCATCTTTTGTAGGTTCGTACCTGTTTAATTTAAATAATTTTTTATTTTCAAAAATTTTATAATCATTACTTAATGTGTATTTTAATCTATTACTAAAAAATTCATTTAATTCTTTATTTCCTACATTTACATTACCACCTTGTAAAACTTGTGATTTTAAAGTGTTAAATGAGTTTCTTGCATCTGTTAAAGTGCCAATTAAAGATTGTCTTTGTTCTTTTGGTACACCTATATTTTCTAATGATTTATTAAAATCACTTAATTTTTTCTTATCAAAATATTGAAATAAAAATTTATTATCTTTTATTTGATCTTTTCCTGATTTAAGTAAATTATCCATTTGTTCTACTATTAAATCTGTATTCTTTACTCTACTAGCAGCGTCAATAGTTTTATCGTAAACAGTTTTTAACACTTCATCAGTGTCTCTTAATAAATCTTTTGCAACAATAGCAGCAGATCCTTCTCGACCTTCTACTTTCATTTGTGCTTCAAATAATTCTTGTGTTTTTTTACCTCTTGGTCTGAATGGTGCACCTAAATATTTATCTACTATTCTTTCAAAAGAAGAATTACTAAAAGCTAATTCTTTACCTTTTTTTGCTAACAAACTTGCGGATTTACCCACGCCATAAGCAAACGGTGATATTAAAATACCTTCATAAAAAAATTTAGCTCTGTTTTCTAATCTTCTAATTGCATCATCAGAACTATCTTTTCTTTCGTCTCTATCTAAATCTGTAGGTAAACTAGATATATCTCCAAATGTACCAATATCCTCTATATCATAGACCAACGCAGCACCTGCAGAACCTCCTGCAGCAACAGTTGCAAATCTACCTAATTGTGAAGCTTTTTTTGCTGCTTTAGATATATTTTTATTATTTAATTGTACTCTTTTTCCTTTTTGGATAGCTCGCACTGTTTTAGAAGCAATAGTAGATGCTATTTTAGTTCCAACACCTGCCGGTATTCCAACTTGAACTAACGCCTCTAAAATTTTTCCTGCAGCTGAATCTCTAGCTCTATCTTCTAAACCTTTAACAACGTCTCCAACAACAGAATCATCAAGAAATTTTTCTAATCTTGCAACAGCACTATCTTCTATTTTTAATCCTTCACCTCTTACAGCATCATAAACTTCTGCTGCTACTGACGTAAGGCCCAAAGGTATTTTAATTAAACCTGATCCTATACCAGATGCTATAGATACAGCTAAATTTGTTTCGTTTTCTTTTTCCGGTTGTGAAAAATCAAAAGGATCGTACTTTTTTACAGCCATTTTTACTCCTATTCACCAGGAGTTTGTTCTGTCGTAACTTTCCCTGATGTATCAATAAATCCTATGTCTATGAATTTTTTTGCTTTTTTATCGTATCTTTTTAATTTACCATTTACTGGTTCTATATATACAGCACCATCTTCATAATCTGTTCTACCTTTGTAAGCATAGGGTTGAAGAACATCAAATGGTATTTCTTTATTATTTTGTATAATTTTTGTTATGTTTGCTTGATATGGCGCAGCAAATTCTGCGATTGTTGTTGGAACATTATCATTCACTAAGTTATCTTTTGCAATAGCGACTGGATTTCTTTCTTTTCTAAAAGGACTAGCATCTTTAAGCCTTGCTGAAAGTATTTCATTTAATGCACCTTCATAATCATTAAAATATTTATTGCCTTTTGTATTTGACATAAGTCTAGCTTGTTTTTCTATTTCACTTCTATCCATCATTTTTAATTCTTTTTGAAACTCTCTTTCTTCTTCAAGAGCCTCTTCTTGTAATTTTCTAGCCTGCATTGCTCTAAATGGTTCTTTTGCAGATTCTGCAGCTGTAGCAAGTAAACCACCTCTAGGTGTTGCTGATACTAAATTTAAACCAAAATTAATTAAAAAATCATTTAATGATGGAGTTCCAAAACCTCTCATAGTTCTCATACCTTTATCATCAGATCCACCTCCACCTTCACCTTCATCTTTACCTTTGATAATAGATGGTGTTGATTTTAAATCTGATTCAGGTAAATCCATTTCAACATTAGCATCAGATTTTAAAGTAGATGTAATACCTGTTCCAGTTGATGCATCAGACATTGTTCCAGTATTTAAACTAGCAAATCTAGGTTGATCTATTTGAGGAAAATCTTCATACAAAGGAGTAGGTATTGTTCTAACTCTTCTTCTACCACTTTCCATACTAGGTAAAGTTGTTCTAGGATCAAAAAAAGGATTTGTAGTTCTTTGAGCTCTTCTTTGTTTTCTACCAAATGCACCGTTGGCAAATCTTGTACGCATGCCATCCATGATGCCAATGTCTTCAACATCGCCACCCATTTTAAACATTGGTCTTTTTAATATTCTATTCATTATCTTACTCTTACTGGTCCTACTATGTTTCCATATATTCCAGCTAATGTAGAACCTACACCAAGAGCTGTTTGTAATGGAGTTGGGTTAGGCACAGATGTAAATTGTGTTCTACCTGGGTAGCCACTAATTAATTGTGCGATACCTGATCCAAAAGTATTTAATCTTTCATATGGTTCAAAAGCTGCAAGTCTATTTGTTTCTCTAGCTGCATCTGCTTGAGCCTGAGCTTGTGCTTGTTGGATAGCGCCCACTGATCCTAACGTGCTAATATCTGCTCTTTGTAAACCAGGAACTTGTCCAGCTAGTCCTGTTTGAAATTGTCCTAAACCTAATCTGCTTTGTGCTAAACCTTGTCTGTTTGCTATATCTTGTTGTCTTCTGGCTACTGCATCACCAAAACCTTGTTGTAATAATCCTGCTTGTAATAGTGCACGCTCTCTATCAGATCCCGTTCCGAACTCGGAAAGCTGTACGCCTGCTCTACCTGCACCTAAAACTCCTAGCGCTGCTTGTTGGTCCTTGATTCGTTGTTCTTGTATAGCTCTGTTTCTATCAAACTCCGCAAGTGTTGTATCAATAACTTGTGATTGATATGGAGACATAAAATCTTGAATTGTTCCTGCGCCTGTACCTGCACCAGATCCTAACATTGCTTCAGCGCCAGCTATACCTGTTGCTGCTTCACCTGCTCTTGCTTGTGCTGCATCGATAAAAGGTTGAAAAGAAGCAATACCAGATTCAGCTAAACCAGCTGCTCTCGTCTGTAATGGATCTTGTTGCGCAACCGTAGGTGCAAATTTTGATGTATCAATAGGTTGAGCCGTTAACGCTGTTAATTGCTGTCCATAATCTGTTGCTAGATCTTCTATAAATTGTGGTGGTAATACTCGTGATTCTGTTATTGCCATTATGCTACCTTATTTTCTAATTGTTTCATAGTTTTATACATTAGATCTGCGCCTTTATCAACGCTTCCTCCACCTGCAGCTCTAACAGCATCTGCAGTAAATACAAATTCATTTTTTGATAATCTTGCTGGCACATCGTCAGCTTTTTCTTCAGCTCCCATTGGCACAAAACCACCTCCTCGAAGGTCCATTTCCATACCACCCATGTCCATCATACCACCTTCTGCAGCTTCAACAGGTTTATTTCTATTCATATATCGTTTAAACTCTTCTTGTAATTGTTTTAAATTTTGTTCTTTTTGAAATTTACCTCTTTTTTTCATAAATTCTTCAAAATCTTTATAAGTTCCTCCATTATCAAAACCTATTCTACCTCCATCTGCAGCGGCAGTTTCAGGTATTAAAAAAGGATATTTAGTTCTTAAGCTAGCAGTGTTACCAGATGCGTATGCATCTTGAACTTCTTTTCTAATCGCAGTCACATCAATACCTGTTCTATCTGCTATTCTTTGACTTAAAGATTCTTGTTCTTCCTCTTTAGGAGTCAAAGCTCCTGCTAATGCTGAAGCACCAGCTATAGCTGAAAATACACCTTTATTTTTTAAATTTTTAAATGCAGGGTCACCACCTTTAAACATAAACTCTAAAAACCCTGGACTTTTTAAAAATCCTGCTCCTGGTATTTTTGCTAAAGATCCTGATGCAAAAGGTCCTGCTCCTAAACCATAAGCACCTAATCCAATTGCTAAAGCTGCTTTACCTATTGGTGACTTTGCAACTTTTTTAACAGTTCCAGTAATTTTTTTAACAAGACTTCCTAAACCATATTCTTGTCTCATATCTCCACCTTCAGCTAATCTAAATCTTTCAGGTAATGTAAATCTTTGCACAAATTCATTTTCTATTTCATCGTCATCACTATCGTCTTTGGCTATCATTGTTGGTGCAATGGGTATAATAGGTGTTGATGGTCCATCATCTGGTCCAGAAGGAGTATTTATATTCATATTTCCAAAAGCTTTTTCAAATTCTGCTTGTGTTAAAATCCCTGTTGTTTGAGCTTTGTTTATAGCTTCTCTTATTCTCTGAGCTCTAGTTGCATCTTTTCCAGACAAACCTATTTCATCAGGATCTATATCAGTATAAAATTCAGGTGCAAATTTTGGTCTACCTATATTAAATGCACTTAAGAAACTAGGAAGTTTAGATGCTTGACCATACATTTGGTCTATTTGATTTTTTAAACTAGCTATTCTAAATTTTTCAGCAGGGTTTAAATCATCTGATCCACCTCCTCCAAAAGAAGTTGCCGATAAGTTAGCTGCAACATTTGCTGCTTCAGAACCTAAATCTCCTGTATCAACGGCACCAGAATCTCCAAATCCACCACTCATGCCAGCATCATAACCAGATTCTACTCCTGGATCATATCCGCCACTATCCATTCCACCAAATTGGAAACGTTTTCTGGGCATTCCACCTTCCATCATAAGTTGTCTAGCTATTTGTGATCTTGTTATACTCATATTCTCCTAGGTCCGAAACTCCACATTACTTTGTTTTTCCAAACAAATCAAGACTAGGCATTATTACTCTCACATCTCTTCTTATGTCAGATTCAGGTATGCCTTTAGCCTTCCATTCTTCATCATTTTTATATTTTTCACCTGTTTTAAGGTTACTAATCTCTTCTATAATTTCTTTTGGTTTAAGTATTTGCACTATGTTACCACCTCTCTCGGCTGTATTTCTAATATTGAAGCTATGACATGCAGCTCGTTCGCGTCAGCAGCCTGTACTTTAAGTATCTCACTTTCTTCCATAACAAGTGGATTTGTTAAAAGTTCTGTTGTTGCTTTAGATGATATAGCTTTATCTTTAAATAAATTAAATATATCACCATTAGAATTTACTAATGTTATTGTTATTGTAGATCCTGATCCAGCATCTTCAGACACTAATAATGATTTAACAACAGTAGTTGTTGCAGTTGGCACTGTATACAAAGTTGTAAGATCTGTTGTAGTTAAATCTACTTTTTTATTTTTAAAACTATTAGCCATTAATTTAAAAAGAAGTTAAATGCTTCTACCTCCTCTTTTAATTCTTCTTGATATGTTGTATTTAATTTTTGTATGACACCATCTAAATCTCTAACTTGTGCGTCCGCTACTTCTTGTTTATATTCTTTACTAGGTCTTGTTAATACTTGTACTATCTTTGCCATTATCTTCTACCATCTGGTTGTATATCTAATCTAAATGTTCCTAATTTCCAGTCTTGACTTGATCCTGTGTTTTCTACTTTTAAAGCGATAGCTCTTGCTCTTGCACGTGTATCTACTTTTTGTGTAGATGATGTAACCGTAAATGGTCCCAAAGAAGAGCCTGCTGCTGTATCGTTAGAATAATTTCTTAAATTTAAAGTCACTTGTGTATTACCAGTTTGAGATATAAAGTCAGGAACAAATCTTCTTATCTTCATTATAAATTCACCATCTCCACGAATAGTTGCATTTGATGTCATAGTGCCTCTAATAACTTGTTGTGTAATATCAAAATCTCCAGATAATATATTTGCTGTGATTGCTGTTACTGCTCCACCTTTTACTTGATCTGTTCCTGTTTCGTGTTGATAATATGTTGACACACCATCTGTATTACCTTGTATATAAGTTGATGAACTAGATCCCTCTACAGCATCAGGATCATACTCTAACGCGTGTGGTGTTCCAAAAACAGCTGAGTCCGACCAAGCAGTTCTAGCTAAAGTTCCAACAGTCCAAACAGGTCTTCTAGGTGAAGAATCAAAATAATTATAACAAACCATTCTATTAACAACAGATGATGTTGATGAAGGGTAGAACCACATAATTTCACCAAACAAATTATTTAATCCTGCATTAATCATTTGGTTTCCTGATGCTAAATTTATATCATCGTATACATGATCTTCTACTAAACAAGGTAATGATTCTAAACTACCAGCATATTTAAAGAAACCATTTTCTGATAGCCAGTATGCTGCACCATCAACTTCTACGACTGCATTCTGTCCTGCTAGTCCACAGTTTGTACCAGCTTGTGTAAATGCAAATGTAAAAGGTTGACCAACAAAACGCATTAAAAATAATGCTGTATCTGTATAAACGTAAATTGCATCTCTACCTCTAATCGCTCCCATGATCTGTGATCCGTCGGCCAGTCTTTGTGTACCAGCATCATTTGTTGCTGTAGGTGTGTAAGTATTAATATCTTCAACAGCAGAGAATCTAATAAACATATCATCTTGAGTTGTTTTAGTACCAATAGTTCTTTCTGTTCCAAAAAACACTAAGTGTCTATCTGGTGTAGATACCAACATGTGTCTAGATGCTGTTGGTGCACCAGTTATAATTGTAGCTCGTGTTGCTGTTGCATTTGTTGCTGAAGAATCCCATTCAAAAACTTCACCATCATGAATTAAACAAATAGCTTTATCACCAAAATTATCAATAGACCACATACCAGGTTCTAAAACTAAGTCTCCTGATGCTGCCTCACCCCAAGCCACATAATTAGCTGTGCTAGTTACTGTATCTCCAGCACCATGTGATACAGCCGTGGTATTTCTTACACCTCTTGTTACGCCCGTTAATTGGTTAGATGAGTTAATACCTGTATAAGATAATTCTTCCGTGCCTATTAATAAAAAGTTTGTGCCTGAACTTGGAAACTGCGATGGGTCTGCTAATGTAATACCAGTCGTTGCTGATGAATTAATAGCTGCTGATAAAGTTGTAGTAAAAGCTCCTACCTCTTCACCGCCCCAAGTTCCAAGAGACCAACCAAAACCTTGAGCTTGTACATCTGGACCTACAGAATAATAATGTTGAACTCTAATACCACCTGATGTCGTTGCACCAGATCCTGTTTCATTTGATGCCATTGTGATTGTTATAGTTGAACTTGTAGGCACAGTCGTAACCATGTATCTAATATCATCAAATTCTGTAGCTGAAAAATTAGAATTAGTTATAGCAGAAAAATTATCTAATAATATAATATCACCTTTTGATATGCCGTGATCTCCACTAAAAGTTATTGTAACTTCAGTTGATCCGTTAGTCGTGGTAAATGCGCTTGTGAGAGTTGTTGTAGATTTAATAGGGTGTATGTCATAAAATACACCTCCTGAATAAGCATACAAAACTCTATTTGTTCCTATAATAGAATATTTAATTCCTTGGCTATTATTAAATTGATGTAATTTTCTAGCTGCCCCAGATAAATTATCCGCTCCTAATTGTCTCCAACCACCTATTTTTTCAGGTGTACCATATCTGAAACGAACATTATCACAATCTACCCACTGGCCCTCTGCAGTGGTTTCTGTGATTTGTTTATTTATACCAGGTTGAAACCCTATCTTTTGTAGCATAGATCTCCAGATTATATTAGATTGCGTTGATGTTCAACGTTATTTGACTATTCCTAGCAT
>MDTB01092732.1_pt1 | contig 12833 bp, 9 predicted proteins | sample 811161 | NCBI WGS metagenome assembly MDTB01 (sample SAMN05326650, study PRJNA326480) | marine metagenome | isolation source: seawater | place: Mediterranean Sea | collected 2009 | reverse complement strand
TGAGTAGTGCTCGTTGTCGCCGTAGACGAGGTGCTCGTAGATCTCGTCGCAGATCACCCAGATGTCGTGCTCGACCGCCCAGCGGCCGATCGCCTCGATCTCGTCTCGGGGGTAGATCGCGCCTGTCGGATTCGACGGCGACACGAAGACGAGCGCCTTCGTGTTCTCCGTTCGGGCGGCCTCAAGTTGCTCGACGGTGGCGCGAAAGCCGCCCTCCGCCGTGGTGATGATCGGGACGGTGACACCACCGGCGAGCGCGACGGGCTCCGGATAGGTGGTCCAGTATGGAGTCGGCAGCAGAACCTCATCGCCGGGATTGAGCAACGCCTCGAAGCAGTTGTAGACGGCGTGCTTGCCACCGTTGGTGATCAACACCTGCGATGCCTCACAGGCATAGCCGCTGTCGCGCATGGTCTTGGCGGCGACCGCCTCCTTGAGTTCAGGGAGACCACCCACGGCGCTGTACTTGTGCATCGCCGGGTCGGCGCAGGCCGCGATGGCGGCATCGACGATGTGCTGTGGTGTCGTGAAATCAGGCTCGCCGGCACCGAAACCGATGACGTTCTCACCAGCCGCTCGCATGGCCTTGGCCTTGTTCGAGACCGCCAGCGTGGCCGAGGGGGCGATGGCGCCGACGCGCCGGGAAATCCGATCGAGAGTCATGGTCGAAAGGGTACCGAGATCGCTCCGCAGAATTCCGGCGATTGGCGTCCGTTTTGGCTTCGAAGCTGCCACGCTTTCGGGGTGACCGAGTCTCAGAAAACCACGCCTGACATCACCATCCCGACCGACCTCCTTCCTAGCGACGGCCGGTTCGGTTCCGGCCCCACGAAGGTCCGCTCCGAGTCCCTCGATGCCCTCGCCGCTCGCGCCACCGACTTCATGGGCACCTCGCATCGCAAGATGCCGGTGAAGCTCGTTGTCGCCGAGATGCGCAACGGCATCGCCGAGTTGCTGCGAGCACCCGACGGGTACGAGATCGTCTGCGGCAATGGCGGCTCCACCGGCTTCTGGGATGCGGCCGTCTTCGGATTGATCGACGAGAAGTCGCACCATCTCAGCTTCGGTGAGTTCGGGGGGAAGTTCGCCAAGGCCGTAGCCATGGCCCCTCACCTGCAGGACCCATCGGTCACCGAGTCGGCAATGGGCACGCGCCCCGATCTCGAGACCGTCGACGGCGTCGACGCCTACGCCTTCACCCATAACGAGACCTCGACCGGCGTGATGATGGATCCGGTCCGCGTCGGCGGCGACGGCGACCTCATGCTGGTCGACGCAACGTCGGCGGCCGGCGGCCTGATGTTCGACGCCGACGCCACCGACGTCTACTACTTCGCCCCCCAGAAGGCGCTCGCCTCCGACGGCGGTTTGTGGATCGCCATGATGTCGCCCGCAGCGATCGAGCGCGTCGAGCGCATCGCCAACAGCGGCCGCTACATCCCGCCGTCACTCAACCTCTGGTCGGCGGTCGAGAACTCCCGCCAAGACCAGACCTACAACACGCCGGCGCTCGCCACGATCTTCCTCACCGCCCAGACGGTGAACTGGTTCAACGACAACGGTGGTCTGTCCTGGTCGGCCGGTCGCTCGGCCACTTCCGCAGAGATCCTCTACGGCTGGGCCGATGCGTCCGACGCTGCCTACCCGTTCGTGCAGATCGAGTCCGAGCGTTCGAAGGTCGTCGCCACGATCGACTTCGACGAGGCGATCGACGCCGACATGCTCGTCGAGGTTCTTCGCAAGAACGGCATCCTTGATGTGGGCGGCTACCGCAAGCTCGGTCGTAATCAGCTCCGCATCGGCATGTTCCCGGCCATCGACCCAGCCGACACTGAGGCGCTCACGGCGAGCCTCGACTACTGCATCCAGGCGATGAGCTGATCGATCGGCCGCTCACCCCAGATGGTGGCGGCGATCGCAACACCACTAGGGCGTGATGCCGGTGCGGGCCACCGGCGTGGCCACGCCCGACCGCCGCTGCGCCGACACGCCAAGGCTCTCGATCACGACGTTGCGGAGGTCGCGCGGGTCGATCAGATCGTCGAAGCTCAGCCCATTGGCTGACCGATAGCTGCTCTCGTTCTCGGCCTGGCGCAGTTCGGCTCGTGTCGCCTCGTCAGCGCCGACCGCATTGCCGGCACCCGACGCACCCATGGCGCCGAGCGTCGCCCCTGGAAAGCCGAAGCTCAGGGTCTGCTCGTCGTAGGGGTTCATCGCCATCACGCTCGACCCGAAGCCGTACGCCTTCCGGAGCGTGACGTGGACCTTCACCGTCTGAGCCCTGGTCTGGGCGGCGAACATGCGCGCACCGGCCCGAAGGATTCCGGCCCGCTCCGAGGCCTGACCCGCGAGCACCCCCGGGTTGTCGGCGAGGAAGACGACTGGCAGATGGAAGCTGTCACACACCTGGATGAAGTGGGCGGCCTTGTCCGCTGCGTCGACATCGATCGATCCGGCGATGACCGACGGCTGGTTGGCGATGATGCCGATGGATTCGCCGCCGATGCGGGCGAGGGCACACACGATCGATGAACCGAAGTCCGGTTGGACCTGGAAGAACCCGCCACCGTCGACGAGCGCCGAGATGGCGAGCCGCATGTCGTAGGCGGCATTGCCGTCACGGGGCACGATGTCGAGGAGGTCGTCGAGGCGACGGGGTCCAGTGTCGCCCGTATCGACGCTCGGTGGCCGTTCCCAGGCCGATGAGCCGAAGAACGAGAGATACGTGCGGATGTCGTAGAGGAGGGCGATGTCGTCAGCGGCGACGTTGTGCACGACCCCGGAGGCAATCGCGACGCCGGGTCCGCCGAGTTCGGCCTTGGTGACCTCCTCGCCGAGGGCCGCCTTCACCACCGGCGGCCCTGCAGTGAAGATGGCGGCATCGGGAGTCATGACCGAGAAGTCGCACAGGGGTGCGGTGATCGCCCCATGACCAGCTGACGAACCCATCACCCCACACACCATCGGCACGAGCCCGGACAGGCTGCCCTGGGTACCGAGGTCGCCAGGGCCTCCTCCACCCGGATCGCCGGGCATCGGTGGCCGGTGACCGGCGCCCTCGAGGAGCATCACCAACGGGATGCGTTCTCGGCGGGCGATGTCGGCGATGCGCCAGCGTTTCCGGCTGGCCGCCGGCCCGATCGACCCTCCGAGCGTCGTGAAGTCCTCGGCGCCGACGGCAACCGGGCGGCCATCGATGCGACCAACACCGGCGACGAGCGCATCGGCCGGCGCCACCCCGGCGAGGGCGCCGATCTCGGTGAACGAGCCATCGTCGAGCAAGGTCCCGATGCGGCTGCGAGCATCGAGATGGCCGAGCTCGCGGCGTCGGGCGAGTTTGTCGGCACCCCCCATCGCGTGGGTGGTGGCGCGACGTTTCGCGAGATCGTCGAGTGTCGCGTCCCAGTCCCCCGTCATGGCGGCAGAGCCTAGGCGACGGTCAGACGACGACGAAGAACGCCCGTGCGTGCACAGGGGCTGCGAGCGGACGAGATCGCTGCCGTCTCAGAGGGAGGCGCTGCCGTCGCCACGGACCGTGGCGTCGATGACCGCCGCCATCGTTGCGGCGAGTTCGTCAGCCGAGACGCCCCACGACTCGAAGCCCCGACGGTGTGAGCTGACCTGGGTAAGCATGGTGGTGAGCACGCTCGCAATGCCGCCCGGCGATGCCGATGCGTCGATTGCCCCCACCGCCCGCGCCTCGTGGGCAAGATCCTTAAGGGCCAGGAACACGCCATTGAACAGCCGGGTGCGGAGCTGACGGAAGCGGTCGTCACCCTCGAGCGCCGCCAGGTCGGCGACGCGGAGGAGTTCCCCGTGCTCGGCAAAGAAGGCGAGGAATCCCTGCGAAAGTCCGGCTGCGGCATCGCCACTCTCCCACGCCGCATCGGTGACAAGGACTCGGAGCTGGCGGCCCCCGGCGTCGGTGAGTTCATCGATCAGCGCGAGGACGGCCGCCTCGACGTCAGGGAAGTACTGGTAGAAGGTCGCGGGGCTCGTATCCGCCCGCCGCGAGATGTCGACCACGGTGAGATCGCGGTACGGACTGTCGGCGACCGCGGTTCGGGTGGCGGCGAGCAATCGCTGACGGGTCGCCTGACCGCGGCGACCCGCGACCCGCCCATCGGCGGCGCGTGGTGCCTCATCGGCGGCGAGTTCAGTTCGCGGATCGCTCACGGCGAGCGAGGCTAGCGCTCGGAGAACTCGGCGCGCAGCGCTGCCCCGTGAGCGTCGAGCGGCGCGGCCTCGCCGCGGGATCTTGCGACCGTCGGTGAGGCGACGGCGACGCGCTCCCCGCCCAACGCCACCACCCACCCATCGTCGTCGGGTTCGACAGGTACATCGATCGGACAACGCCGCGCCCACGCGGCGGCGCGACTGAGCGGCACCTCGATCGCCGAAGCCCGCTCGTCGATCAGCAGCTCGGCGGCGATCGCTGCGGCTGCCAGGCCCGCCACCGGGTCGGCGATGGCGTCGGCCACGAACATCGGGCCGCCGGGATCATCGATCCAGAGTCCGCCCGCAACCGCTGCATCGTCGCCGAACCCGATGCGATCAGGGTCGTCGATTCGGCCGTGGCCGGTGATCGACAGCCACGAGGTCGCCGACGCATCGACGACGGCGGAGGGATCGAGTCCTAAGGCGGCCATCGCACGCGGCCGGGAGGCTTCGATGACGAGGTCAGCGGCGGCGACCATCCGTCGCAGGAGCGCCTGATCGGATCGATCAGCGAAATCGATCGTGATCGTCTCCTTGCCAGCGTTGAGGAGATCGAAGAACGCAGCCGGGCCGGATCTGGCCCCGTCGGGCCGGCCCCGTCCCTCCACCTTGATCACCCGTGCGCCTGCGTCGGCGAGGAACGAACCGGCGAGTGGGCCGGCCCACAGCGACGAAAAATCGAGGACGATGGGCCGGGCGCGTACCGGTCTCGCAGGGCCTCGGTGGATTTCGTGCCCCGGGGCAGGCGTCTGCGGTCGCTCGTCGGGCCGGGCGATCGCCAGACCGAGCAGACGCCCGCGTTGTACGAGATCAGCGGCCGATCGACGGCGAAGCTCGCGACGGAGGGCCTCCCAGTCATCGGGGTCGACAGCAGCCTCGACCAGCGCCGGCAAGGCGGCGACGTCCTCGGGCCGGGGCAGGTTGAGCACCACCCAACCGTCACCGCACCGCTCGAATCGAGCGGCACCACCAACCGAGACGGAACCCCGACGGTGAAGTCCCGCGAAGGCGGCCCGCTCGGCCAGCAGCGACGGACCGTCGACCGCCACCTCGTGACCGAGCCGTTTGGTCATCGCCGCCAGATCCGCCGCCGCCGACGCGGCTGCGACGACCAGTCCGGCCGGCCGGACCAAGGGAGGACCGTCGATCCGACCGGTCAACGACATCCCGCCGCAGTTGGCCCAGGTCGCCACCTGATCAAGCTCCGCCATGGTGCCGACGCTAGCGAAGCCCACACGGACTTTTCGCCCGACCACCTCTCGGGCCAGACTGAGGAACGCCGATCGGCGAACCAAGGGGGAAACCAACATGGTCGAGTTGAAGCCAGGTGCACGCTTCCAGAGCACGGCGTGCAGCACCGAGGTGATCGTCGTCAAGGGGGCCGGCGAGGTCGACCTGACCTGTGGAGGCGCGCCGATGGTCGCGTCGGGCAGCGGTGAGATCAGTGGCAGCCCGTCCGACGACGCCGCCGGTGGTACCCAACTCGGCAAGCGGTACGGCAACGCCGACGAGACGATCGAACTGCTGGCCACCAAGGCCGGCGACGGATCGCTGGCAGCCGACGGCGGGGCTCTCGAGATCGCCCAGGCGAAGACCCTCCCCGCCTCGGACTGAGCCACAACCGCCCATGAACCTGATGATGCTGCTGGAGATGGCGGCGGAAGGGCTCGGCGATCGGGTGGCCGTGGGATCACTCGACGACGGGCTCACCTACCGCGAGCTCTACGATCGCGCCCACGGCGCGGCCAACCGCTACCGGGCTGCGGGAGTCGAGTCCGCGGTCGTGTGCGCCGAGTCGAGCCCGGCGTTGCCGATCGCCTTGTTTGGCTCTGCGTGGGCGGGCATCCCCTATGTGCCCCTCAACTATCGCCTTCCCGCCGACGATCTCCTGGCGCTCGCCGAGCGGGCCGGTTCAGCCGTCGCCATCGCCGACGAATCCAACCTTGAGCGGCTGGGCGGTCTCCCGGGTGTCTCGTCCGTCTCCGCCGAGGCGTTCAGCGCCGACCCGGCCGCAGGAACAGACGAACACGCCAGTCCTGGCGACTGGAACATGGACCCCGACGACCTCGCGGTGCTGCTCTTCACCAGCGGCACGACGGGCAGCCCGAAGTCCGCTGTGCTGCGCCACAAGCATCTCGTCTCCTACATCCTCGGATCGGTCGAGTTCATGGGCGCCGGCGAGGACGAGGCCACCCTCGTGAGCGTGCCGCCCTATCACATCGCAGGTGTTGCCTCGATGCTGTCGTCGGTCTACGCCGGCCGTCGGATCGTGCAGCTGCCTCGATTCGATCCTGAGGTCTGGATCGACACCGTCGAGCGCGAAGGCGTGACCCACGCAATGGTCGTGCCGACCATGCTCACCCGCATCGTCGACGCGCTCGACGCTCGCGGCGGAGCGCCGATGCTCGGCATCCGAGCACTCTCCTACGGTGGCGGCAAGATGCCCCGACCCGTGATCGAGCGGGCACTCGACCTCTTTCCGATCACCAACTTCGTCAACGCCTACGGGCTCACGGAGACGTCATCGACCATCTCCCTGCTCGGCCCCGACGATCATCGTGTCGCCCAGTACAGCGACGACCCGATCGAGCAGCAGCGTCTGGCCAGCGTCGGGCGTCCGCTTCCAGGTGTCGAAGTCCAAGTGCGAGACGACGACGGCGCCGTGCTCGGTCCCGGCGAAGTAGGCGAGATCTTCGTCCGAGGTGGACAAGTGGCCGGCGAGTATCGCGAGAAGGGGTCGTTGCTCGATGCCGATGGATGGTTCCCGACCCGCGACGGCGGCTTCGTCGACAACGACGGCTATCTGTTCATCCAGGGCCGCAACGACGACGTGATCATTCGCGGCGGCGAGAACATGTCGCCGGGCGAGATCGAGGACGTCGCCATCAGCCATCCCGGCGTGCGCGACGCAGCGGCGATCGGGGTGCCATGCCGAGAATGGGGCGAGAAGGTCGTGTTGCTGATCGTGGCTGATGGCGACGCGCCCGACCCGGACGAACTCGATGACCTGATCCGGGAGCGTCTGCGGTCCAGCCGCGTTCCCTCGCACGTCGAGGTGGTCGACGAACTCCCGTACAACGAGACGGGCAAGCTCCTCCGCCGGGTCCTGCGCGAGCAGTTCGCACATCTCGGCGACGACCCGACGGACTGACGATGACCGATACGCCACGGTGGGATCTCGCCGCGGCGGAGTCCGCCGTCGCGTCGCTCGATCTCTCTCGCGAGGTCGGCGCGGCGGTGGGCGTACCGGCTGTTGTGCTCGACCCGAGCCCGACGGATCCCGCCGACCGGTGGGATGCAGTTCTCGGGCGGCTCGCCCCACTCGCTGTCGTCACGGTCGCCGAGTGGGGTCGTGCCGATGTGATCGGACCGGTCGACGAGCTCGTCGCTGCGATCATCGCCCGACCCCAGGCCGCCACCACCACGTCGGTCCACCTTCGCAACCTGCCGGGAGAACCCCTCGCCGCCCTTCACCAGGAATCGCTGGCCTACGCCACCCTGCAGGGCGGAGCTGAGCACGCGGCCTGGCTGGCCTCACGGGGGCGACGTACCCGCAACGATGACGCCCCTCGTGTCGCCCTCACCGACGAGCCCAACCTCACGATCACGTTGACGCGATCTCGGCTCCACAACCTGCTCGACCGTCGAGGGCGGGACGAGCTCACCGATGCGTTCCGCGCAGCGGCGGTGATCACTCCGGATCAACCGATCCGGTGGCGGGCCGACGGGCCGTCGTTCTGCGCCGGGGGTGACCCGGCTGAATTCGGCGCGGTCGCCGACCCGGCGACCGCGCACCTGATCCGGATGGCCTCGTCTCCCGGCCCTGCGGTGCTCGCCGTGGCCGATCGGCTCTCGGTCGACGTTCACGGCGCCTGTGTCGGTGCCGGCATCGAGCTGGCGGCGATGGCGTCGAGCATCGTGGCCCATCCCGACACCCGGTTCCGTCTGCCCGAGTTGACGATGGGGCTCATGCCTGGCGTCGGTGGCACCTGGAGCATCGGTCGCCGCATCGGTCGTCGGCTGCTCCTGCAGTGGCTGCTGCTCGATCTCGAGATCGATGCCGACACGGCGCTCGCCTGGCGTCTCATCGACGGTGTCGCCGCGAACGACGAGACGGCGTAGCCAGTGAGCAGCGGTGGCGGTGCGCCGTCGGCCCGTCAGGGACGCGGCTCTCGGGGCAGGCCCAGCACGCGCTCGCCGAGCACATTGCGCTGAACCTGGTTGGAGCCGCCATAGATGGTGTGCGCCCGGGTGTACAGGAAGGTTCGCTGGAGCCTGTCGAGCGGATAGTCGGGCCCGTCGCCGTGCCCGTTGTGGCCGTCGGCGCCCGCAACCATGCCTTCGGCTCCAGCGACGAGCATGGCGAGTTCGCCCATGCGGCGATGCCAGCCCGCCCAGTAGAGCTTGCCGATCGACGCCTCGGCGCCGGGCACACCGTCGTGGGTGAGGGCGGTGAGCATGCGCAGTTGGTTGAATTTGAGAATTTCGAGGCGGATGTGGGCCTCGGTGAGTTCCTGTCGCACGACGGGGTCGTCCCAGCGGCCGTTGGCTTTGGCGAGGGCCAGGAGATCCTCGAACTCCTGACGGAACGAGACCTGCTGACCGAGGGTCGATGCACCTCGTTCGAACGCAAGCGTTCCCATCGCGACCTTCCAGCCGTTGCCAACACCACCGACGACCATGTCCTCGTCGCACACGGCATCAGAGAAGAAGGTCTCGTTGAATTCGGTACCGCCGGTGATCTGCACGATCGGACGGATTTCGATCCCGGGCTGATCCATCGGCATGAGGAGATAGCTGAGCCCGGCATGGCGTTCGGAGCCCGGCTCGGTGCGGGCGACGACGAAGATCCAGTCGGCGAACTGGGCCAGCGACGTCCAGACCTTCTGCCCGTTCACCACCCACTGCCCGTCGACAAGATCGGCGCGGGTCTTCACGTTGGAGAGATCGGAGCCAGCATCGGGTTCGGAGTAGCCCTGGCACCAGAGTTCGTCACCCGAGAGGATTTTCGGCACGAACCGCTGCTGCTGCGCCTCGGAGCCGAACGCCATCAGGGTCGGACCGAGCAGGGTGACACCCATGTTGGGAATGCGTCCCGGCGCCTTGGCCTCGACATAGGTGAGATGGAAGACGACCTGTTCGGCGAGCGTGCACTCACGGCCGCCGATCGAGGTGGGAAAGTCGATGCCGAGCCAGCCACCCGTGGCGAGTTCTTTCTCCCATGCAATCTGAACTTCCGCAGGGATGTCCTCGTGGCCGGTGAGACCCTTGCTGCGGTAGGCCCCGAACTCGCCGGAGAGGTGCTCCTCCAGCCAGGTGCGGACCTCGTCGCGGAAGTCGTTGAGGGAGTCGTCGAGCTGGACGTCCATACCGTGCGAGCGTACAACCCGACCTGACGGACCGTCAGAATCGGGCGCCAAGGTCGTCCTGTGCGATGATCCGAGACATGGCTGAACCGACCATGTCAATCGCTGACGTCGATGCGATGCTCACGGGCGAAGGGGGCTTCTTCGAGACCGTTCCCGTCATCGTGAACGGCGTCAAGGTGACCACTGCGAAGAACCGCGCACCACACCTGCGCGCCCTGCTCCAGAACTCCGCGAATCACGGTGGCGACGGCAGCGCCCGCTACTACCTGTTCGACGACGGAACCGAGGCGACCTTTGCCGAGAACATCGCAACTGCGGCATCACTCGCTGCGGGCCTCGCCGAGCAGTACGACATCGGTCACGGCGACCGCGTCGCCATCCTCGCCGCCAACACCCCCGAGTGGATCCAATCGTTCTGGGCGATCACCTCGCTCGGTGCCATCGCCGTTGCCACGAACGGATGGTGGACCGAGGACGAGATCCGGTACGGCCTCGAACTCACCACGCCAAAGCTGCTGCTCGCCGATGCCAAACGGGCCGAACGCATCACCGGCGACCCGGGGGTCCCGCTCGTCATGTTCGAGGAGGACTTCGCCGAACTTCGCGATCACGCGCCAGGAGCCGATCTGCCCGTCGCCCCGATCGAGGAGGACGACGCCGCCACGATCCTGTTCACCTCCGGCACCACCGGCCGTCCGAAGGGCGCGATCATCACCCACCGGAACTTCAACGCCTATCTCACGTGCGCGTTCATCCTCGGCGCCCGCGACGCGTTCCGCTTTCCGGCTAATCCTGACGATCCGCCGAAGCCTCCGATGCTGTCGCTGGCCGCCAGCCCCCTGTTCCACATCTCCGGGCTCCATTCGTGCTGCGTCACGGCCGTGGCCTCGGGCATGGGCCACGTCTGGACCACTGGCCGTTTCGACCCGGAGAAGGTCCTCCAGCTCACCGAGACGTACAAGATCACCCGCCTCAGCGGCGTCACCACCCAAGTATGGCGGATCATCGAGCACCCGAAGTTCCACGAGTACGACACGTCGAGCGTGACGGCCATCGGAGGCGGCGGTTCCGTCTGGTCACCGGAACTCCTGCGGGCGTGCCGTGCGGCGCTCCCCCATGCTGAGCGGCCCGTCGGCGTCGGTTACGGCCTGACTGAGTGCTCGGGTCTCGCCACCTCCGCAAGCGATGACGTGCTGCGAGAGCACCCGGAGTCGGTCGGTGCGGCGATCCCGACGTGCGAGCTCGCGATCCATGACGATGACGACAACCCGCTCCCCGACGGTGAGATCGGCAACGTCATGTTGCGCGGTCCGATGATCACACCTGGCTACTGGGACAACCCGGAGGCGACCGCCGACACAATCCGACCAGGCGGTTGGCTCCGAACCGGCGACTTCGGCCGCATCAAGAACGGGCTGCTCTTCCTTGCGAGCCGCCGAACCGATCTCATCATCCGAGGTGGCGAGAACATCTATCCGGTCGAGATCGAGAACCGACTCGACGAACACCCGACCGTCCGCGAGGTCGTCGTACTCGGGGTCGATCACCGTGAGCTCGGCCAGGAGGTCAAGGCCTACGTCGTGCCCTTCGATGACGCCGACGTCACCGCCGACGAACTCGCTGCGTTCGTCGGCGAGACCCTTGCTCCCCACAAGGTGCCTTCGCACTGGGAGATCCGCACCGAGCCGCTTCCTCGCAACGCCACCGGCAAGATCCTCAAGCAGGTCGTTGCCGGCAACGCCGAGAACACCTTCATCGAGGAGTAGGGGTCAGGGTGCTCACCGAGATCGCCCGCCGCGCCGCGGTCGAGTTCGCCGACACCGCGGCATTCGTCACCGAACACGGCTGGTCGATCACCTACGCCCAGCTCGATCGCGCGGCGGACGAGGCCGCAACCGGACTCTTCGACGAGGGGATCCGGCCGGGATCAGTCATCGCGCTCGCCACGCCGTCGAACGTCGACTTCGTCGTGCTGTACCTCGCCGCCGCTCGTCTCGGCGCCGTGACCGCAGGTCTCAATCCACGTTTCACCGGGCCAGAGCTTCGGGCGTGCATCGGCGTGCTCAACGCCGATCTCGTGATCGCCTCGCCGCCCCTCGCAGAGGCGATGGGGCCGATCGACTCGTCAATCGCCGTCATCGACGCTGGAGACAGCGCCCGCACCGTGGCGGCCAGATTTCGAGTGCCGAATGCAGCACCGGTACCCGACCTCCCCGACGATCCCGAACGTCCGGTGTGCATCTGCTTCACCAGCGGCTCCACTGGTCAGCCACGCGGCGGTTGGTACGCCAACCGCCAATTGCAGGCCATCGCCGATCTCGACACCGGCGGCGCCTGGGGTGGTGGTGGCCACGGCCTCTCGTCGGTCGCGATGGCCCACGTCGGCTTCATGACCAAGTTGCAGTGGATGCTGGCCAGCGGCCGCACCACGCATCTACTCGAGCGTTGGCGAGCCCGCCCGATTCTCGATCTGATCACCCGATACCAGATGCCGGCCGTGACCGGCGTCGCGCCCCAGATCGCCCTCCTACTCAGCCTGCCCGACATCGCCGAGCACGACTTCGATCACGTGAAGGCAATCGTTGTCGGCGGAGCTGCCTCTCCCCCGCCGCTCGTTGAGGAGGCCCGCCGGGTCTTCGGTGCCCCGTACTCGATTCGCTACAGCTCGACCGAGAGCGGCGGCATCGGGATCGGCACCGCTCTCGACGCCGACGACGACGAGGCGTTGCACTCGATCGGCCGACCTCGTCCAGGAGTCGACGCCGAAATCCGCGATGAGGACGGTGACCCGCTGCCCGACGGCGAGGTCGGCGAACTCTGGCTCACCTCGGCGGCAGTGATGTCGGGCTACTGGAACGACCCAACGGGCACTGCGGAAACACTCGTCGACGGCTGGCTCCGCACAGGTGACCTGGCCACTTGCGACAACAACGGCATCTTCCGGCTGCGGGGGCGGGTGAAAGAGATGTTCATCCGCGGCGGCTACAACGTCTACCCGATGGAGGTCGAGGGCGTACTGCTCGACCATCCGGCCGTGGCCGAAATCGCCGTTGTTCCTCGCCCGGATCCCGTCATGGGAGAGATCGGTGTGGCCCTCGTCGTGCCCGCCGATCCAAGCGCACCACCGAAGCTCGAGGACCTCCGAGTCCACGGGGAAGCGACACTCGCCCACCACAAACTGCCGGAGGCGATCCGCGTTGTCGCCGAACTCCCCCGAAACGCAAGCGACAAGATCGACCGACGCGC
>MDTB01048120.1_pt1 | contig 12833 bp, 10 predicted proteins | sample 811161 | NCBI WGS metagenome assembly MDTB01 (sample SAMN05326650, study PRJNA326480) | marine metagenome | isolation source: seawater | place: Mediterranean Sea | collected 2009 | reverse complement strand
GGTCCTGCACCATATCTATCACCAGTCGCCGGCGACACCGGACCAATAGACGGTGGAACAGACATAACTACTGCTAACTTGGATCATTGTAACGCTGACCTCGCTTCTCCAATATTTTTAGATGAACTAGGCTCTCCACATTCCGGACCTCATGCCGAAGAAAACGCACGTCATTCAAGTTGGATGATAGGAAAAGGTCTTAAAAACATGAAAACTATTGATGTGATTGCAGACCATCCATGGTCACACAGCCCGAAGACTGCAATGACTGGAGACAATGATGACGTGCCCATGATCTCATTGATGGAGCATCGCATATTACAAAACGTTGCATTGAACACCATGATATATAATCTTAGCACATTGACCGATTTGAATGCTGAATTTGCAAACGCCGCAATGAACGCAGCTAAATCTGGTGTTGACAAAGCGCTTAGTTTAGCTGATACAGTGTTAGGAGAAGAAGTAGATGGTTCAATATCTGCGTATGCGCGGGAAACATTAGGTGTTCTTGGTGGTAAAACGAAACAAGCTATTGAAGCGTTCAAGGCAAAAGACATAAAGGATGCAAAATACAATACCAACAAATACATGGCTCCGTATCAACGATTGTACGCCACTTTTCCCAGTGGATTTAAATATAAATTTCCATACTTCACCGATGAGTACAAATCCACATCACCATTATTCTCAGACGAATCTGGACACACAAACATGCCATTTCAAAAATTCATGGGATCTGCAAGTGAAATGCTAGGCAGCGTGGTTAATGCTCTCAACACGTCTCAATCCGGCACATACATCGAATCACCCAAATATCCAAATTTTCCAGCAGAAACAAAACAATATACATTCAATTTTCCATTGTTAAACACAGTGTCTGCAGAACACACTCAAAAAAATTGGGAGTTGATATTCATGTTGATCTATCAAAACACTCCCAATCGTGTGAATCGATCAGTGATTGCACCACCTCACATATATGAAGCGTTGATCCCGGGCGTGTGGTACAGTAGATATTCTTATATATCCAGATTAGATGTTAACATGGTAGGTGCTCGTAGAAAGATGAAGGTGAAATTACATGAATCATTTAAAAAATTAAACGCCGGATTTGAAAATACACATATCGAAACACTGATACCAGACGCATATCAAGTGTCTATCACAGTCAATGAATTGATACCAGAAGCTCAAAACCACATGATGGAGAGTTTACGATTGAATGAGATTGTAGAAGTATACAGTGCTACAGATTCAGACAATAGTTTAGGTGATGCGGTTAATTTAGAGGGTAGTTTAACCAACATCGTCGATGCTGCAGAAGGTGCTGATGTTGCGAATCTCGCTAGAATGAATGGTCTAAGCATGTCAGACGCCAGAGAAGCGTCTAGAGCTGGATTCTAATTATGAAACACACAGACATAACAGAATTAACAGCTATAAGCGACAAGCATTTTGAGAATCTGTTCAACGTGTATGATGATGGTGTGTATTATTATAATCTGTTGAGAACTGTCAACTTGCCCGAAAATTTAGATCCAAGCACATACTTCTTGGTCAAGATGGATCGCTCGATCAGTCTAACAGCTTTGAGTCACAAAATATACGGTAGTATAAATCTATGGTGGTTGATTTGTATAGCTAACAACATCAACGACACAGTGAGACCAATACCAGTTGGCACTGTTCTTAAAATAATCGCCCCGGAACACGTGAACAGTATTGTTGAGACGATAAAAACAAGATAATGAACATACAATCACCAGGCGAAGACGCGTATGATATCAAGATTGTGATGATCAATTCAGATGGATATTATTTGAGCTTGTCACCATCTGCCGTTTTGGACATGCAAATTGAAGAAAATCTAAACAGATGGTGGATGAGAGGTTACATTGACATAAAAAATGAGCATGATTTCATCGAAAGAGCTGCTGCAGCCGGTGGAAGAATAACAGATCTAGGTCAACTTGACGAGAAAGAGTTCAACAAAGGAAAGACTGATAGTACATACGTGTTCCGGAATGATGGTACTGACATGATTTACATACAATTTCAATTACCAGAAGCAAAAGGTGATCATTTTCACATGCTTCGAGGATTCTTCAATGTGTATGACGTGCAGGAATTAGATTTAACAGGTCGTGGAAAAAACAAAGTCAAAAGACTCATGATACATGACGAAAGATATCAACGCATGAAGTATTCTAACATACCATGGAGCACCACATCACTAACAGAGCATAGTGACGCTGACATGAGACAGGGTCGAGCTTCACGAACAGTCAAAACTGGCACAGCAATCAAGCATTTACTCAAGCTAGCACTAGGAGAAGACACACCATTTCCATCAGCATGGGACACTGGATCGACAACCACCATGTACAGCTCACCAGCCAATTTTAATTGTGTTGATGACTTGCAATATTTGTTGAGAGATCACGTGAGCTCAACAAATTTAGGCTCTGGTCAAGGTGTGTTGTACTTTGATCGACCTAACAACATGTGGAGGTTGGTGAATTTAGAGTTATTATTTCACCAAGCCGCACGATACGATTCCGAGCATTCCAAATGGTTGGCTGGTCCACTTCAAACTGAAGAGTTTGATCTACTATCCCATCCAGATACAATGACTGGTTCGAAAGATGGACAATCACCTTATGTACCGATTGGTGGAGACCGAGTGTATCAAAATTACAATCTCGGAACTCGGAGCATGATAAACAGTTTAGAATATCACGAGATAACTAGTGGTGACAATTTATCAAATGTAGTCACAACTCCTGTGCACATGTACAACAAATCTAAAAAAAGATTCCAGATCAAACAGTCTGAAAATTCTATAGAGTCAATATACGACAAAATGACCAGAATTGTCGAACACACTCCTCGACCCTCGATTGCGACTGATGGAGCGTTGAGTGTTGATATAAATGCCATAAGAAAACTAAACATGAATATCAAACACAAATACACAACAGTGACAGACGTGGATAAAAAATATTTAAATGCTGGTATAAATGATTCGATTTACAAAAGCATCATGCTGAGCAATGCAGTAGAGTTTGTAGTACCTGGACATCCATCCAGAGGAGTTGGTAGATTCATTTCAATCCGCCCAGAGAATGAGTTACCTGGTAATTTTAGCTCTGCATATCATGACAAAGTGTTCGGTCAATACCTGGTGACAAGTGTGGTGCACCGCTACGCCAAGAGTTTATACTCAAACACAATCGTAGGAGTGAAACCATACAATTACAAACCAGTACACAATGATGAAAACGCCGAATCTGAAACAATTGAGCAATTCAAACAGTTTGATGTTGATGAGACACCCACCGGAATGAGTTTAGGAGACTTTTTCTCGAACAGTAATGAGTGAAGAAACTCCAAAAACAGTGAACCCGGAGATGGTTGACATATGTCACACCAATAATCCAAAACTAACCTCCGCATTTACGTCATATCAGAAAATCTTGAACATATTTCCTATGGAGTCTTTGATTTCATACACTAACAATTATAACAAACACGTGCATGACCCGGTCACTGCAGAGAAACAATTCTATATAGACCTAAACAACCAAGACGAACCAGCAGTCAAACTTGAATATATAGACAATCCTAAAATCGATCATGATAAATACAGCGAAGATGAGTACTGGAACACGCATGATTATGACATTGAAGGTATCAAAGAAGATATATATGAAGATGAACCAAATTATCCATTTCAACTTCCTAGCGAGAAACGATCTGAAGAAGCAAATCTTAAAGAAATCCTAGAGAGAAACACCGAATTCATACTATTTTGGGTAGAAAAATTCAGATGTGTTCACAACACCGTCAAATCTGAAATATATTCTGAACTACCTCAGAACACCACAGGAGATTTATACAATAAAGACAATGTATACTTCAACAATTTCAACGAATCAATGTTTCATTTGAGAGATCATATATATGTTAACGAGAGATCCACAAACCCACTAATGGACAAGCTAAATGCCAAACAAGCTCCACACGTATACAACGTATGTCAAATGAATAATGTTGATGTTGATACATATGACACAGCTGATGAACTGACAAGCAAATCAACACTCAAATTCAAGAAAAATATGGGAGGAATAATTACAGACGTCAAAAAAGATGAAAAGGTAATTAAATTTCACATGGAGTTTCCTGATACAAACACTAGTTCCTTGTCTGGTTCACACATGACTAATGACAGTTGGCATGCAGATCATGACACTAGCGCGTCTCACGGTAACAACGCAGTAACAGACACCAAGCATCCGGAAAGAATCAAAACAAATATAGACACAGTTCAAGGAAAAATGAATGAAATCTTAGGAGACATGAAGAGAGTTTTTGATTTCCTCAACAAAAACACACGCCACAACACAGAGCAATGGGGAAAGTACAACAAATACTACTTTGTTGAGGGTGTTTTTGAGAAAGTTGATCAATTTCGTAACGAATTGAAAGTAATTGGTCATCAATCACCACTTTCAAACAGAGACAATCAAGTGTTATCTTGATCTTTCACATCTACGACATCAGCTTCTATAACTTCTGCTTTGCTGATCAATTGTTCTAACACATCTTCCCGTGAAAGTAGCAATTTATTATGATGGTCTTGATCCAATAGCTTGCTTTTAGATTCAATATCCATCGTTTTTACTTTGACTGTTGTCTCTGATCGCTTGTCTTGTACTAAAATTTTACTCAAAGTGTCTATGCTACCTGTAGCAGCTCGAAGCAAACTAGACAAACTCTCAACTTCCTCTGAATTTGGAGCCGCTTCAACGTATTGTTTCACCGTGTTCACCATTTCTATACTCGAATTCACCAACGAACCGGTCTTATTCAATATAAATTCCTCTAAATCTTCTTTGTTTAGCTTGAATTCTTCCGATTTAACGATGGTCTTGTTGGTTTTTTGATCTTCTTTGAGCTGATCGATCAAACTTTTAACATCATTCCCTATTTCTTCGTTGATATCGTCATCTGACATGTAATTACTTAGGAAATAACCCTTGAAAACACAACTGTATATGTTATAATAAGGTATGATTACAGTAGAAGTGCAAGGACAGGGTAAGTTCGTGATTCATCCAGAAAAACTACCTGAATTAATAAAATGGTTAGATAACAACTCAATGGCACTAGAGGTTAGTACTAGACCTTTAGATAAAAATCAGACTTTACTCAATGAATAGTATGAATATATCGGTAAAAATTAAAAAAACCCACCCAGATGCCGTGTTACCACGCGCCAATAACAATCAACTAGCAACAGGTGATACTGGGTACGACCTAGTTGCTGTGGAAGACACCGAAATATCAGCTAGAGGTAGTAATGTAGTGTCAGTCGGTTTAACTTTAGCAGATTTATCTCCTGGTTACTGGATCAGAATCGAGCCTAGAAGTGGTTTGGGGTTCAAACACAACATCCAACCACATTTAGGTGTAATTGACAACGGTTATAGAGGTGACTTAGCAGTAAAGTTGTATAATTTCCACGATAAAAAGAAATATACTGTTCGTAAGGGTGATAAAATCGCACAATTGGCTGTATATCCATTGATTCAGCCTAAATTTGAGTTTGTTGATGAAGTAACCGAAACATCTCGTGGTGACAAAGGGTTTGGGTCATCAGATACACAATCAAACACCATATCAACAACTGATAATAGTGTGAGCTATCAATCGAAATTTGTAGATGACGGTTTTTCCGCATTAGTTGAGGGGTAATGTTTAATAAATTATGGGTTGAGAAGTACCGGCCGAGTACTTTAGACGAGCTGGTACTATCTACCAGTAATAGAGACATTTTAAATACATGTACTGAAGATTCATGCATACCTAACTTCTTGTTTTCTGGGAAACCTGGCATCGGTAAGACGAGCTTAGCTAAGATTATCGTTAATGACATACTCAAATGTCAGTATATATACATAAATGCTAGTGATGAGAACGGCATTGACACTGTTCGTACTAAAATAACCAATTTCAGTGTTACAAAAAGCATAGACGGTAACATAAAAGTGGTAATTCTAGATGAAGTTGATGGATTAACGATGGATGCGCAGAGAGCTCTAAGAAACATCATGGAAGAATATACAGACTTTGTTAGGTTCGTACTGACAGCGAATTTTCTTCACAGAGTCATCCCTCCAGTGCTGAGTCGATGTCAGAGTATCGATATGACTCCAACCTTAGAAGCATTTACGAGCAGATGTGAGTATGTACTTAAGAATGAATCTGTTAATTACACGCCAAAAGATTTAACTAAGTTGAAGTATCACTTCCCAGATCTAAGGAAAGCAATAAATGAGTTACAGAAACAATCATCAACTGGTACATTACAATTACATGACGAACAATCAAACAACACGTTCGCATCCAATATTGTAAAATTAATACGTGCTGGTCAGTCAATGAAAATCCGAAAGAATGTGATCGAGAGCGAGCATGTGTTCGCTGGTGATTATATCGCACTACTCCGCACGTTGTTCAATGTAATTGAATCAAGTGACTTACCAGATATACAGAAAAAGGAATGTTTACTTGTGACTGGTGAGTATATATACAGGACCGCGTTTGTATCCGATCAAGAGATCAATTTTTACACTTGCGTGTTGGCTTTATCTAAAATTATTAACTGAGACCGGTCATATACACGCTAGTGTTGAAGTTATCGTGCGTGTTAGGGTTAATGACGTCAGTATTATTGTCTTTAGTCATTGATTTTTCTTTAGCTTCATCACCCAAAGTTTGACTCACTGGATTCATTGGATCGTCACTAGATTCTACTTCTAATTCTTCTGGTTCACCATCAGTGCTGTCTTTTCCTTTGAGACTTTCTGGTAACTCCGGAAGGTTTATATCTTGCTCTTGATACTCCAGCAGTTCAGCCGGGAGAGTTATGAATTGATGGTACAATCCAGGGGCTTCTTCCATTACAATGTCACAATAGTAATCATCCACTTGATTGTGAGGTTGAACGCTACCGGATACAGCTGGTCTGAGAGCTTTCACTGCACTGACTCTTAAATGCTTGTCTGTTTCTGAAAATTCTTTAAGCTTCTGCAGCAAATTACTTGGTTGCTTCTTCGCCCATTCATGAGTCATCGCATTACCCTTGAGCTTGACTAAGTCTCCAGTTAAAAACCCACCAGATGTAAATCTCTGCATGGTTGATTCGATAAGTGTTGTGTATTTGTTCATGTTACTAATAATATTTATAGATCTACCTTGAAATAAACCGTTTACTTAAATATTTACATGTCATCTATCAATTTACAATCCTTCGAGAATAAAGAAGTTGCAGAATACACATACAAGGACATACACCTCGATTTAAAACCAAATCAAAACATATCTGACTTTGGATTGCATCGTGAAGCAAATACTACAGATATTGAAGAGTCTAGAGATCAATCCGCTATCAAAAATTCAATATTTAACATATTCAATACAGTACCAGGAGAGAAACTTCTCAACCCAACATTTGGAGCTGATTTGAAACGGTATTTGTTTGAACCTATGACTAAAAATGTAGCAGAAAGCATAGGTGAGGTGATAAAATTTTCAATTGAAAGATTCGAACCTAGAGTCACCATAGTAAAAATCCAAGTCGGTATGAATCATTCTGCAAATGAATATAATATAACTTTGATATTAGAAATACCAACATTAAATAATAAAAAAACCGTAATGTCCGGCCGTTTAACATCTAACGGTTATGAAATGATATAAATGAGCAGCAAATTTACAGACTTTAACATTGATCCATCCGGATATGCTGCGTTTGACGCTACCAGTCTCAAGTCACTAATACTAACCCGGTTGAAAGATCAAGGTGTGTTCACTGATCAGGTATTTGAAGGTAGTAACATGTCATCCATTATTGATATGGTAGCGTACAGCTATCATACACTAATGTTTTACCTGAATCGAACCTCATCCGAAACGATGTTTGGAGATTCACAACTGTACGAGAACATGAATCGAATAGTTAAACTGCTAAATTATAAACCTACCGGATTTCAAACCAGTGTTCTAAGTTTTACCAGTAGTGCTAGTGAGAATTTACCAATCGGTACATATGTTTTACCTAGATACACGTCAGTTGATGTAGATGGCATACCATACACCCTTAACAAAGATATTATATTCTCAAAACCCACTAGTGGAGTATTGGATTTATCTGACAAAACCGGGAATTTTTTACTATATCAAGGAGAAGTGACTGAATATCCAAGACAAACCGCTTCTGGAGATGCATCTGAAACGGTTACAATGGCCATTGACCCGACAGCTATTAAGATAGATCACTTCTCTATAGGTGTGTATGTACAAACCACCTCCGGTATAACAGAATACACAGAAGTTGACTCATTATACACTGAATCACCCGAATCTACATCATACGAAAAGCGATTAAATGAAAATTATAGATATGAACTTCAATTCGGAAACGGTATTAATGGGAGAAAGCTCGAATCTGGTGATATAATATACATATACTATATCAAGTCGCTAGATAATGCTGGTGTAGTACCAGTAAACAGCTTAATAGATAAAAAACTAACATTATACACAACTCCACAATTCAATAGTATAAAAAACTCTATATATTCTTCGGATGATGAGCTCTTAAACTTTGAAACCATTGAAACAATCTCATTAGACAACAAAGTTGGCTCAACCACTCCCAAGGAACCAGAAACTGTCGATGAAATCCGCCAGCGAGCACCGCTGTACTTTCAAGGTCAAGACCGACTGATAACGTCAGATGATTTTACAACACATATCAAGAGACATTACGGTAACATAGTCAATGATGTTATCACAGTTAACAACAAAACATATTTGAACGGTCATATAAAATATTTACATGAGGAAATAGGCATATCTAACCCTTCGCTAGAATCAAGAGTGTTGTATAATCAATCAAAATTTTCTACATCCACAAATTTTAACAATGTGTATCTGTACCTAGTGCCTCGTATATCTAGCAAAACTTCTATAAATGTACAGACTAATTTTGTCTCATCTTCACAAAAGGAAATAATCAAAACAAACTTAGACCCAAAAAAAGCCATAGGTTTAGACGTAACATTTATGGATCCAGTGTACATGGCTGTTGATATTGGAGTGGCTAGTAACACATTAACGCATGAAACTCCTAATAATTGTGTTTTGCAGGTAACAAAAACTGACAATTCTATTAACGCCATTTCATCTATTAAAAAATCAGTAAATGACATAATATCCAACTATTTTAAAATAGAGAACTGCACATTAGGTCAGTTAATTGATGTGGATGCTATTGAATCTCAAATACTCAGTATTGATGGTGTGGCTGAAGTGAAAACAATAAACAACACCACTGGAGAAGTGTCACTTGGCCTGTCTTTAGTGTTGTGGAATCCTGTATACAACCAACAAGATATTAGAGTGTACAATCAAAACATACAGCTACCGTATTATAAATTTCCGTATTACTTTGATGAGCTGTCTCTACTATCGCGAATCACTGTAGTCGATTTTTAAAATGCCCTCTCCGCTAGCAGATAGCTTCACGCAGTTATTCATAGGGTATGAAATATATCACGTTGATGAACGCGCGATATCATACGGTGATAAATACAAAAAAGCATATAAAAAGCTTGACTCATCTGGTGAGTACACAATCCATTTATTCGCTACACTCAAAACCAAATTAAGATTTGATATAACACAACAAATTGATCCAGACGAACCGGATTTCCCTACAGGAACAGTTCCTAGTCAGATTTATTTGACTAACGAATCAGTGAAGTGGGATTTTGGTGATGGTACTACAGGTTCCGGTTTAGTAGTGGATCATATATTTGATAAACCGGGTGTGTATTATGTAAAAGCAACTGCCAGGGACTACGATGGTAGACCTAGAGAGAGTAAATACCGGCAAAAGATAGTAGTTTCGGATTTTGTTAAAACAGATGTTAAGTGGGTCTCTGATGGAAATAAAGAAAGGAAAATTGACTTAATACCAGCTGGTAGAGTTAGTGATTATTTTGATATATACTCAACAACACCATGGCGTTTTTACCTAGAAGGAGAGAATCACACATTGTCTGTATACGCTAGTGGATCTCAATCAAATTATCTCGATCCAGAGGATTACTTGACCAGTAAATACGCCCATTTCGAAAATACGTGGAGGTTTACATCCTCTCCGAATAGTATAACACCTATAAACAAAATTACCACACCAACTAATGAAATACTGTTGACATTAGCGTATGTTGAGATTATTGTTGATAACAAACCATCCGGGTTGTTTGATGTTGTATACATATACACATCTAGATCATCAATGGATTTAAGATCCGGGGTTTTTCCAGAACCAGACCCGATGTATAATGTATTACATTCATCTCAGGTGAGGCAATACATGATTGACTATGATCTAGAAATACAATCTGCGTACAGAGGCACAACACCAAAAGAATGGAGGTATATACTACCAACATTAACAGCCAATGACTGGCTTTTCGCTGGTCATGAATCTATATCTAGAGTGTGTTACATGGATGACATCGCAACCATGTATCTATCTCAGCAATCTATTGATCGAAAAAATACATCGCCTGTGTTTTTGTTTGCTTCCTTGGATGTGAATAATATTCGCGTTGATACATTTAATGACCAACCAGAGTCCATACTGGACGTTGATCCAAATGTTGAACAATGGAATGTTGACGTATTACCAGTGGGTATAATCTACAACCCACCTACAGACATTTCAATTACTGCCAACGGAATACAATCAATAAAAATTAACAGTGTAAAATTGCAAGACATGTTAATAACTTTCAACACATCACTGATAGACCCCACCGGGCTTAACATTCTAAAATCTAAACCTAATGCACCTATCTGTCCCTCTGGAGAACAGTTATACAGTGTAGATTTAACACTGCTGAAGCATGTAGGTTTAAGTGCTACTCCAATACCTATAGATTTCAAGGAGATTGACATACCAATTGAAACTCCTGGTAGTTGCAGCTTGTACATTGACGATTTGCATGACACCGGTTCATACCAACTGAGCGCCATGTGTAAGATAAAAGATGACATATACATGAACAAGCAGGTTGAAAGTTATTTCATTGCCAACATGCACACAGATCATATATTTGTTTTCAGACCAGGTTATATGGATCATCAATACACTTTCTTAGTCAATCACACAATCAAAAGCGAGGATTTCGACACAACTGTAACTACATTAGAACAACCAGTACGTGTGTTAGTGGATCCAGCACCAGCATCTGCAATTTCTCACTTCTTCGCGATGAGTGTTGATAGTGATGGAGCGGCTTGGATTGCTGATACTGATAGAGATTTAATTATTAAACTCGACCGGTTTGGAAACCACGTAGATACTATTTTAGTCGAGGACCCAACAGGTGATAAAGATGAAATTACAACCATTGTCTCCCCTAAGGACCCCGCTTCTCCGTACGGATTTGTCATTTTACCTGACTCAGATAAAGCTGCTGGAATCGCCAGCATCTCTACTGATGAACACAACAACATTTGGGTAGCGTTAGCTGATGCTGACAATCCTACCATAGTAAAGATTACCGAAGACGGAACTCATGACAAGCCAAGCCTTCCAGTGTCAATTAATTTGCCAGGATTTGATATCAACAAACTATATCCATCCAAAATTGAAACCGATCGAGAAAATAATGTATGGGTGTCATTGTTATACGCTTACGAGCACACTGACCCGGATTACAAACCAGACACGTTCGTTCTAGTAAAATATGACAGTGTTGGTAATAGAATGATAGACCCTATCACATTTGATTATGATATACATATACATGATATTATAGTGGATGGTCATAACGACATATGGGTTACAAATTCTAAACCGACTAGTTTCGATAATAAGGGTAGCTTGATACACATAAGTGAATCTGGTAAGATATTGAAGCAGATATTCGAGTACACAGACCCGCACACCAGTCAGACAGTAGTATTTGATAAACCATCTCAATTAACACTAGATATGTACGATCACTTGTGGGTTGTTCATTCTGGTAACACATTAGTTAAATTTAAAACTGGTGATTTTGAAACACCACCACGTTATACTGTTCTAGATACTCGGACTGTTGGCCCTGCGTGGGAGGATGATGAAAAAATGATAGAACTTCAAGGCCGGCGACATGCTATTGAGGGGTTATCTAGCGATACGGATGATAGAGTGTTGGTTGTTAATAATGTTGATAAAAAGTTTTACATGTTCGTATCTAACAACTCTCAACTGAACACAAAGCCTGGTAATTACGCGGAAGATCCTATACAGTTAGAAAGTAAGAGCACTATGTATGAAAAAAATTCATATGAAGTTACCCAAGCTTTCGGAGACTGGACTGGTGTCAGATGGATACAAAAATATTACAAATATAGTAACACTATTCGATCCCTATCCGGTGTCTCGAATATATTTGACATAACAACATCAAATGATGTACAAAAAATAAATGAAGATATAGACATGCCAGACATCATAGAATCACTTTCATACCAATCAGTGTTGAATCAATCGTCCAATTTACAAGAGAAACTTTTCCGGCCTATTCTAGGAGATTCTCTTGATCAACCGGAAAATATAGGAAAAACATTATACGAAAAAACTGCTAACTTCACGAGGAACACAGTGGATGTTGACACGTGTAATGTAGATCAATTATACAGTTTAAGTCAATCCATCAATCACCAAACTGATGATTATAGATCTACCGTACCTGCTG
>MDTB01110442.1_pt1 | contig 12834 bp, 12 predicted proteins | sample 811161 | NCBI WGS metagenome assembly MDTB01 (sample SAMN05326650, study PRJNA326480) | marine metagenome | isolation source: seawater | place: Mediterranean Sea | collected 2009 | reverse complement strand
TTTTTTAGAATTTTTGTTTTTAAATAGAATAAAGATCTGCTTTGTAGTTTCTCAACCACCAAAAATTTCCGGAAGAGGAAAAAAAATCAAATTTTCACCTGTGCATAAATGGGCAATAGATAAAAATATTAAGGTTTTTACTCCTAAAGATATAAATAGTAGTGAATTTATAAAGAAAATAAAGTTTGAGAACGTAGATTTCAATGTAGTTGTTGCATATGGTAAAATACTAAAAAAAGAAATTATCAATTTACCTAAGTTTTTTACTATGAATGTTCATGCCTCTTTGCTTCCACGCTGGAGGGGAGCAGCTCCAATACATAGAGCAATTTTATCAAATGATAAACAAACTGGAGTAACCATCATGAAGGTTGATGAAAAGTTAGATTCTGGCCCGATTATATTATCAAAAAAAATTGAAATTGGAGAGAACGATAACTTTGAAAGCATACATAATAAAATAATTATCTCTGGAAAAACTTTACTCAAACAAGCTATTTTTAATTCAACCAATGAAGATACTGTTTTTCAGTATCAGAACGATAAATTAGCAACATATGCAAAGAAAATAGAGAAAATTGAGCAAAAAATCATTTGGGAAAACAAAGCCTTTGATATTAATCTTCAAATCAGAGCATTTTCTCCAATCCCTGGAGCGTGGACAAAAATCAAAAATAAAAATGAAAGAATCAAAATTTTAAAAGCAAAAGTAATAAAAAAACCAACGATTAATAACGAAAGAAAGTTAAACATTGGTGATATAAATGAACATTTTGAAGTTAAGTGTGGAGAAGATTTTTTAAAAATAGATTTACTTCAAAAAGAAGGAAAAACCCTAACTACCTCTAAAGATTTTTTAAACGGAAACAGTATTAAAGATCTGTCATTTTGCTAATGTTGAGAGTAAAGTTGACAATTGAGTATGATGGTAGCAATTATTCTGGTTGGCAAAAACAGAGTTCTGAAAATACAATACAACAAGAAATTGAGGAATGCCTAATAAAACTTTTTGAAGAAAAGATTAGTATTTTTGTTTCTGGTAGAACTGATGCTGGAGTTCATGCATTTAGTCAGGTGGCGCATTTTGATTTAAGTAAGTCAAAGATTAAGATCAATAAAATAAGCCTAGCAATAAATCAGTTACTAAAAAAAAATAATAATAAGATAACGATATTGAAATCAGAGAAAGTCCCTAATTCTTTTGATTCACGTTTTTCTGTAAAAAAAAAAACTTACCTGTATAAAATTTTAAATAGATCTACAAATTCGCATATTCTAGACAAAAGAGTATGGTTCATTCCTCATAAACTCGATATTAAAAGTATGAAGGAATCTTCTAATGTTTTAATTGGCAAATATGATTTTAATGCTTTTCGTTCAGTAAACTGTCAATCAAAAAATTCAGTAAGATCTATTAAGAATATTAAAATAAAAAAAATAAAAGACTGTATTGAGATAAGAGTTATTGGTAAATCTTTTTTACATAATCAAGTAAGGATTATAGTAGGAACATTAGTAAATGCTGGGAAACAATTATGGGATAAAAAAAAAGTTTTAGAAATTTTGAATTCAAAAGATAGGAGAAATGCTGGTCCAACTGCTCCTGCTTGTGGGTTGTATTTAGAAAAGATTATTTATTAGTCTGTTCTCTAAAAAAAATTCTTAAAAATTCAAGATAAATTTTAGTAAGTTTCTCAATATTTTTGATTTCAACCATTTCATTAGCTTTATGCATAGTTTTTCCCACAGAACCAAATTCTAAAACCGGACACAAACTTGAAATGAATCTTGCGTCTGATGTACCGCCGGAGGTGCTCAGGGTTGGATTCTTTTTTGTAATTTTTTTGATTGCATTAGAGAGGTTATTTGTAAGCATTTCAGAATAATTTATAAAGGACTCTCCCGAAACTTTATAGGATAGCTTGAAGTTATTTGTAACGAAACTAACTCTTTCATTGACAATCTTAATAACATCAGTTGATTTAAGTTTATCGCCAAACCTTACATTAAATCTAACAATTATTTTTCCAGGAATAATATTTGAAACTTCATTTGAAGTGTCAACTGATGTAATAACTAATGTTGTAGGTTGAAATTTTTTTGACCCTTTATCAAATGGTTTATGGAGCTCTTTATTTATTTTTGTGAAACAATCAATTGGATTAACAGCTTTTTCAGGATAAGCAACATGTCCTTGGATTCCAAAAATTTCTAGAATAAAATTTACACTTCCTCTTCTTCCTATTTTTATCATTTCTCCAATATTATCTGGGTTCGTGGGTTCTCCTACTAAGCAATAATCAATTTTAATTTTGTTCTTTTTTAACCAACCAATCATCGCTTTAGTTCCAAATTTTGCGTCTCCTTCTTCATCGGCTGTAAGAAGAAAAGAGATGGCTCCATTAAAAATATTATTTGTTTCCTCAAGATATTGAAAAGTTGCAACTATAAATGAAGCTATTGCAGTTTTCATGTCACTAGCTCCTCTTCCATAAAGATTTTCATTTTTTACGAATGCCTTAAAGGGATCTGATTTCCATTTTTGAAGATCGCCAGGAGGAACCACATCAGTATGTCCGGAAAAACAAATTATAGGTCCCTCACCACCTTTAATGGAGGAATATAAATTTTTGATTTTGTCTTTACCAAATTCTAGCAAATGACAATCAAATCTTTTATTTTTCAGAATTTTTTGAATATATTCTAAAGATCCAGCACTTTTAGGTGTAACACTCCTAAACGAGATGAGTTTCTTTGATAATTCAAGTGTATCCATTATGATCTGAGCAGATCATTTATAGAAGTCTTTGATCTAGTTTTTGCATCAACTCTTTTAACGATGACAGCACAGTACAGACTGGGACTATTTTGATTTTTTCCGGGTAATGTACCAGGTACAACAACTGAATAAGGAGGAATCTTTCCAAAATAAGTATTTCCGCTTTCTCTATCCACTATTTTTGTTGACGCACCAATATAAACTCCCATAGATAAAACGCTTCCTTCTTGCACAATTACGCCTTCTGCAACTTCAGCTCTTGCTCCAATAAAGCAATTATCTTCAATAATAACAGGATTAGCTTGAAGTGGTTCTAAAACTCCACCAATTCCTGCTCCACCAGAAATATGCACATTCTTTCCTATTTGAGCACAAGATCCGACAGTTGCCCAAGTGTCAATCATCGTCCCTGTATCAACATAAGCACCAAGGTTTATGAATGAGGGCATTAAAACCACATTCTCTCCTATGAATGCAGAGTATCTTATAATAGCCCCAGGAACGGATCTAAAGTTTCTTTTTGTCCATTCATCTTCTACCCATCCAGACGTTTTAAGGAAGGCCTTATCAAACCAGCTGTATTGTCCTCGTCTAGTATTAGAAATACCACTTGAAAAGATATTATTTTCCTGAGTCTTGAACGACAATAGAATCGCTTTTTTAATCCACTGATGGGTGGTCCATAATTCATTTTTTTTTTCACAAACTCTTATACTTCCTTCGTCTAGAAGTTGGAATACATTTAATACCATCTTTTTTATTTCAGGATCAGAAAAGTTCATTTTGTCCTTTTCTTCCCAAATTTTCTCAATTTCATCTTTAAGTTCTAATTTCACAATCTTTACCATTATTTAAGTTTTTTATTATCATATCTAATGCATTTATTATAGTTTTAAATCTTAAATCTATGTATGGATTATTTGATGTATGGATGTTGTTAGATATATGAACCGTTGTTATACCTAATGAATATGCGTACTTAAGATTTTTATTAAGATCTTCAAAATAGACTGTTTTTTCTGGTTTTAAATTATATTCTTTAATTAGCTTATTCATAGATTTTTTCATTGGCTTTGGAAAATAATAAGATTTTTTTATATCAAAAATATCAGAAAAAACCTCATTAATTCCTAATGAATTAAGAATTTTCATAGCATAATCATGGTCACCGTTTGTGTAAACGATTTTTTTACCAGGCAGAAGTTTTAATTTATATTTAAGTTCCTCAGATTTTTTTAGATTTTTCAAGTCAACGTCATGAACAAAATCGCAAAATTCATCTGGATCAATTTTATAATTTTTCATCAATCCATAGAGCGTCGTACCATATTTTTCGTAATAATATTTTTGAAGTTTAAAAGCTTTTTCTTCAGAAAGATTTAATTTTCCTGAAATGTATTGTTTCATTTTTTTATCAATCTGTGAAAATATCCCGGTATTTGGTGAATAAAGTGTATTATCTAAATCAAACAACCAGACATTCTTTTTTCTAAAATTTTCAGGAAGCATTACTTTTTAATTAAAGTGCCAACACCATGCTCTGTAAATATTTCTAAGAGAATTGCATGTGGAAGTCTTCCATTGAGAATAACAGCAGCTTTAACTCCGTTTTTAACTGCGTTAACACATGTTTCAACTTTTGGAATCATTCCCCCTGATATTGTTCCGTTATTTATAAGCTTATTTATATCATTCAAAGAAATTTCGGTTAACAAATTCCCTTTTTTGTCAATAACTCCATCAACATCTGTTAAAAGTATAAGTCTTTCAGACAATATTGATGAAGCAACGCTACCAGACATAGTGTCTGCATTAATGTTAAATGTGTTATAATTTTTGTCAAATCCTATAGGTGAAATAACAGGTATGAAATTTGATTGCAGAAACCACTCTAATATCTCTTGATTAATTATTTCAGGCTTTCCAACATAACCAATATCAAATGGTTTTTTATTTGATTTAGGAATTTTGACTTTTTCCGTCTTAGCCAATAATGCATCCTTTCCTGAAAGACCTATTGCACTTCCGCCTTCTTTGTTAATATCCATAACTATATCTTTATTAATTGATCCTGATAACACCATTTCAACTATGTTCATGGTTTCTTTATTTGTAACTCTTAAACCATTAATAAAGTCAGATTTAAAGCCCAATTGATCAAGCATTTCCTTTATTTTAGGTCCACCACCATGTACAACAACAGGATTAATCCCAACTTGTTTAAGTAAAACAATATCTTTAGCAAAGCTACTGCTTAACTTTTTCTCACCAATGACAGCTCCTCCATACTTTATCGTTATATTTTTTCCACTGTATTTTTGCATAAATGGAAGAGCTTTAGAAAGGATTGAAGCTTCGTTAATTAGATTTTTAGTATTTATGCTTGAGATTTTCATTGTCCAGATTCATTAAAAATTTTTCCAACAAAATTATTGTATCAGCTTGTTTAATGCTAGTGTTAAAGAATTTTTTATTAAATTTTTTATTTGCATTTAAATTAAATTCTTCCAAAAGAATCTTTTGTTTATTATTCTTTACTCTGTCTTTTTTGGTGAAGATTATAAAAACTTTGTCACCGATAAAATTATTCAATTCCTTTATAATTATTTCGTCGCTTTTTTTAAAGCCGTGTAACGAGTCTACCAACAAAAAAAATTTAGAAATATTTTTCCTTTTTCTAACATATTGATCTATTAAATAATCGAGCTTTAGTTCTTCTTTTTTAGAGATTGTTGAATAACCATAACCTGGAAAATCGACAATCCTTAACTTACTCCCCAGTTGAAATAAAATCATTGCTCTTGTTCTTCCTGGCGTTTTTGAAGTTCTAGCAATTGCTGATCTTGTTACAGAATTTATTAGAGATGATTTTCCAACATTAGATCTTCCCCAAAATATAACTTCAGGGATGCAATCTTGAGGCAGGTTTTTATATTCGTGCACTTCGTTTAGAAATTTCCATTGTCCAAGCATTTTTAAGATTTAAAATTTCTTTTACTAGACATTTTGTTTCTGTTTTTTTAAAAGATAATACTGTTGAGCTATCGAGAGAATATTATTAACCGTCCAATACACAACCATGCCTGATGGGAAAGTAGCTAGCAAAAAAGTAAAAACAACTGGTAGCATCATAAAGATCTTAGCTTGAAGAGGATCAGGAGGTGGTGGATTTATTTTTTGCTGTAAATACATTGATAAACCCATTAGAAGTGGCCAAATTCCTATTGTAAGGAATGTCGGTGGGTCCCAAGGAATCAAACCAAATAGGTTGAATAGACTAGTAGGGTCTGGAGCAGAAAGGTCATTTATCCAACCAAAAAAGGGTGCATGCCTCATCTCTATTGAGACGAATAAAACTTTGTAAAGAGCAAAAAATATTGGAATTTGAATTAAAATAGGTAAACAACCTGATGCTGGGTTTATTTTCTTTTCTTTGTACATAGCGAACATCTCCTGATTCATCTTTGCTTTGTCATCCTTATATCTTTCTCTTATACGCTGAATTTCAGGAGTCAAAATTCTCATAGCGTTCATTGATTTAAAAGATTTATTTGCTAATGGGAATAAAATTATTCTTATGCATATGGTTAGAATAATAATACCTATTCCAAAATTACCAAATAATGTTGACAAGAAATGTAGAGCATAAAAGAGTGGTTTTGTAAGAAAATAAAACCACCCAAAATCGACTGAAAGATCTAGTTTATTGATTTTTAGTTCTTCAATGTATTCATCTATGAGTGGAACCTCCTTTGCACCAGCAAAAATATAGGACTTACTTTTAAAACTTTCATTATTTTTTAGAGATTTGATTGTTTCACTAATAAAGTCAATTTGAACTGAATTTGTGCTATTCTTTAAATTTTTGAATCTCGCTTTGAAAGGCTTATCATTTTCAGGAAAGATTGCTACCTGCCAATAATGGTCTGTATAGCCAATCCACCCATTTTTGGTGACTTCAACAATCTCATTTTCCTCTTCAATTTCATCGTAAGATACCTCTCTTAATGTGTCGTTGAAAACACCAAGTGGTCCTTCATGTAATATAAAAAATTTATTTTGCGGTCTATAATTTTTTCTTCTTAAATAAGAAAAGTTTGTGAGTTCAATTGTATCTCCTGATTTATTTATAACTTCATCCTCCACAAGAATCATGAAGTTTTCATCAATATTAATTTTTCGCTTGAATTTTAAACCACTTCCATTGTCCCAAGCTAAATTTATTTCATCATTTATTTTATAGCTTGCTTTATCTGCTTTCCACAATGAATCCTTTCCAGGCATTACGACTTTCCTGTCAGTAGAAGCCCATCCTAATCTTAAAAAATACGGTTTATTTGATTTTTCTTTAGATAAGACTTTTATTTTTTCATTTTTATTTATTGTTTCATAATAATCTTTGAGAGATAAGTCATCAAATGTTGCACCATATAGATTTATGGAGCCTTGAATTCTTTGAGATTCAAATGTTACTCTTTTTTCTTCAAAAATATTATTATTTACACTTTCTTTACTTTCTAGTATTGGAACATTTTTGTCATCAAGTTGATTATCAATGGGTTTTTCAATATTTTGAATTTGATTATTCTTCTGAGTTTTAGGGTTAAAAAAGAAATCGTATCCTATTAAAACAACAAGAGAACATACTACAGCAAGTAACAGATTTTTTTGATTATCCATGAGTAAAAATATTATTAATATAGGATAGTGTTAAAGTTTTCAATATATTTAAACCTCTAATTGCATAAATATTTCTTTAAAATCATTTTCTAACTCTTTGAAACCTGTGGTTTCTATTTTTTTTTTGGGAATTACTTCGAAATTAATTTTTTTCGGGATAGAACTGATATTTTTATTGATAAGCGCTCTTATAATTCTTTTGATATAATTTCTTTTTACAGCATTACCCATTTTTTTCGAAACAGTTAATCCAAATTTTATTTTTTCTACATCAGTAAAGAAATAATTTATAATAAAATAATTGCCATGTTTGGATGATCCAGACTTTCTTAAGTAAAGAAATTCTGAACGTTTTTTTAAAGTAATTAATTGGTTAAGCAGACAGCGATTTTCTTCCTTTTTGACGTCTTCTAGAAATAACTTTTTTACCGCCTGATGAGGCCATTCTTGATCTAAAACCATGTCTATTTTTTCTGACTCGATTACTTGGTTGAAATGTTCTTTTCATAATAAATCCAAATTATCTATATAACAAAAAAAAAACTTTGTAAATTTATTTTTAATTTCCTCTAACAGTCCCATCTCTTCTGGAATCAGCACCTGCAATTAATTTCTCCCCCTCATTTTTGATAATGGCCAAACCACTTGTTAGGTTTCTCTTCATTCCAATTTTTTTTAGGTTGTAATTCAATGATTCATCTTCTACAAATATTTTCCCATTAATCTTAATGTAGTTTGGTTTTTCAATAGCTTTATCAATTTTTTCGTTCAAATAAAGAGAAGAAATTAAAGATTTAAAAACATAGGAAATAATAGCCTTTCCACCCGGAGAACCAGAAGTTAACAAGAAATTGTCTTCTGAATCAAACACAATTATGGGGGACATTGAGCTTAAGGGTCTTTTGCCACCACCTGGACGATTTTTTATAAGTTTTCCAACGCTATCAATTCTTTTAAATGAAAAATCAGTGAGTTGATTATTTAAAAAGAATCCATTGGTAAACAACCTGGATCCAAATGAATTCTCAATACTGGAAGTTGCAGATAAAACATTTTCATATTTATCTACTAATGTAAAATGTGACGTAGAACTGAAAACTTGTTCATAATTATTAATGGAGAGAATCTTATTGTCATCTTGAAATTTTTTAAATTTTTTTAAAATTTTTTTTTTATTTAATTGATCTTTTAGGTTAAAAGAAACATAGTCTGGATCAGCTAAAAAATTATCTCTGATGTAATAAACAAAATTTAAAATATCTAAAATTTGATTTAAATTAGGTTTTTTTAAATTTTTATAATGTAAATATTCATATAAGATTAAAGCATTTATAAGACAAATAGTGCCAGAGGATGGGAGATTTGGTCCACAAATTTTATATCCAATATTTAATTTATGACATAGTGCTTGATTTATTTCCGGATTATATTTTTTAATATCATCTAATGTCATAGTCCCTGGGTTTTTTGACTTTTGGATTGTTAAAACTATGTCTTTAGCAATATCATCATTGTAGAAATAAGAAATATTTTCTGATATCTTTTTTAGAGTTTTTGTGTAACTTTTATTAAAAAATTTTTTGTCTGGATTACTCCTTACCTCTTTATAAATAGAGTTTGGTGATAACTCGAATAAATATTTTTCTTTTTTTAGTGCATTTATGAGTCTGTTAGGCGGTATAAAACCATCTGAAGAAAGTTTGATGACTGGTTTTATTATTTCTTTCCATTTAAGTTTACCAAATTTCTGATGAAATAAGAAAAGAGTCTTCAAAGATGAAGGAACACCTACTGCGGAGCCCCCAACAGCTGCCTCAAAAAACTTTTTTGGTTTGCCATTCTTTTTCAAAAAAACGTCTTCTTTTATTTTCTGTGGGGCCTTTTCTCTCCCTTCAAAACTTAATACTTTATTTGTTTTTTTATTAAAATAAGTTAGAAAAATTCCGCCTCCTAAACCTGAAGATTGAGGTTCAACTAATCCAAGAGTTAATTGAATAGCAACTGCGGCATCCGCAACTGTACCTCCAATTTTCAAAATGTCGTAACCTATTCTTGAAGCATAATCATTGGCAGTTACAAGAGCAAAATTATCAAATTCGCCATATTTAAGTTTTTCATTAAATTTTGTTCCAGAGGACATTTCTGGTTGAATGGATTGATCTAATTCGTTAGAAAATGTCTTTCCTGTAGAGAATAAAAGTAATAAAGTTACAAGAAAAAAAATGATTTTTTTTTTCATAACGAAAGTATAATTTATTAAAAATTTGATTAAACAAAAAAAGGAAAAATTGATTAAAAATAAAAGGAATATATTAAAAAAAATTCTAGACCAACCCTCAATTGTATGTCTTACAGCATACACTGCTCCTATTGCAAATCTAATCGACGGATATGTTGACATTATCCTTGTTGGAGATTCTTTGGGAACTGTTCTTTATGGATTCAAAACCACTAGAGAAGTTAGTTTGGAAATGATGATTATGCATGCTCGATCAGTGGTAAAAAATACAAAAAAAGCTTTTATAGTAGTCGATATGCCTTTTGGTTCATATGAAAAATCAAAATATGAGGCATTAAAAAATGCAAAAAAGATTATATCTGAAACTGGTGCAATGGCAGTTAAATTGGAGGGTGGGAAAAGAATTGCAAAAACAATTGATTTCCTAACAAAAAATAAAATTAAAGTAATGGGGCATTTAGGTTTATTACCTCAGTCTCTTAAAGGAAAACCAAAAGTTTACGGGAGAACTAAACTTGAAAGAAAGAAACTTTTTGAAGATATTCACGAGTTAGTAGAAGCAGGAGTTTTTTCATTAGTTATTGAATGTACAGTTAAAAGTTTAGTTGATGAGGTAGTAGAAACTTTTGATGTCCCAATCATAGGAATTGGTGCCTCACAAAAATGTAAGGGTCAAATAATTGTTACGGAGGACATTTTAGGGATGACAGATTTCAAATCAAAATTTTCTAAGAGATACTTTAATTTTTTGCAAAGTGCAGAAAAAGCGGTTAAACAATTCTCAAAAGATGTGAAAAAAAAAAAATATCCAAATAATAAACAATGCTACTAATAAAAAAAGAAAAGCAACTTAAAGATGAAATTACAAATTTAAGAAAATTTGGTAAAAAAATTAATTTTATTCCAACAATGGGAAATTTACATTCTGGTCATTTGAGTCTTGTTGAGAAAGCAAAAAAAAAAGATCATGTTTGCTTGGTGAGTATCTTTGTAAATCAGTTGCAGTTTAATGATAAAGTTGATTTCAGAAATTATCCGAGAACTATTGAAAAAGATCAGTTTTTGTTATCAGAACAAAAGGCTGACATTTTGTTTTTACCAAATAGTGATTTTATTTCTAAAAATATTTCAAATTATAATTTAGGTGATGAATCAAGAAAGTTATGTGGTAAGGACAGAAAAGGTCATTTTCTTGGAGTTGTATCAGTAATTTTAAGGTTCCTAAAATTAATTGAACCTGACTATATGTTTTTGGGAGAAAAAGATTTTCAACAAACAATTATAATTAACAAACTCATCAATTTTTATAATTTTAAAACTAAAATTAAGGTTTTACCAACAATTCGAAATTCTAAAGGCATTGCAATTTCTTCAAGGAATCAATTCATTAAAAATGAAGTTTCATTAATTCAATTACTTCCACAAACTTTAATACAAATTAAGAAAGACGTTGAAAATGGTGGATTTGAAATAAAAAAAATTAATCATTATAAAGAATTACTAGAAAAAAAAGGTATAGAGAAAGTTAATTATTTAGAAATTTTAAAGGTAAAAAATTTAGAACATCTTAATCAAAACTATTCGATGGCAAGAATATTTATTTCAGCAACAATTTCTGGTGTTAGGTTGATTGATAATATTTTGATTGAAAGAGGTGTTATTTTGGTTGGAGGGAAAGTTGAAATGTGCGATTGAAACTTTATTTAAATTAATTTTTAAGATATATATGAACTTCTTCAGCTTGAGCGGTTGAACTTGTGGAAGAGGCAATAGACAGCCTTTCCGTAGGAACACCCATTTCAATTACCTTAGAAAAAACTTCTGATGCTCTGTCTCTTGCTTTATCCGAAAAACTAGAGCCACCAGATGGGCTAACGGCAACAATTTCAAAACCAGCCGAAGGCATTTGCTCGAGAGCTCCAGAAATAGATTCGAACAGTGCCGCTGAATAATCAAAATTAGAATCATCAAATTTTATTACCAGGATTGCATTATCATAATTTATAGGAGCAACTCTAATTTGTTTTGGTATGGATGGATTGGTTTCTTGATTTGCATTTTCGGCTGAAGTTGATTTTGTAGGCGGAGTACTTACAGTACTTCCAAATTTTCCAACTTCAACGTCTTCGGCTAATTGCTTCATATATTGTCTTTCATCATTTAAGACTTGGATTTCTCGAGAAATTTTATCTTCAAGTTCAGTCATTAATCTATCATAAAGAACGGAAGTTCTTTGCACATCGTCATTTAGAACTTTAAGCTGATTATGATCCTCATCAATAGCCCCAGAAATGAAAAAACTTGAATCAATTGCATTTTTAAGATGACCTATAAGGGCAGCGTCAGCTGTAACGCGATTATTTACTATCTGAAGATTATTAACATTGTTTTGAATATCTTCTAATGCTCGCTGAGCGTCGTTCCATTGGCCAACAAGAATAGGGTTGCCTGGGGTTGTTCCAATTTGCAACCTTGATCTAATTGCGCTTGATAAACCTTGGTAGACAGAGGTTTGTTCATCAACAAGATCTTTAAATCTCAAAAAATCATTATTGTGTGAAGAAATTGCATTCTGAATACTTGTTAAATCGGCTCTAAATTGGTTAATTTTTCCGCCAACAAATGTTCCAGTTGGACCGGTGTCATTAACAGCTTGAGGAGCTGTAAATGTGGGCGGAGGTGCATATTGAGAAGGTGGAATTTCTTGAACATTAGCTTGTTGATTAATTTCTTCAACAGCTGTAGGCACTTCTTCAAGAGCAGGAGGTGCGGCTACTTCTTCGTCAGAGAGGGAAGGAAAAACATATTCCTGCACTCCAGTGCATGAATAACATAGTAGGATAAGGGTAAGTACAAAGGGATTAAATTTTTTTATTATCATAGTTATATTACGCGTATTAAATGTTGTTAACAAAAGTTTGATTATAATTTATAGCTTAAAATATACTTTAAATAAACAAAAAAAAATTTTATTAAATATAACAATTTGTAAATTATGTTTATAAAAGTCTTTTATCACGTAAAGTAGTTTTATTTTTATGTGCCCGTAGCTTAATTGGATAGAGCATCTGACTACGAATCAGAAGGTTGGGAGTTCGACTCTCTCCGGGCACGCCAAAAAACTTTATTACTACTG
>MDTB01080637.1_pt1 | contig 12834 bp, 8 predicted proteins | sample 811161 | NCBI WGS metagenome assembly MDTB01 (sample SAMN05326650, study PRJNA326480) | marine metagenome | isolation source: seawater | place: Mediterranean Sea | collected 2009 | reverse complement strand
TAAAACCACTCGCGATTTTACGTGGCTGCATAACCGCGTCTAAGTCCTTAGACTTTAACGGCAAATCAAGTACAGCCTTACGCCCACACCACGCGATATGCAGCGGATCTGCAAGACGCAAATCTTCTTGCGCACCAATGCGTATGCCGATCTTTTTTGCAGCTTCCGCGGCGCTAAGTACGGTCAAATAGCATGACACTGTAATCATCGCCTCAAGCGCCTGTGATGCTTCGGGGTTTGCAATAACAACGACATCCAAGCCGTCTTCCTGCGCATAACCAAAGCGCGCCAAATAGCTCATCGTAGCTGTAAATTCCTGAGAGACCTCACTCGCCCACAGCCCTGGGTCAATATCCGAATCAACGATTGGCGTAATACGGGTAAGCGCCAACTCGCCGTCTTTGGTCACAATCTGACGCAGCCCGCCATTAACATGCTGACCAATAAAGACCACCCATTTCGATTTTTTACGTTTCGTTTCTTTAGCTAGACTTTGCGCAAGCTCGCTAATCATACCTGCTGATTCAATGGGTAGCGTCGCATAACCAAATATAGGCGCATATGATTTATTCAAGACATCCAGCGTAAGTTTAAACGGCTGCGTTACCGGCACGCCCGTAAATAGATAATAACTACCAGCCATTTTCTTATCGGATTTCATCGCAAGCGCAGCGCGTATAGGATGATTAGGGAAGACAACAGCAAGCTTACGTCTCAAAACACCGGCCTTATCAAGGGAGCCGACTTTTGGCAGCTTTTCTTTACGATAATGCTGCTCAACCATATCATTAAGAACAAGGATGGAACCTGAGCATTTTTTGGTAACAACAGCGATGGTCTTATCAATAAAGGCCTCATCAACCCACGGCACAACGCCTTGCAAGCGCACAAAGTTAGCGTGCACATTATAGATAGCCAGACTTTCGTCTGTCATCATAAGCACCGTACGTGATGGCGCTAATATAGGTAGCGGTTTTGAAGCCATGAATAACGTCCTTAGAACCCAATATTTTCGAAACTAGAGTAAATCGGGCCAAATACGGCAGCCGCAATCCACAAAATCATAATACCCAAAAACGCTGTAAGGAAAGGCTCGATCATCGCGATCATCCCCTGAATAGCCTCATCAACATCTTTCGTATAAAAATCAGAAACCTGCTCCAACACGGATGTCAAATTACCAGATTCCTCACCAATTTTAATCATACGCGTCACCAAACTTGGGAATTCCCCACTTAATGAAAACGCTTCGGATAGCGGACTACCCGACTTCACATAAGCCTCAACAGCCTCAACAGCTTCAACAAGCGCCAAATTATTCACAGTGGCGCGTGAACTTTTCAAACAATTAACAATATCAATACCGCTCGCGAACAATGCGCCAAAGGTCTGCGCGTAGCGCGCAATGTTAATTTTACGCGTCAAATTGCCGTATACAGGCCATGAAAGCATCATGTAATCAAGCCGGTAAGCAAAATCCCCCGACATTTTTTTCAATGATTTAATACCAATAAACAATGCGGGCGGTGTACCAAGGATCGCCCACCAATAGGACTGGAAAAACTCAGAAGTGTTAATCAACCATATTGTATAAAATGGAAGCTCCTGGCCAATATTCTTAATAAAGCCCACGACCTCGGGCACAACATAGCCCATCATTACGACCATAACGAGCAAAACAGCGCCCAAAAGAATCATCGGGTAGCGCGTCGCTTTCTTAATCTGCGACTGCATCATATCCATCCATTTGAGGAACTTCATCAACTGCAAATATGAAGATGTCAGATCACCTGTATCTTCGCCTGCTGAAATCAATGATATATAAAGATTACCAAATATTTTAGGGTGACGCGCCATAGATTCAGACAAAGAACTGCCTTCGGACACATCCCTGTGGATCTCTGCCATGACATCACGCAATGTTGTGTGATCAGTTGTATCACGAATATCCGCAAGGGAATCCAGCATCGGCACGCCGGCCGATTGCATTTGCTCCAAATGCATAAACAGCTGAATCAAATCACGGACTTTAACTTTTTTAACGCCAAGAGAGAAACTGCCAATGCCTTTTTGGGCATCCATATCAGAACAGCCCATTAATTCCATGCCCGCAGACTGAAGCTGACTATATAAATCAATTTCATTCTTCGCCGACATCACCCCTTTAATCGGACGACCTTTAGCGTTTAATGCTCTATATTTAAATTTATGAATAGTCGCCCCCTATAATGATGATTACGACCAAGAATTTTTAATAAGAAAGTGGAAATAGAAAACCTCCACCTGTTAATCTTTATCTATATTAGCAACTTTTGACACGGCTGCAAAGTCTGTTATACCTTCCAGTATCTTTAGCATACCATCATCCTTCATGCTTTTGAAACCTTTTTCAAAGGCCATCTTCCTAATTTCTGATTTTGGCGCATTCGAAGCCACCAAATCATCAAGATCTTCATCGAAGGTTAAAATCTCAGCCAAAGCAATACGCCCCTTATAACCTTTCCCCATACACATGGAGCACCCTTTTTCCTGCGCCTTATAAATTTCAGGCGGATCAGCGGGGTCAACGCCTAAATAACGGCACTCTTCTTCACTTGCGCGGTAAGCTATACGGCAAGATGAACATAATCGACGCGCAAGGCGCTGTGCAAATACGCCGATAATCGAACCCGCGAGCATACCTGGCTTAATATTCAAATCCATCAAACGCGGCAAAGCGCCAAATGAATCATTCGTGTGCAGCGTTGTATAAACTTGGTGACCGGTCATCGCTGCTTTAAGCGCCATCTCCGCCGTGGTTTGGTCTCGAATCTCACCAATAAAGATAATATCAGGGTCTTGACGCAACATCGCTTTAATGCCGTCAGAAAATTCAAGCACCCCTTCACGCACATTCGTCTGCCTAATCATCGGCAAACTATATTCTACAGGATCTTCCAATGTCTGGATATTCACCTCAACCGAATTAATATGGTTCAGCATCGAATAAAGTGATGTACTTTTACCACTACCTGTCGGCCCCGTGACAATAATAATGCCCTCTGGCTTTGTTTGGCAGTATGCAATGCGTTCACGGTTCACCGCGCTAAAGCCAAGCCCTTCCAATGGCATAATGCTTGAACTTTTGTCCAAGACACGCAAAACAATGTTTTCGCCATGCACTGTCGGCAGTGAGGACACACGGAAATCAGCCTCGCGCCCACCAACATTAATGTGAAAACGCCCATCTTGCGCGCTTAGCTTATCTGCGATATTCATATTAGACATCAGCTTGATACGCTGCGACATGCCGTTCCAATGTTTTTTATGCATCATATAGGCTGTGAACAGCACACCATCTAGCCTGAAACGAAGACGACAGAAATTTTCTTCCGGTTCAAAGTGCAAATCCGAAACGCCTGTCTTCACCGCATCAAAAACCAACGCGTTAACCAGGCGTACAATCGGGTGCGTATAGGCCGTATCACCCATCAGTTCAGAAACATCAAGCTCATCGCTCTGATTTTCAAGCTCTTCTAAAATATCATCTATCGCATTTGAATAACCATATGCCGCATCAATCGCTTCGGACAATATTGTCGGCGTTGTGACAAGCGGCTTAATATGCAGGCCTTTAGGCACATAACGGCGCAGCGAATCCATCGCCACAACATCATGCGGGTCTGTCATCGCAACGCAGACCTCATCATCATCAATCGAAACCGGCAAAACATTCATTTTTTCAGCCGTACCACGATCCATCAGCTCAAGGGCTGCGCCATCCACAATCGTATTTTTAGGGTCAAAAACTTCATGCCCCGCAGCCTCTGCCAAGACCTGCGAAAGCACTTGGTCATCAATGAATTCCAGCTCAACCAGAACCTGACCGAGCATTTTACCCGAAATTTTCTTTTCTTGCAGCGCAACGGTAAGCTGCTCCGCGGTCAGCACACCAAGCTCAATAAGACGATCACCAAGGCGGGAACTGTTATCCTTTTCCACCTTCACAGGCACACTGTGCCCACCCATCATAGCGCCGCCAGTGCGAGACGCTCCATCATCATCCATTTCTATGTCGCTGTTTTTTCGCGCAGACATGCCTTGTTTGCCGCCCGCGACATCTGGCAACACTTCCGTAGCTTCAACATCAAGAAAATCGTCGTCCTGCATCATATGCGCCGTCGGGTCAACGCTTGCAGCGACCGTCACATCGCCGCCCACTCTATGGGCTTCATCAACCTGCACATCGTTATCCGCATCATCTTCATTTAAAGATAACTCAACCGCAGGCGGCGCACCGTCATCACTGGAAAGCGCATCAGGCTCCAATGACAAAGGCTCAGATTCATCTGCGTTATCGGGCTTGGAGATGTCGTCGTTCACTTGCTACCTCATATTTGTAAAAAGTATAAAATTGAAAAAGAGTCATGATAAAATTCGTCAAGAACACACCCATGCTGTGATGCGTATCTTATTTTACCACGAATCAATAGATTTGCACATGGCACAAACATAAAATAAATATGACGCGAAAGTCTTAACAATCTCTTATTACGGGCGAAGAAGACCAAAACTATATACAGGGGCGAAAGGCAGATAACAACAAAGCCTTTGACCACGGATAATTTTGTACTAAGATTACAAATAATATAAAATTAATTTAGGATTTCATTATGCCCGCAGAACTTAGAAGACTGGTCTTCTCTCACAAAGAAACAACAGAAGCCTTATTGAAATATGGCCAGCAAGAGAACATCCCCTTCCCTAAAGGCAAGATGATCCGCGCAAAATATGCTGGCGGCGCAGAATACGAGCTGCACAGCATGAAAGGCAAACAAACCGGGGTAAACAAGAACTTCAACGTTGACGGCCAAGACCGCGCCATTATCGTTACATTTTTTGACGAAGAAACATTTGAGCATAAGTTTTTCAACTTAACATCTGACTTTGTCAGCGCCGCATTAATTGGCTTTTGCATTGAACACAAAATCATGCTGCCGCGCGACGCTAGAAAGTCACTGGACCTAACAGAGTTTAACGTATGTATGGACGTTGTAAAAGACAACAACGCTTCATCGCAAGGCGCAGGTGCAGGTGACGGCGCACTATCCCTCGAAGACTAAACGCACTAAGATTACGCGAACGACACTATACCACATTTCACAAAACACAAAAAAAAGGCTGCATATTACATGCAGCCTTTTTAATATCTTTATGCCGTAAAACTTAACGTGAATAGAATTCGACGATAAGGTTTGGCTCCATAACGCTTGCGTATGGTATATCTTCCAATGTTGGAACGCGCAAGAATGTTGCTTTGAATGCTTTTTCGTCAACTTCGATATACTCAGCATATTCACGTTCTTGTGATTGCTGTGCTTCGATAACCATAGGAATTTGACGCGAGCTTTCTTTAACTTCAATAACGTCACCTTCTTTAACTTGGTATGACGGGATATTTACGTGCTTACCGTTAACCAAAATGTGACCGTGGTTTACGAACTGACGCGCTGCGAAAACTGTAGGTACGAATTTCGCGCGATAAATAACCGCATCCAAACGACGCTCAAGCAAACCAACAAGGTTTTGACCCGCATCACCGCGTAGACGAGATGCTTCTTTGTAATAGCTGCGGAATTGTTTTTCGCCAATGCTGCCGTAAAAACCTTTAAGCTTCTGCTTCGCCATCAACTGAAGACCGTAATCAGAAAGTTTGCCACGGCGCTGACCGTGCATACCTGGTGCAGTTTGACGTAGGTTGTAAGGAGATTTGACGCGGCCCCAAAGGTTACAACCTAGGCGACGATCAATTTTATATTTTGTACTTAGACGCTTACCACTCATAGTGATTTCCTTTTCTTAATTTTTGTCCCAATAGACCGACTTACGGTTTGATTTTCAGCATCATTGCCACCAATCAACGGAGGGCAAAAGCCCCCTCTTTCATGAGAGTAAGGGCAATATACGGATTATCACCAGAATGTCAAAAGTTTTTTTACTCTCTTTGCCCTTATTTTACAGTGACCATCAAACGTTGACGGATCAAAGAAACAACAAGGCATAACATCAAAAAATTTGCGCCGCGTAATAAGCGAGACCAAGCCCAACACTGCAAAACTTATCATCTTGAGAGATATCAGCCGCCGCAAACTTGCGTGATACCATTTGGTTGATTGCAGGCAATTCGCTTGAGCCGCCAGTCAGCACGACCAACTCAATATCTTGCGCAGCGATGCCTGCATCAAGCAAGCACTGATCCATAGCGCCTTCAATCTTTGCGATTTGATCCGCAATATCACGCTCAAAATCCACTTTACCCACATCAACAGCGAAGCCAAAGCCAATATCATCCAATGAAATAGAAACGCTATCCGCATCAGATAAGCTTATTTTCGCAGCTTCCACATGCTGTAAAAAAGCATGGCCAAGCTTTTCTTCTTGCAAACGCACTAAACGGTCGAGTTTTTCGGGCTCCAATGCCGTGCGCCGCAAGTCTTTTACTTCGCGTATGGCCTTTTGTGTCTGCGCAAAATTAACGCGCGGCCAGTCTGAAAGCTCGCTATATATCGTCGAAGGGATATCTAAAACCTTATCCGCTTCAAATATAGATGTAAACTGACCGCCAAGCCCCAAATAAGGCATAAAAGACGCCATAGAAAGACGCTTGTCAAAATTCGTGCCGCCAATACGCACGCCAGAAGTTGATAAAATATCCTCCCCTCGCGCATCACCGATGCCGCGCTGCGGCGAAAGTTTTATCACCGTAAAATCAGAAGTACCGCCCCCCAAATCAACCACTAATGACAATTTATCATGCACAAGGGCGCGCTCATGGGCAAAGGCCGCTGCTATAGGTTCATATTGAAAGACAATGTCTTTAAAACCAATTTTCTGCGCAATTTCACGTAAAATCTTTTCAGATTCTGCATCTGCATCAGCGTCATTATCATGAAAATACACAGGCCGCCCCATGACAACCTTATCAACCGTTTGCCCGACATGCCGCTCGACCGCGGCTTTGATGTTTTTTAAATATATCGCGACAATATCGGTAAAGTATTTGGCGCTACCATTCACTATTGTACGCTCCGACATTAAAGCCGTGCCCAGAATAGATTTCAAGCCCCGCATCAAACGCCCATCTTCACCTTCTATATACAAAGAAATCGCTTCGCGGCCAAAATACACATCGCCATCTTCAGCGAAAAACACGACGCTCGGCAGCGCCAATTTTTCACCTTCCAAAGCCACCAAGGACACATGACCATCGACATAGACCGCACAGGTCGAATTGGATGTTCCAAAATCAATACCGCAAAATATATCCGTCGCCATTTACATGTCCTTAATACCAACAACGCAGCGCGTAGGCACATTATTGACGTGCCTTGCTTCAACTTAAAAATGAGATGAAATTGCGTTATCTATAGCCGTTAAAAAAAGTGGTGGGCCCGGGGAGATTCGAACTCCCGACCGATCCGTTATGAGCGGAGCGCTCTAACCAGGCTGAGCTACAGGCCCACACGCGTAAAAAAGTATCATAAAACGATATGTTACAAATTTAGCTAGACTGATTTAGCCTATTTTATACACAAGAGCAAGGTTTTGTTTCACTGCAGCACACAAAAAATTTGATCTATAAATGTATTTTTCCTAATATGTAATCATAAAAAATAAATAATAATAAAAAAGTATATGGGAGCCGGTCACATGACCTCAAATAACGATAACAAAAAAGCGCGCAAATCCGCTTATCTTTTATACATTCCAGGCGGCGCCATGCTTGGCGTTGTTCCCATGAAAATGTTGGTCGAGCTTGAAAGATTAACCGGCCTACCATCCAAAGATTTATTCCAAGCATTTGAAGGGGTTTCAACCGGCTCCATCTGCGTATCAAGCATCCTTTCTGACTATACAGCGCAAGAAACACTTGATCGCTACAAAGATGACGGACAAGTCTTTTTTGACCCCATCCCCAACAGAACAGCCAAAATGGCATTCACAAACGTCGCGAGCTTTATTTTCACGGGGGCCGATCCGCTGCGTAAACACCGCTATAAGCTGAATGAAATTGTAAGAACTTCAAACCAGCTTATGCGCGCAATGGATGAAAGCTATTACCAAGATTTTGATAATTTGAAAAAATTTGCAAAGCAAAACATTATCAGCGAAAAACACAAACGCAGCGCATTGAAAATATGCAACCGCCTTTTGCGCGACGAAACAGTTTCTGCAGATTCGCATGAATTAATCAAAACCATGAAAATCTATATTGATAATATGGATCCTGTCGGCACATTAACATCCGTGTTTTACCAAGCGGCGCGCAAGCCTGTGGATTTCGTTATCAAACATTGGGCGGGAGAGCATCACTTCTCTTCGGAAAAACCAAAAGAAACATTTAAAGAATATTTTGGAAAAAAACGCCTTAGCGACAGCCCTAAATCTGTCTACATTGCATCTTATAATTTAGAGGAAGGCGAATTTGAGCATTTCTTCCATCGCAAAGACGATTTACTGAGCAATGATGCAAACGGGTCAGGGACAACATCAAACGGCAATGAATTTTTATGGGATTCAACAATGGCCAGCATTGCCAGTCCCTTTGCATTCATCCCGCACAAAACCCTGAGTGATAAAGTTTATAGCGACCAAGCCATTATTCACTCGCCTATCGCTGCTGTGTGTGATTTATACAAGCACAAAGACGCAGATACCGATATTAAACTTGTTTATTTAGGCGTGGGAAAATTTGACGAAGCGTTCATCATGCAAGAACATAAGAAACTCGGCGTTGTTGGACGCGTGCTCACTGGCGGCATTATGACGGACATGGAAAGCTACACAAACTCACTGTCACGCCAAGCGCTTGGCAATTTGATTGGTGAAGACAATGTAACATTGTTCAACCCGCGCCTATCAACCGAAGAAATTGAGAAATTAAACCTTGCTCCTTCACGCGATACATTAGATGCATCACCAGAAAACACTGCAAAACTTGAACAAATCGCGCAAAATTACATCGAAATTCCACGCGTAAAAAGACGCTTACATAACCTTGCCATTGATTTGTGTGAAAACCTGCACCTTCTTGGGCAGATCGACCAGAAACATTTAGATGAAGTGAAAGCGCGCTGCGATCACGCGAACATTGAAAGCGGCCCACACCACCAAGATCAGCAAAATTCACCATGGAACGGCGTACGCAACTTTTTTGGCTGGAATCCGCAATAATTAACGCGCTGTGAACTTACGGCATAGAATTTAGATACAAAAAAAGGGCGAGATCATGTCTCGCCCTTTTTATTTGTCTTAACTCTTCTTATTTCGCGCTAGGGCCAAATACAGACAAACCTGCAACAACAGCCAATTCAGCAACGCTGCTTGAAATAGCGGCGGCATTATATAGCTTCACGCCCGCACCTGGCATTTTATCATCAACAGCTTTTGCAACTTTATAAAACATATCTGACATAGACATTGGTAAACTCCCTTTACATTTTTATATTATACACCTAAAGAAACAGAAAGATTATGTCAAGATAAAAGCACGCAACGTAAGATTATATCAAACAAAAAACAAAAAATAAGGCCGCATCAAATGCGACCTTATAAATTATTTCATATCACGAGCATGTTTTAAGTATCAAGGAAACTGCGCAGTTTACGGCTACGGCTTGGGTGCTTCAATTTACGTAGCGCCTTCGCTTCGATCTGACGAATACGCTCACGCGTCACGTTGAATTGCTGACCAACTTCTTCCAAAGTGTGGTCTGTATTCATGCCAATACCAAAACGCATACGCAAAACACGCTCTTCACGCGGCGTTAATGTTGCCAAAACGCGCGTTGTTGTCTCACGCAAGTTAGAATGAATCGCGCTTTCAACAGGCAAAATCGCATTTTTATCTTCAATGAAGTCACCAAGGCTTGAATCTTCTTCATCACCAATTGGTGTTTCCAAAGAAACTGGCTCTTTTGCAATTTTAAGAACCTTACGTACCTTATCAAGCGGCATGTGCAAACGCTCCGCCAATTCTTCGGGTGTTGGCTCGCGACCAATTTCGTGCATCATTTGACGGCTTGTACGGACAAGCTTATTGATTGTTTCAATCATATGCACAGGAATACGGATTGTACGCGCTTGGTCAGCAATTGAACGTGTAATTGCCTGCCTAATCCACCACGTTGCATAGGTCGAAAATTTATAACCACGGCGGTATTCAAATTTATCAACCGCTTTCATCAAACCAATATTACCTTCTTGGATCAAATCAAGGAATTGTAGGCCGCGGTTTGTATATTTTTTCGCGATAGAAATAACCAAACGTAAGTTTGCTTCGACCATTTCTTTTTTCGCGCGCCCGGCTTCTTTCTCACCTTTTTGCACTGTCGATACAATGCGGCGGAATTCCTTAAGCGGCAAGCCGGCTTCATCGCCAATAGACATGATTTGGTCACGCATACCGATGACTCGGTCACCATAACGCTCAACAAATTTCGCCCAGCCTTTGCCTTTAAGGCCAGTGACCGTTTCAACCCATGCAGGGTCAAGCTCATTGCCGTAATGCTGTTTGAGGAAGTCTTCGCGCTTCACACCACTATCGGTCGCAAAACGCATAATTTTACCTTCAAGACCAACCAAGTCACGGTTCATTTTGTAAAGTTTTTCAATAAGCTGTTCGATACGCGCAGGGTTAAGGCTAACCTCGTTCATCAACTCAACCATTTCTTCATTAAGCGCTTTATATTTCTTATTCGTCGCATCCGTTGGCTCATCACCTTTATGGAAGGCTTCTAAACGCTCTTTTTGTACCTTAAGAATTTTTTTGTAAGTTTTTTGAATTTTAGAGAAAATTTCAAAAACAACAGGACGAAGCTCTTCTTCCATTGCGGCCATAGATACCGCCGCAAGCTCATCATCATCTTCTTCGTTGTCGTTATCATCATCTGAATCGCTATCTTCATCTTCAGAATCTTCTTCTGATTCATCACCTTCAGACTTTTCTTCATCATCGCCTTCTTCGGCGGCAGCATTCACCTGCGTCATATCCACAGGCTCTTCGGTATTATACATCGCATCAAGATCAACGATTTCGCGCAAAAGAATTTCTTCATTTTGCAAAGACTGATACCACGCAATCAAAGATTCAATCGCTAGCGGGCTTTCGCAAATGCCGCTAATCATCATTTCTTTGCCGGCTTCTATGCGCTTGGCAATGGCGATCTCACCCTCACGAGAGAGAAGCTCCACAGTACCCATCTCACGCAAATACATGCGCACAGGGTCATCCGTACGGCCCGTATCATCACTGGCAATATTACCGCCAGATTCGTAATCATTTTCATCATCATCATCATCGCCGCTCTTTTTCGCAGCAGGTGCTTCTTCTTCAAAATCATCTTCGCTTTCGACAATTTGCACACCATTTTCAGAGAGATTCGCCATAGCGTCTTCAATCTGCTCGGAAGTAAATTCTTCAGCAGGGAGCGCACCGTTCAATTCATCATAGGTGATAAATCCGCGCTCTTTACCTGTTTTAGACAGTTTTTTCACAACGCTAGCTATTGAGCCTGCCTTGCCTATATCGTCACCGTCATCTTGCTGTCTTGCTTTTTCACTTACGCTCATTTGCTTTTCAAGCTCGCTATTCTTGCTGTTATTTGCACATTCTTTAATTTGTGTTTACACGCGACCCTCACGCATTGCAGTAATATAGAATTACTTGCAAAAATAAAAACACATCTCGGACAAATTATAATAGTCCGAGCAGACCGCAGATTAAAGCGGATTCTTAAAGAAAAATCCAATCTTTTTTTTGACTTTATTATTTCAAAGCTAAAACCCTTTGTTTACAGGGGCTGCAGCGTATTTTGTTAGAGCAAAAAACGGTGTGATTAACTTAGCCTGACCTAACCTTGCTTTTGCAGTGCCGCTAAACGCTGCGCATTTTCCTCTGTAAAGTCTTGTTCCAAGGCCTTAATCGCTTCGGCAAGCGCAATTTTATGAGCCAGAGAATTTAAGCGTGTCACCACAGAATCCCAACCTTTGATCAGCTCATGCTCTTCATCACCCTTTTTAAGCCACGGCGCATGCATTGATAAATTACTGTTTTCTAGCCGTATCAGCACATCGCCATACCCTTCGGCGCGCAAAGCTTCGCTTAATTTAGGCATATCATCTTGATAAAGTTCAACATCGACATCAAGCATGTATTGCTTCAAATGCTCTAAGTCGCCTTGATAAAACTTACGGCGTTCCATTTCATCATAAAAACGCTCCAGCAGGGGCGCGAAACGTATACTTCCCAATAATAAGATCGTTTGCAGCGTTTCAACAAGGCCGCTATCCTCGCCCGAAACATTAATCGCCGCTTTCTGATGATACTTTTCTGAGCGTGCGGCGCTTTCATTATCGCCTTTTCCTTTATATTTACTGTTACGCTTAAAGGCAGAAAAGTGCTTATAAAGACGCTCGCGTATGTCACGCTGATAATAATTTTTCGTCGATGCGTCTTCAATCACTTCAATTGCATCATATAGGCCTTTTTCTAAGCCTGCGCGCTGCTCTGGTGTTTTGAAATCCTTGCCATTTGTTTTCGCATGCCATAAATAATTTGCCAATGATAACGCCGTAACAAAAATCTGGCGCAGTGCAGAAACGCCTTTGGTTTTGATAAACGAATCAGGATCTTCCCCCTTAGGCATAAAGGCAAAATTCACAGTGCGTTCTGATGAGACAAATGGCATCAGGCGATCCATAGCGCGCTCCGCTGCGCGCATCCCCGCGCTATCGCCATCAAAACATAAAATTGGCGTTTTATGATTATAAGCGCCGATTTTCCACAGCGCCTGT
>MDTB01219922.1_pt1 | contig 12835 bp, 11 predicted proteins | sample 811161 | NCBI WGS metagenome assembly MDTB01 (sample SAMN05326650, study PRJNA326480) | marine metagenome | isolation source: seawater | place: Mediterranean Sea | collected 2009 | reverse complement strand
TTGCATGTTTTATATATGATAAATCTTAAGAGTTTACATAAGTCATACAAAACTGGAGCTACTTCACTTCATGTCCTCAAGGGGATAAATCTTGATATTGAAAAAGGAGAATTGGTTGCAATAATGGGATCTTCAGGATCAGGCAAATCAACACTTTTAAATATTTTAGGCATGCTTGATATTGCAGATGAGGGTAGTTATTATTTAGATAATGTTTTGATTGAAAATTTGAATGAAAAGAAAGCAGCTAAATATAGAAACCTATTTTTAGGATTTGTCTTCCAATCATTTAATTTGATTAATTATAAAAATGCACTTGAAAATGTAGCCTTGCCGCTTTATTATCAAGGAATGTCAAGAAAAGAAAGACAAAAACAAGCAATGGAATATCTTGACAGTGTTAGTCTTAAACCATGGGCAACTCACTTGCCAAGTGAACTATCCGGAGGACAGAAACAGCGAGTTGCAATAGCAAGAGCAATGGCTTCAAAACCTAAGGTTCTTCTTGCAGATGAACCAACAGGAGCATTAGATTCAACTACATCTTATGAAATTATGGGGCTGATTCAAAAAATCAATAATGAGGGTAAAACAATTTTAGTTGTTACTCATGAGGATGATATTGCTAAGATGTGTAAAAGAATAGTTAAATTAAAGGATGGGGTTATTGTCGAGGATAAAAAAATAAAGCAAGTAATAGTAAAGCAAAATGTTTAGCAGAGATAGTTGGCAAGAAATATTTGAAACCATTCGAAAGAATAAGCTTAGAACTATACTTTCTGGATTTACTGTTGCTCTAGGTATTTTCATATTTGTTATACTTTCTGGATTTGGGAATGGTCTTCAAAATACTTTTAAGGAATTTTTTGTTGATGATGCTACAAATGTTTTAAGAATTTTTCCTGGGAGAACTTCTAAACCATACAAAGGATTTAAAGCTAAGAGAAGGATTGAACTTGAAAACAGTGATATTGAAGCCATAAAGATTAATTTCCCATTATTTCTTGAATATATAACACCAAGAATTTCAAGAGGAGCATCAGTAAAGTATAATAATAAATCCGATAATTACACGACAAGAGCTATAGCGCCGTCTCATCAAGAGTCAGAAAAGACAATAATTATGGAGGGACGTTTTATTAATGAAGCTGATATTAAGAATAAAACTAAATATGCAGTAATTGGGAGGAAAGTTGCTACTGATCTTTTTGGAAAAGAAGATCCAATGGGCAAATATTTAGATGTAGGGAAGATAGCCTTCAAAGTCATAGGTGTTTTTAAAGATGCTGGGGGAGATAACGAAGAAAGCTATATTTACATACCATACACAACAAGACAACTAATAGAAAAAGCAAATGATAATGTAGATCAAATTATTATTGCATATAAACCCTCAATTGGACATTCAGGGGCTATTTCCCTCGAAAAAAAATTACGTCTTTTTCTTAAAAAAAGAAAAAGTATTGATCCCACAGATCAAAGTGGAATATTTATTAGAAACGTTGCTGATGAATTAAAGCGAAATGAAGATTTCGCAGGAGTTTTGGAGGCAATTGTAATTTTTGTTGCTATTGGAACTTTAATAGCTGGAATAATAGGGATATCTAACATCATGGTATTTGTAGTAAAGGAAAGAACTAAAGAATTGGGCATTAGAAAAGCATTAGGCGCAAGTCCTAAAAGCGTTATACTAATGATTCTGCAGGAATCCGTTTTCATAACTTTAATTTCCGGATATTTTGGTTTAGCTTCTGGAATGTTATTACTTAAAAATATAGGAACTGCTCTTGAAGAAGATTATTTTATAAAAAATCCCTATGTAGATCTTTCTACAGCTATGATTTCAACTCTTATTTTAATTATATTTGGTGGGGTTGCTGGATACATTCCTGCTAAACGTGCCGCAAGAATCAAACCCATAATTGCTCTTAGAGATGAATAGTTTAAAAATAATTTTTGATAGAGACACTTGGCAAGAAATTTTTAGTTCTATTTCTAAGAATAAAACTAGAACTATTATAACAGTTATTGGTGTCTTATGGGGAATATTTATATACATTACACTCGCTGGTGCAGCAAAAGGACTTGATAATGGATTTGAAAGAGCTTTTAGGAATCTAGCAATGAATTCAATGGGAGTATGGACTCAAAGGACAAGTTTGCCCTATGCTGGTTTTAAAATAGGGAGAAATCCAAAATTAGTTATTCAAGATGCTGAAATATTGAAAAAAAATGTGCCAGGAATTCAGTTTATTACCCCTAGAAACGTCAGAGGTGTTTTTGATGGAGGATCTCCACCACTTGTAATAAGAAAAAACAAATCTGAAAATTATGCTCTATATGGTGACACACCAGAATATACTAGGATTGTTAGTAAGAAGATTTATGATGGCGGTAGATTTATAAATGAGAAAGATTTAGAGCTAGAGAGAAAAGTATGTGTTATTGGAGAAAGAACCGTTAAAGAATTATTTGAACCTAATGAAGATCCAATAGGGGAGTATGTAAGAATTAACAATACTTATTTTCAAGTTATAGGAATTCATAAATATGTTGAGGGTGGAGGTTTTGAAAGTGATGGAGATATATTTATCCCTTTCACAACATTTAATAGGATGTATAATTATGGAGATTATGTTAATTTCTTTTTTCTCGCCGCATATGATACAGAGGATCCTGTAAAAATTGAAAATCAAATTGAGGCAACTTTAAAAAGAGCTCATAAAGTTTCACCAGATGATGAGGAGGCTTTTGGTTTTATTAATCTTGGAGAAATTTTTGGAAAAATAGTTGGTTTTTCTAAAGGAATGACATTTCTTTCACTTGTTGTAGGGCTAGCTACAATAATAGCCGGTGTTGTAGGTATTGGGAATATTTTGCTTATTTCTGTTAAAGAGAGAACTAAAGAATTAGGAATTCGAAGAGCTTTAGGTGCGACCCCTTCAGAAGTTAAAACTCAAATAATTCTTGAATCAGTTTTTTTAACATTTATTGCTGGTGTAATAGGGATAGTTTTGGGAGCATTTGTTCTTTCTGGTATCAATGCTGCAACTGCAGATATATCAGATTATCCCTATACAAATCCAACAGTTCCAATTCCATATGTTATAGGAGTTTTAATAATAATTATAACCTTGGGGACACTTATAGGATTGATTCCAGCACAGAGAGCTGTGTCAATTAAACCAATTGAAGCATTAAGAGAAGAATAAATTTAAATTTGTATAATTATGAAGAAATTATTTAGGTATTTAGCAATTGCAATATTACTTTTTGGTGTAATTTTTGCAACGCTTTATTTTATAAAAACTAATAGTAAAAGTATTGTTGAATATGACACTCAAAATCCCTACATAACCTCAATTGAGAAAAAAACTGTTGTAACTGGTAAGGTTATACCAGAAGATGAAGTTGAGATTAAACCTCAAATTCCAGGAATTATTGAATCGCTTTTTGTTGAAGAGGGTGATCTTGTTATGAATGGAGATTTACTTGCAAAGATTAAGGTTGTCCCAAATGAACAAGCTTTAAATAGCGCGGAGGGAAGACTTGCTAATTCTAAGATTGTTTTAAAAAATGCTGAAATAGATTATAAAAGAAATAAAGCTTTATTTGAAAAAGAAATAATATCAAAACAAGATTTTGAAAACTATGAACTTAGATTTGATCAGGCTAGGCAAGATGTAAGAAATGCTAAATCAGACTTGCAGATTATTAGATTAGGTTCAGCCGGAGGATCTTCTCTAGCAAACACAAATATAAGGGCAACAGTTCCTGGAACTATTCTTGAAATTCCTGTAAAGAGAGGAGATCAAGTTATTGAAAGCAATAGTTTTAATTCTGGAACAACTATTGCTACAATAGCAGATCTTAAAAAAATGATTTTTGAGGGTAAAGTAGATGAAGCAGATGTAGATAAATTAATCATTGGTATGCCTTTAAAAGTTAGTCTAGCTGCAATACAGGGTAAACAAATGGATGCTAAATTAAAGTTTATAGCACCTAAAGGGAATGAGGAACAAGGTGTCGTTCAATTTAAAATCGAGGGGGATGTCTTTTTAAATGATTCAATTTCTGTCCGAGCTGGATATAGTGCTAATGCATCAATAGTTTTAGAGAGAAAAGATAGCATAATGTCTATATCTGAATCACTGCTTCAATTTGACAGAAAAACTGAAAAAGCTTTTGTTGAAGTAATGTTGGCTGATCAAAAATTTGAAAGAAGAGATATTGAGACTGGTATTTCTGATGGGATTAATGTAGAGATCATATCTGGTATTAAAATGGATGATAAAATTAAGGTTTGGAATAAAACAGAGTCTAAGAAAATAGAGGCTAATGAAGATCAAGGTCAAAATCAAGAGGGTGAATTTGAAGAAGATAAAGAAGAATAAAATTGATTTAAAGATATGTTAGAAATGAAACGATTAAAGTTTTTTATACTAGGAGTTATATTTTTTTACACTGGATCTATTAATGGACAGGAGACAATCTTAACTCTTGAAGAATGTGTTTTACTAGCAATAGAAAAAAATATCTCTATTAAACAGTCAGAGCTTGAGCTCGAGACTGCTGAAATAGATAAATCTGATGCTATTGGCAATTTTTTCCCTTCATTAAACATCCAAACAAATCATTCTTGGAATGTTGGATTAAATCAAAATATAACCACTGGCCTTCTTGAGAATTTGACCACACAATATACTTCTATGGGGGCAAACTTAGGAGTTTCAATTTATCGAGGATTGACTAATATAAAGCAGCTTCATAGAGCTAATTTGTCACTTTTAGCAAAGCAATATCAGCTTGATAATATGAAAGATGATATTATACTTTTTGTTGCAAATTCTTACTTGCAAGTAATGTTTAATAGAGAAATATTAGAGGTTCAAAAAATTCAGTTAGATATTACAAAAAAAGATTTAGAGAGGACTAAAAATTTAGTTGATGCTGGAGTTAGAATTAAATCTGATCTTCTTGAAATTGAGGCAAATTTAGCTTCGCAAGAGCAGTCCTTAATTTTAGCTGAAAATAATCTAAGGATTACAAAAATAAATCTTGCGCAAGTTTTGTTGATAACTGACTATGAAAATTTTGATGTTGCTAAAGAAGATTTTGAAGTCCCATTTTCTGAAATTCTTATAGAAAATCCAAAAGATATTTTTGAAAAAGCTTTATCATTCAGGAATGACATCAAACTTGCTATGACCAATGTTGAAATAGCTGAAAATGACATCAAACTTGCTAAATCTTCCCTTCAACCTAGTTTAGCTGCTTTTTATGGATATAGTTCTAGAATTTCTTATTCAGATCGATTAAAAGGTACCGGCAACTACAATTTTGTTCCTATTGGATTTGTTTCTACAACAGGAGATCAAGTATTAACAAGCATAGAGGAGAGAGAAACAGCAGGTCCTCTTCCAGTTTTTGACCAAATTGATCTAAACGAAGGACACAATTTTGGAGTTCAATTAAGTATTCCTGTTTTTAATGGAAATAGTGCAAGAAATAATGTCGAAAGATCAAGAGTTAATTTAGAGAGATTTAAAAATCAATTTGAGCAAACAAAGTTGGACCTTGAAAACACTATAAATCAAGCATATAATGATACAAAAGGGGCATATAAGTTGTATGAAGCGTCTCAAAGGACAGTTGAAGCTAGGGAAAAAGCATATAATGATTCTTTTGGCAGATTTGAAGCGGGAGTTTTAAACTCTTTTGATTTTGTCCAAATAAAGCAAAGGTATGAGACAGCAGTTTCTGATTTGGTTAGAGCAAAATTCGATTACATTTTCAAGTTAAAAGTATTAGAATTTTATTTTGGTATTCCAATAGAAATCTAATTTTTTTTATTAAGAATTTTTTCAATATGAGTACTTTACTTAATATAGAAACTTCTTCTAAAAACTGTTCTGTTTCAATAAGTCAAGAAGGGAAATTAAAATCTCTTGTTGAAAAATATTCAGAGAACTATTCACATAGTGAAAATTTACACAATTTTATTAGTAAAGCTCTAAAAAAAATTAAATTAAGCCCCAATGATTTAGATGCAATTGCGGTTGGCATGGGACCAGGGTCATATACTGGTTTGAGAATTGGTGTTTCTGCGGCAAAAGGACTTTGTTATGCCCTAGATATTCCTCTAATTGGTTTAAATTCGCTCGAAATTCTTTGTCAGAGATATAAAGCAAAATCTAATGAGATTCTTTTCCCTATGTTTGACGCTAGAAGGATGGAAGTTTACACGATGGTTTTGAATTCAAACAAAGAGATTATAAAAAAGACTACTGCTAAAATAATTAAACAAGGTATTTTCAAAGATTTTTCAAAAGAAAAGACTTGGGTATTTTTTGGTGAAGGATCAACAAAGTGTAAAGATATTATCAAAGGAAATCATGTAAAATTTATTGATGAAATAATGTATCCTTCAGCTAGAGAAATGGCTTTATTTTCCTATGAGTACTTTAAAGAAAAAAAATTTGAGAATATTGCTTATTTTGAGCCCTTTTATCTAAAAGAATTCATATCTAAAATGTCCTAAAATAAATCATGCATTTACTGCTTCAACAAGTTCAATTTTACCAGGGAGCATATCTTTTAAAATATTTTCAATTCCATTTTTTAAAGTATAGGTTGAAGAAGGACAACCACTGCAAGCACCTTGTAATAATACTTTGACTATTTTATTAGAATTATCATACGAGTCAAAGATTATGTTTCCTCCATCAGAAGCAACTGCCGGTTTAACATATTCTTCAAGAATTGAGACAATTTTTTTTTCAATATTTGAAAGGTTAGGTTTAGATTTAGAATTTTTCTTTTTAAGAGTTTTAATATCAAAATATCTTGAAATAATCTCGCCATCTTTTCTAAGATAATTCTGAATAAATTCTCTAATCTCCATTGATTTGTGGTCCCATTCAAATTTTTCCTTTTTTAAAATCGAAATGTAGTTTTCATCTAAAAAAACCTCTTTAACAAATTCATATTCAAAGAGTTTATTGATCATTGGAGCTTCTTTAGTTTGTTCAATTTTATCAAAAAGGAGTGGTTGAGGAGTCAATTTTTTATTTGCAACAAATTTCATTGCATTAGGGTTTGGAGTACTTTCAGCATATATAGTTATTGATTCTTTTACTTTTATATTAGATTCAGATGCAACTTTATTATTTAATAGTTTTTTAATCTCATCAGCCACTTCATCAATTACTTCATCCCATTCTAAAATATCAAATTTTTCTATATGAATGAACCCTTTTTTTAATTCTACTTTCTTTACAAAAGGCAGATAAAATAGATGCTTAACTAAACTTGAATCATCTGCATCATCAATGTTAAAATAAACTTTATTGAGATTAGGATTTAAGGGAGGGTTAACTTCAAACTTAGCAACAGGAGCACCTTTTTTATAAAATCCTTTAACAGTAATTTGATTCATACCAGACATTGCCTAATAAAGTAGATTTAAGACTAACTCAGAAATTCTTGACTTAAAAATGGAGAAATAAAAAAATTAGAATCCTAATTTTTTCTTTACCTCAGCCATAATATCTATACCATTGGCTATTATAACACTGCCACCAGCACTAGAGTCTAAAACATAATTAAAACCTTGTTCAGATGCTGTTTCTTCAATAGCTGTCCTAGCTTTTTCAATTAGTGGACGCATCATGTCAGCTTGTTTTTTTTGTAAATCTTGAGAAACTGTTTGTTGATATTGCTGAATATTTTGCTGCATTGTTTCTAATTCTTTTTGACGAGCCTGATTTGTTATATCAGTTTGATTTGCAGCGTCGGCAGCATAAGTTTGCGCCTTAGTCTGAAATTCTTTATACGTGTTTTCCATTTCAGCAGTATAGGACTTTTCAAGTTTTTCTAGTTCTTTTTGTGCGGAAATGACCTCAGGCATTTCGCTTATAAGTTTTTGAACCTCAATATGTGCTACTTTTACTTGAGCATTAGTAATACAAATAGGTGTTATCAAAAAAAATAGTATAATAAATTGTAATTTTTTCATTGTTAAATAATTAGTTATTATTAATTCTTTTAATTGCCAATTACTTTTTTGGCTGACTGAATTTTTTCATTTCTATTTTTAATTCTTTCCTGTAATTCAATTCTTCTAATTACTAAGTCGCTAATATCGTAATTTTTTGTCGAATACAACATAATTAAATCAGAAGATCGATCAAATATAAAATCATATTTTTTCTCTTTTGCTATTTCTTGAACTATTGACAAAACTTGGTCTTGAAGGGGTTTTAACAACTTATTTCTTTCAAGAACCATATCTCCTTCAGGTCCAAAACGTTTTTCCTGAAGAGATATAATCTCATCAGCAAAAATTCTTATTTCAACTTCTCTATCAGCTATTAATTCAGGTGTTAGAAGAACTTTTTCTGCCAAGAATTGGTCTTGTATTTGTTTTAACTTAATTTTTCTTAATTCAATCTCTTTTTTCCATTGTTCAATTTTTTCATCCAATATTTTTTGAGAAGTCTTATAATTATCATTTTTACTTAAAACGATATTCATGTCTACATAGCCAATTCTGACTTGTTTTTGAGCTTTAACTGTAGAAAGTACAAGAAATACTAGAAAAATACTGGTATATATTTTTTTCATTTGATTGAGTATACTAAGAAAACGAAAAAAAGAATGATTTATTTCAAAATAAATTATAATTCTTAATTAGAATTGTTGACCTATTAAAAAGTGAGTTTCCCAACCATTAGGTTCTAAAATTCCAAAAGCTGGATTGTCAAAGCCGTAACCAAAATCTATTCCTAGGAGCCCAAAGGCTGGCATGAATATCCTAACGCCAACACCTGCTGATCGTTTAGAATTGAAAGGATTAAACTCTCTAAAACTATTATATCCATTTCCTGCTTCAAGAAATGCTAAGGTATATATTGATGCACTTGGCTTTAGAGTTATAGGATATCTTAATTCTAATGAAAATTTATTGTAAATAACTGATCCATCACGACTTGAAAGAGATTGGTTTTCATATCCTCTAAGTGCAATTGTCTCTCTTCCATCAAGAGCATAGTTATACATTCCATCTCCACCAAGATAGAATCTTTCAAAAGGAATATTTCCTCTTGATAAGTTATAGGCACCAATAAATCCAAAATCTGCTTGAGTCTTTAATACAAGTTTATCTATAATTCTAGTATACCAACTTCCAGTAAATTTTAGTTTATAGTACTCTAACCATCTAAATTTTTCTTGATCTATTTTTTCTTGATTTGGATCTCCATTTGGTAATTGAAATTCCTGCTCATTTTCAAGATTAGAAAAATTTCTTTTTGAAAATATTGAATAAGGAGGGCTTAGTTTGGCACTCAAAACAAATTGCGATCCTCCAAGGGGGAAAATAGGATTAGTATATGTATTATTTCTTGAAAGAGATATTGTATAAGCCAAATTTTTTGCCTCACCATTTCCAAAAGTGAATAATCCAGTGTAGTAATTATTAAGATTATAATATTGATATGAAATACTTTGAGAAAGTGTAAAAAAATCATCAGGAATTTTTAATCTTTTTGCCAGACCAAAATTAATTCCACTAATTTGAAAAGATTGGCTTTTGTCAGCTCTACCAGTAAAATAATCATATCGATATTGTATTGTGTGAGATAGTGAAGTTGAAAATTGGACGGGTTGACGACCTCCGAGCCAGGGTTCAGCAAAGCTAAAACTATAAGTGCTATAAAATTGACTTGCTTGTAATCTAAGACTTAAACTTTGACCATCTCCCATCGGGAGTGGCTTATATGCTTTTTTGTTAAAGATATTTTTCATTGAAAAATTATTGAATGCAAGTCCAAGAGTACCAATAAAACCTCCTCCACCATACCCTCCTTGTAATTCAATTTGACTTGCACCAGCTTCAATTAAGTTATATTCAATATCTACAGTTCCTGTTATTGGATCTACATTTTTAAAATCTGGGTTTATTTGCTCAGCATCAAAAAAACCTAATTGTCCTAGTTCACGAACTGTTCTTACTACTTTATCTTTGCTATATAATTCACCAGGTTTTGTTCTTAATTCTCTAAAAATTACATGATCGTTTGTTTTTGAATTTCCGACAACCGATATTTTATTAAAACTGGCAAGTTTTCCTTCATTTATTCTTATTTCAAAGTTAATTGTATCTTCTTCAGCACTTATTTCAACTGTATTAATTGTCGAGAATAGATAACCGTTATTTTGATACAAATTAGAAAGATCATTTGCATCAGGTTTTTCATCAGAAATTCTCTTTTTTAGAAGGACGCCATTATAGGGATCTCCCTTTTTTATACCCAGTACTTGTTGAAGTTGCCCTTTTGAGTAAACAGAATTTCCTAAAAAATTAATATCTCCAAAATAATATCTATTTCCTTCATCTACATCCAAATTTATTGATAAAGTGTTGTCTTTATTTATAACAACTGTATCATTTATTATTCTTGCATCTCTATAACCTTTTTCTTTAAAAAAATCCAATAAGTTATCCTTATCTTCAATGTACTCTTTTTCAATAAATTTTGATTTCTTCCAAACTCTTGCTAAAAATTTTTCTTTGGTATTTTTTAATTTAGTCTTAAGTTTTTTATCACTGAAGACTTCATTTCCTGCAAAAGATATTTTTTTGATTTTTATTCTTTCACCTTTGTCAACATTAACAACCATTTTCAGGGTATTTTTTTCTGTTGAATCTGGTATTGTATTTAAGGAAACCTTTGTATTTAGAAACCCTTCTTTTTTAAATTTATTTACTATGTAGTTTTGGGTATTAGTTAAAAAACTTTCAGAAAGTTTTTTACCTTTTTTTAATTCTGTTTCAGAAAGAATTGTCTCTGATTTACCTTTTTTTAAACCTTTAATTTTAATATCTGATAAAGTTGGCAATTCTTCAATCTCTATTTCTAGGTCAATTTTATCATCTTTTACATTTTTTACATAAAAATTTATATCACTAAAAAGATCTAATTTCCATAATTTACTGATTACGAAGCTTATTTCTTCTCCTGGAATTTGAATTTTTTGTCCTTTTCTTAAGCCACTGTAAGATATTACGGTCTGATTACTAAATGTTTTTAAGCCTTTAACAATTATTGAATCTATAACATAAGACTTCCCTTCAACATATTTATCCAAGTTTTGAGCTTGAATTAGAGTTAAATTAAAAATAGAAAAGAAGAAGACAAATGAAATTAAGGTTTTTCTTTTCTTATTTATATAGTTGGTCACTTGTTTTTCCAAATCTTCTTTCACGATTTTGATAGTTCAGTATAGCCTCATGTAAATTTTTCTCATTAAAATCCGGCCAAAGAACTTCAGAAAAATACAATTCAGCATAAGCAATTTTCCAAAGTAAAAAATTACTAATTCTCTTTTCCCCACTTGTTCTTATAAGCAGATCTACATCAGGTAAATTTTCTGTGTAAAGATGCTCATTAATAGTGGACTGATCAATTTTTTCTATTGGAATTATATTATTTTTAACTTTAGTACAAATTTTTTTCAAGGCATTTTGAATTTCTTCTCTTCCACTATAGCTTAAAGCCAAAGTTAAGACCAATTGTTTGTTTTTTGAAGTTTCTTTAAGTACATATGATAATTCTTCTTTAACTGATTTTGGGAGCAATGAAATATTTCCAACGACATTAAGTTTAATCTTGTTTTTAACAAACTTTTTAAATTCATTTTTTAATGATTTTAATAATAATTGCATTAAGATGCTAATTTCTTCTTCAGGTCGGTTCCAGTTTTCAGCGGAGAAAGCATATAATGTTAAATATTTTATTTTTAAACGGATAGATTCTTCAACTATTTTCCTAACAGCATTAATTCCTTTTGAATGGCCAAAAACTCTATTTTTATTTCTCTTCTTCGCCCATCTTCCATTTCCATCCATTATTACTGCTAAATGATGAGGAACTTTCAGTATTTTATTTTCCATAATTATTCTTTACAATAACAAGGCAGATCGCCAAAGGTAAATGAAATTGTTATACCAGAAAAAACATACCAATCATTATTATTAATATTTCCAAAAATTAAATTATCGTTGTTACTAAATGGATCAACGGGTTTACTTCCATCAATATTATCTGTAAGTGCATATCTAGCTCCAATTTCAAAACCTATGACAAATAATGGAGAAGGGTTAGTTTTAACTCCAAAAATTAAGGGAATTGAAATACTTTCATCTTTACCATAGTTAACAATATTTTGATTTGTAGGGTCGTGGTAAAAAAGATCATAACTAAAATAGTTTATTCCTAAGAAAATAAAGGGAGTAAATTTGGTTTCTGGATTATGTAAGTTAAAATCTTCAAAATTTATTTCTAATCCCCCTGAGAACTCTTGTATATTATTATCAAATTTATAACTTCTAAGGAAGCGATTTATATTTTTTGAAGTATAATCACTTTTTTGAATGTTAGCAATTATAGCACTTGCTCTAAAAGAATATCGGGTAGTCATATTCCACTTATAAATCAGACCTAAAGCATAATTATTTGGAGAAATATAATTTGTAGATCCAATATCTCCTATATAATTACTTCCACCGAAAAAACCTCCTAATTCATGAAATTGAGAAAAAGAAAAAAGGCTAAAATTTAAAGTAATAAAAAGAACAAAAATTTTCATTAGTTTCCCTTTTGGGGAAGAATTTAAAATATTTTTTTTGTTGATATAATTTTCCTTTTTTTAAAACTAATAAAAGTTAAATTTATTGTTTGTTTCGGGTATCTTTTCCCCAAAAAAGTTTATTACTTAAAGTTTTTAAAAAATTATCATTTTCCAACTCAACTGTAAAAATTGAAAAAGGGGC